>Ga0209425_10001147_pt1 | contig 31000 bp, 27 predicted proteins | sample COG_05_FD_184749 | JGI IMG/M metagenome (GOLD analysis project Ga0209425, IMG submission 184749) | Pelagic Microbial community sample from North Sea - COGITO 998_met_05 (SPAdes) (version 2) | ecosystem: Environmental > Aquatic > Marine > Neritic zone/Coastal water | place: Helgoland, sampling...
TCGTTTACCTTCGATATAACGCGAGCGGTCCGAACCATATCCCATGGCCTGATCTTGAAGATCGCACTCCCCTCCCTGATCACAAATAGGGCAATCCAGAGGGTGATTGATTAATAAGAACTCCATTACTCCCTCTCGAGCTTTTATTATTTTTTCAGAATTTGTTTTGATAACCATACCATCCGCAACTGGCATGGCGCATGAAGCTATAGGTTTAGGTGCTCGCTCCATTTCCACCAAACACATTCTACAGTTACCCGCGATAGACAATCTCTCATGAAAACAAAATCGAGGGATCTCTGCTCCCGCTATCTCACATGCCTGAAGAACTGTAAGCCCTTCTTCAACTTCTATTTCGTTATTATCAATAATCAGTTTTGGCATCTAAACATTCACCCTAAGCTGCTTTACTTTTAGCTTGCGCGATGCGTTCTTCTAATTCACTCCTGAAATGGCGAATTAACCCTTGAACAGGCCATGCCGCAGCATCACCTAAAGCGCAAATTGTATGCCCTTCAATTTGACGAGTGACCTGGTCCAGTAAATCAATTTCTTTAACCGAAGCATTACCTGCAACCATCCTGATCATCATTCGAGACAACCATCCAGTCCCTTCCCTGCAGGGCGTACATTGACCACAACTCTCATGTTTGTAAAACGCCGACAATCGAGCAATAGCAGCAACTATATCGGTTGACTTATCCATTACCATCACCGCCGCAGTTCCTAGCCCTGACTGGTTTTCCTTCAAGGAGTCAAAATCCATCAAAACTGTATCACACAGACTTTTTGGCAAACATGGAACGGAAGCTCCGCCAGGAATTACTGCAAGCAAATTATCCCATCCTCCCTTTACACCTCCAGCATGCTTTTCGATCAAATCTTTTAGAGGAATACTCATTTCTTCCTCAACAGTGCAAGGCTGATTTACATGGCCCGAGACATTGAAAAGTTTTGTTCCAGTGTTATTTGCTCTACCAAAACTAGAGAACCATTCTGAACCTCTTTTTAATATAGTGGGAGCTACGGCAATCGATTCGACGTTATTAACTGTGGTTGGACAGCCATATAACCCGGCATTAGCTGGGAAAGGGGGTTTTAATCGAGGCTGCCCCTTTTTTCCCTCTAGACTTTCAATCAGAGCTGTTTCTTCTCCACATATATATGCCCCCATACCCTTATGAATATAACAATCAAATTGGTAATCTGAACCACACGAGTTTTTTCCAATTAATCCTTCTGCATAGGCCTCATCAATGGCATTTTGAAGTACCTCAATCTCTCTAAAAAATTCCCCTCGGACGTAAATATAAGCAACGTGAGCACCCATTGCAAAGGCAGCAAGTAAACAACCCTCAATGAGTTTATGCGGCTCATGACGCATAATTTCGCGATCCTTGCACGTACCTGGCTCTCCTTCATCTGCATTTACTACCAAATAATGGGGTCGACCGTCCGACACTTTAGGCATAAAAGACCATTTCATTCCTGTGCTAAAACCAGCCCCACCTCTCCCCCGAAGTCCAGACCCCTTTATCGTATCGACAATCCAATCACGCCCTTTTGTCAAAATACGTTTTGTACCCTCCCAATCACCACGTTTTTTTGCTCCATGCAAAAGCGCGTCGTTAAAGCCATATATATTTGTAAAAATACGATCTTGATCATTAAGCATAGTTCAATCCTTGCTACTATCAAAAAGTGTAGTGAGACCATTAATGGGCTCACAACTTCGACGTCCTATTTGAGACCCAACCTTCGGAGCACCACCACTCGCAATTTCAGTTAACAAAATATCCACACTGGTTTCATCTAAATCCTCATAATAAGCGTCATTAATTTGTATCATTGGAGCATTGACACATGCACCAAGACATTCAACCTCGGTTAAAGTAAACAGATTATCTTCAGTGGTTTCACCCATTTTGATTTTAAGATTTTTTTCAATCGCATTAACAACCCTATCTGAACCTCGAAGCCAGCAAGGTAAATTTGTACATACCTGAACATGGTTCTGGCCGACCGGTGACAAATTATACATCGTATAAAAAGAGGCAACTTCGTATACAGCCATTCTGGGCATTTTTAAAAAATCGGCAACATAATCCATTGCAACTCTTGGAAGCCAACCATTATGCTGACGCTGAGCTATGTCTAATAACGGCATTACTGCACTAGCTTGTTTTCCCTTTGGGTACTTAGCAATACATATATTAGCTTCTTTTTTTGATTTGCTATTGAAAGAAAAAGTATCAAAGCTTTTTATTTTTGGATCATTCACCTATCTATCTCCCCAAAAACTATATCTAAAGAGCCTATATTTGCAACGATATCCGCCAACATATGTCCCTTACTCAACATATCTAAAGCTTGAAGGTGTGCAAATCCTGGGGCTCTTATTTTACAGCGATAAGGCTTATTTGAACCATCAGAGACTAAGAAAACTCCAAACTCACCTTTGGGCGCTTCAACTACCGAATATGTTTCACCAGCTGGAACATGATATCCCTCTGTATACAGTTTAAAATGATGTATCAGGGCTTCCATAGAATTTTTCATCTCTGAACGACTAGGGGGAGAAAACTTATGATCATCACATGAAACAGGGCCCAAAGGTAATTCCTCAATGCACTGTTTTACAATCTTAAGGGATTCGTACATTTCATAAACTCGTATTAGATACCTATCATAACAATCACCATGTTTCGCAATAGGAATATCAAAATCCATCTTATCGTAGACATCGTACGGCTGCGATTTTCTCAAATCCCAAGCCACCCCGCTAGCACGCAAATTTGGACCACTAAACCCCCAATCCATTGCCTCATCAGAAGATATTACTCCTATTCCAACAGTTCGTTGCTTAAAAATTCTATTTTCGGTAAGCAAGCCCTCCAGATCTTCAATCATTTTGGGGAAATTTTCTGCCCAAATCATTATATCCTCAGTCAAACCGTCAGGCATATCCATCGCAACTCCACCCGGTCGGAAATAAGCCATATGAAGCCTAGCGCCACTGACCCTCTCACAAAATGCCATGAGTTTTTCTCGCTCCTCAAACCCCCAAAGCATTGGGGTCATGGCTCCAACATCCATCGCATACGCACATATGTTAAAAATATGATTTAAAAGTCGCCCAAGTTCCGCAAACATTACGCGGATGTATTTTCCTCGTGGCGGGACCTCCATTCCAGCGAGTTTTTCGACAGCAATAGCAAAGGCATGCTCTTGGTTTTGAGGGGCAACATAGTCTAGGCGATCGAAGTATGGAACAGCCTGCATATAGGTTTTATGTTCAATTAATTTCTCTGTGCCCCTGTGCAACAAGCCAATATGCGGATCCGCTCGATCAATTACCTCTCCATCCATTTCTAACACTAAACGCAAGACACCGTGCGCTGCTGGATGTTGAGGACCAAAATTAAGGGTAAAATTTTTAATTTCTTGGTCAGGCATTAATCACCCTTTGAACTTTTATCTGCTACATCTATGGCTTTCTCATCTCCGGGCAATACTTTTTGAATACCTTCCCATGGACTCATAAAATCAAAATCTCGGAATTCTTGCGTTAAGCTTACTGGCTCATAAACTACCCGTTTTTGACTATCGTCGTAGCGAACCTCCACATAACCGGTCAGCGGGAAATCTTTTCTTAACGGATGACCTTCAAAACCATAATCGGATAAAATACGCCGTAAATCTGGATGGCCTGAGAAGAATATTCCAAATAAATCCCATACTTCTCTCTCCCACCATCCTGCGGAGCTAAAGACCCCAACAACAGACGGAACTGGAATCCTCTCATTAGCTGACACTCTAATTTTTAGTCTTATATTCCTACTGAGACTTAATAAACAGTATACAACTTCAAAGCGATTTTCACGTTCAGGATAGTCAACACCACATAATTCCATTAACAGCTTGAATTGACAATTTATGTCGTCACGCAAAAATACCAACACTTTTTGTATTTCACTGGTTTCAACATGGACCGATAACTCATCTAGAGCTATTTTTACCGATAAAATAGCAGAACCAAAATTCTTAGCTAGCGTCTCTCCAACAACTTTCAATCCATCTTTTTCAATTAATTTTTGCTCTTTGGACATTCTTTTTAGGTTACTTTCACTCTATCCCCGCAACTTTAACGGCGGATCGTTCCTGTTCTTTTTATTTTCTTTTGTAACTGAAGAATTCCATAAACCAGCGCTTCTGCTGTAGGAGGACAGCCCGGAACATAAACGTCAACAGGGACAACTCTGTCACAACCGCGAACTACAGAATAGGAATAATGATAATAGCCGCCACCATTGGCACAAGAACCCATCGAAATGACATAACGTGGTTCCGCCATTTGATCATAAACTTTTCGGAATGCTGGAGCCATTTTATTTGTCAAAGTTCCTGCGACTATTATCACATCTGATTGCCTAGGGCTAGGACGGGGTACTACGCCAAACCTATCCAAGTCATAACGACTCACATACGCATGCATCATTTCTATTGCGCAACAAGCTAATCCAAAGGTCATCGGCCACAAAGAACCAGTTCGTGCCCAGTTGACTAGAGCATCAAGATTAGCAGTCACAAACCCTTTATCCACCAAAGCATTAGTAACAGACTGGATCGTTTTGCCGTCATTTTGACTGGTTGCTGGATGCACGGCGCCTAAGCTTTCTGACATTATAAAATTTCTACTCCCACTCAAGAGCGCCTTTGCGCCATTCATAGATAAATCCTATGGTTAAAATACCAAGAAATATTAACATTGAAATAAATCCAAATATTCCTATATCTCCTAATGTTATTGCCCATGGAAACAAAAATGCCACCTCAAGATCAAAGATAATAAATAGTATAGCCACTAAATAAAACCTTACATCAAATTGTATCCGAGCATCTTCAAATGCCTCAAAACCGCACTCATATGCCGACAATTTTTCAGCATCAGGTTTTTGACGAGCAATTAATATCGAAGCCAACGGGATCATAACAGCAATGCCCAACGCGAGCGAAAGAAAAACCAATATAGGGAAATATTCTGTTAAAAGATCATCCATCATTCAATGTTTTTACTACCTGGTTTAGTTATCATCGTCTTTATCAAAATACACTTTTTAAAGTCACTAGATTTCTCCGTCGCTTCTAACTCAATATGGGTTACGTTGCAATGAAGATAATGGATTATTAATGCGATTTATAAGTTATTTTTAAAACTACGTCCGTTAAAGAGGTGGGAATTCAACCTACAAAGTTTCTAGCTTAATCAAAAAAAATTGATGGCATATAACTCAATAACCGAAGACTATTAATACTTGAACCACTCAATTGAAGAATAAGGTGCAATAAATTCAAGATAACAATCATAAATAAGTAATAAATTTTTCTAAAGGGCGACACTAACTCTTTTAAATTATTTATTTGTGAATTATCGAAGTAAAATATATTACTAAAACAGTCCATTAAACCCCAAAATGGCTGGGAACCCCTCCAATGACAAAATTTTTATCAAATTTATTTAGTTTTCTTTTTAATATTACAATATTTTTTCTGCCCAAATGGAAAAAAATAACTTGCAAAGCACGTTTACATCACTTGTTGGAACCAATCTATGAAACGAAAATAAATAATAAAAACATTAAACTATTCTCCCCAAACAGAAAGTGTATTTATTGGCTAAGAACTGGGCCACACAGTGAGCCATCGACTAATGAATGGATAAGTTCTTTTTCTAAAGATGATGTTCTAGTGGACGTTGGCGCAAATATTGGTCTGTATTCTTTGTTTGCAGGTATTAGCGGCATTCGAAAGGTTTACGCTATTGAGGCCAACCCTTTTTCTTTCTCTGTTTTATCACGCAATATAATAGAAAATGGCCTTAGCGACAAAATTATCGCCTTGTGCCTTCCCATTGGAGGTTCATCATCGATTATAAAATTTAATCTAAGTAGCAATGAGGCCGGAACTATTGGGAACGAGATTGCCTCAAAAAATGCTCAAGAAAAAAAACTCTCATTTATCTCTGCATCTTTTTCTCTAGATGAATTATTTAAAATTCAAAACATTACAAATGTTAACCACCTAAAAATTGATGTTGATGGAATAGAGAAAGATATTTTAATGGGAGCGAGAAATCTTTTGAGCAACTCTGATTTAAAATCAGTATTAGTTGAGGATATTGAGGGTTACAAAAAAGGCAGAAATGAATTAGATAAATTAATGGCCAACTATGGCTTTTCAAACTCAATTGCCTGGGGTCAAGATGGCTCAGCCAATAAAATTTATAAAAAACAATCTGCTTAATTAATCCATTTTACTTAAAGGAGATATTATAACCATCATATTAGCCCCCCAAAGTGGCGGTGGCTCCGTCAGACAACCTTTGATCGCACCGAGAACTATTTGTTCTATCGCCCTTTTAATAGCATTACCTCGATAAGCCGAAAAACACTTATCAACTCCAAAACCCGCTGCCAAAGCTAAGTGTCTTATGCTTCCGGGGCCATAAACTGCTTTGTGAGTTAGGTCGTTGTACTGATATTGCAAGCCAAAGGGCGACGATGCATTGGGTATACGCAAAATAACCTTACCCCCCTCTTTCAAACGCCCTTTCAACAATTCAAGTAACCTACGGCCCTCAAAATAAGAAAAATGCTCAAAAACATCTAACAATACAATCCTATCAAACAGATTATTTAATTTATCTATTTCTGCCCATAAATCTCCTATTACTACCCTTTCTGAGATTGATGCAGGCATAAAATCTAGGGTTTTAGGATCACTATCTATACCAATAAAATTTGATACTTTCTTAGCCTCTAGATATGAAAGAAAGAGACCAGTACCAGTACCAAGCTCTAAAACAGAATGACCAGACATAAAGTTTGCAGGATGCCAAATCTGGTTATCAAAATTTTTTATATGTTTTTTTCTAACCTCGGCCTTAACATAGGTTCGGTGTTGGTCATACACCTGATAAAAGTCTTCTAATTTTTCAAATTTCATATTTTACCTCTAAAAGCCCTTTAATTAAATTTTTTTTAAAAGAGTTATAGATAACTGAGTATAGTCACCTTAAAAAAAAAATCGCAATACTTGGTAACCTAACCGCAACATTTTAAAATGCACAATAAACCGACTTGAATAATTAAATGTATAGCGAGCAGTGAGCAACTAGCAAGAGCCAAATCGCCATGACCTAATCAATAAATTATAGATTTTCTATAAAGGTTTGATTTATGCGAATTAAACCGCGATTAGAACCAAACCAGCAAAAATAAGCAAGCTGTAGGCAACTCTTTTAAACCAGTTTATTGGAGCAACTCTGAATAAATACTGCCCTAGCCGTGTGGCAACCATAAAAACCGGACTCAAAATTAAAATTAACAATATAGTTTTATGATTATAAATATCGTTTTGAGCCAACCCTATAATCACAAACAAACTAAAAATGGTGCCTGTGGTCAAGATATTGGCCCTCTGTATTGTTGGAGCGATCCTGGCCGCAAGATAGTACATAACCATAATTGGCGCTCCCGGAATGCCCGTTCCTCCAGTAACTCCTCCTGTAGCCAAACCCGCCAAAAAACCCGCAAATATGTTCCTTGGTCCCTTATACACTCCTCCAAAAATCATCACGAGCGTTGTTAACAAAATAAATAGCCCCATAACCTTCTTCATTATATTGGGATCTGTATTAATCAAGACAGATAGACCAACAAAAATAGATAAAGAACCGCCTAACATAACAGGAAGCACCTCTTTCCAATCGACACTTCGAAGAGCATTCGGTAGAATTGTAGCTGCACCAAAGATATAAATTGGAGTTATAATGCCTACAGCTGTAACTGGGCCAAATAAGATTACTAAAATAGGAACCGATACAGTCCCACCTCCAAAACCAGAATACCCTTGGATTGTGCCACTAATAAACAATATAAACGCCGATATAAGTAGTTCCGTGGGAGTCACAATAGAAAAAAAATCAAACAAAAAATCTAAGAAAAATTCGATAATCTTCTAACTCCACTGAGGATAAAGATACTAGTGTATAAGAATTTTAAGAGTGGCGGGAGTGACGAGACTTGAACTCGCGGCCTCCGGCGTGACAGGCCGGCGCTCTAACCAACTGAGCTACACCCCCATCTCTTAACTTATCGTTTGGATTTAAGCTAGGCACACGGATGTGTCAAGCATACAGGTCTCTTGCCAACCAGAGAGGAACAAATTTAAAAAAATTATGAAAGTCTAACTAGATAGAAACTAAAAATAAAACTTGTTAAGCGCTTTATTATTCTGAACCTTCTTTGTAAATTCTTGGGGTACCCACAACACCTTCAGAAATATTCTTATACTGCGTTAAAGCGGCAAAGGTTGAAGAATCTTCATCAGCCCTCTGACCTTTCTGCACTTCAACCAGGTCAATTCTTCCATCCCCATTTTGATCTAATCTAGCTAATGCTTCTCGGGCACCAACTGCCTCAGATGCACTAGCAACGATTGCAATCCCGCGTTTTACAACTAGATCACCATCATCTTGACTTGCATACTCTTGAGCTTGAATAGCAGTGTTTTGTTCAACGAACATTGGCTCTTTCTGCTTACTAAAAGATCTCTCGCCAGGACGATTTGATTGCCCTGCATTTTCAACAGCTCGCCCATCCTGATCTGCCTTTTTTGATCCAACACCGACGACTACTTCAGTTCCCAAAGAATCGAATCTAGAACGTTCATTAGACATTAATTTTGCCGATTCGACCAAAGGAGCATGCCATAAATCTGACATCGACATAAAAATTCTCCTTCACCACAATTTATTTACTCGAGATTCTCTCGATTTTTTTTTAGCGTAACAGAATATTACCAATAAATCAACTAAATAAATATAGAGAATTCAAACTACTACGCTTATGAAATTCAACTAAAATATAGAAAAATAGATTGCGTGATCCGTTATAAAACTAAAATTAAATCCGCACGTTAAAATTATATAGCTATTCCCTCAAAAAAATAGACGACTTCTCTAATAATTATAAAATATTCTTCTGATTGTAATTCTCAATCAAATATCTTACAATTCAATATGCTAGATTTGTTGAAAGCAAAACATTTTAACTATATTAAAGTGATTTTGAGCCAAGCGAATGGGTTATTGATTAACACAATTACTTTATACGGCCCCTTAGATCAATTGGATAGATCGTCTGACTTCGAATCAGAAGGTTGGGAGTTCGAGTCTCTCAGGGGCCGCCACTAAAAAATATAATGCTTACATTGTCTTAATCAATTTCTTTAATTAAAAGTCTCATGAGATGGTTAATTAATTATAACCTTTAAAAATATCTAGAAAGGTCGAGTATGACCATAGACAATAATTGTGTAAGAGCTCCGTTACGCTATGTCGTTGATGATGGGGTGCCTCCGATAATGTATGTTGACTGGCCGGAAGAAGAGCATAAGGCCCACCAACCCGTGTATGAAGAAAAAATAGTTACCATTAACAATGGTCGGCCAGAATCATCTGTATTCAAACTTTCGAGACATGGTTTTGAATTTTTAAACCACACATCAAACGTAAAAAACTTTTATGATGCTAATGATGTCGAAAAAAACTGCTACCACGAAGTAGAGAAACTAGTTCAAGAAAAAATTCATTGTAATGAAGTAATTGTATTCGATCACACGATACGAACATCTAATGAGGCAATACTCTCAGAGTACGGTGTAAGGGAACCAGTTAAAGCCGTTCACAATGATTACACTGAGAAATCTGCCTCTCAAAGAGTTAGAGATTTATTAACAGAGCATAGGGCTGAAAAAGCTCTAAAACGTCGTTTCGCAATTGTTCAGTTATGGCGTCCTATAGAAACAATAGAAACTGAACCACTTGCAATATGCGATGGAAGAACTATCCCAGAAAAAGGATTTATAACAATAGAAAGACGTTATCCACACCGAACAGCGGAAGTTTTTCACATATCATATAACCCGGAACATAAATGGATATATTTTCCTCAAATGACCCCCGACGAGGCACTAATATTTAAAGTATTCGATACAGATGCCGGTGCGGGAGTTAAATATACTGCTCACTCGGCTTTTGAAGATCCCAATTCTCCCCCAACCGCAAAACCCAGAGAGAGCATTGAAATAAGAGCACTGGCTTTATTTTAGTGCTGGATCTTAACCTATTCTAAAACTTTTTAATATATTAGATTAAGTTCAACGATTGGAGGTTAAATTTTAATGGGAACAAGTGTTCAAAAACGAGATCCGGTAAGTTACGCCACAGTGCTGATAAAGGAAACGCAGTTCTCTGCGCAAGAAATTGCTGAATTATCTGGACTTGATATATACAAAGTTACAGCCCTTAAATTAAAATCAAGAAAAAATTCAGCCCATCAATGATTAAGAGCACCAATAATTAAAATATAAATTAACTAATTAATTTGTATTTATATAATTTTGTGAATAGATATTATGAACCAATTTTATAACCCTGATCTCTCTAAAAATCCAAACGATCCGTTTGCTAGAGACAGTAATGGCATTTTAGCGCGAAGAAGTTATTGGCTTGATATGGCAGATAGCTCGATTATATTGATAATGACCCAGGGTATTGGCTCGAATTTGACAAATGATGAAAAGAGAGCCCACTTATCAGATATTAACCGTTTAAATCTCGTTAATGAGATCTGTACCGTGGAAATTTTACCGCCCATACAAGACAACTAAAGATCAAAAATATACTAACTTTTTAAATTCCCTAAACTACTGTATTAAATAAAAAAAAGCTGGATAGACGAATCTATCCAGCAAGTTTAACAGGGAGGTTTTACGTCTGGGAGACGTAGCGCCAAATAAGTTATTAAATGTCGCTAGGGTATATAAATACACGCATTTGACCCAGTGACGTAATGGTAGTTCGGTAACCCACTTATGCAAATTTTGCATATGTAAAATAAAGAAAGTAAATTTTGTGCTATTCAGTAATTCAAAATAGCACATAAAAATAGAAAAATAAGAGAGAATGTATAACTTAAGAACGCATTTTTAATTTCAAAGCAAATACTTTATGTATATTGAGACCTGTTAAACTCGATATATCTTTCAACAACATTTCATTCTCTTTGAGTAATTGTTTAGCCCAACTCTCGGGACTGCGTCTTTTATTGCTTTTTGGCATAACATAAAATGTCCATTTTGTATAACAAAGTAAAAAATATTATTAAAGCGTGTGATAAAACTTTGATCACACGACATATCAAACACTTATCTCACGTAATGGGTACGTTTATTTGGGGTTTTAAGTTTTGCATAAATTCAGTAGCAGATATGCAATTTTAAGATATCTTCAATCTTTTTAATATCTTTTTACAAAGGAGTTCTTCCAATAATAAAATTAAATACTTTTTTTATCTAAAAATTTTTGTATTTATTGTAAATATAAAAGGAACCTAACAATCTAAAGCTTACTCCATACCTAACTAGTTCAAATACCTTTTGAGAATAATAGTCCTAAAAAAATATTAATACTTATAAGAAATAGAGGCGACGTTTAGAAACTATATTATCTTATTCCAGCTAATTTCATAGCTTTTACCAATACACGAACAGACTGGCCGTGCTTGCCCAATTTATGTAATTCCGCGCCTTGATCACGCAAGGCTTTAACCTCCGCCACGTTATCAACCTTACCTGCTGCAAGAGCTTGATCAATCTTACTAAGCTTAAGGGGACAACTTCCAGCGAAAGCTGGAGCAGAAAAAACCAAAAAAGTAAAAGCGAGAATGATTTTTTTCATAGATTAATCTCCATAAATTATCAAATGTTTTTTATTTATAAGTAATAACTATCGGTTTTATAGTTTGAATTAACATCGCCACATTCTAACAATACCCCACTTTTGCTCATTCTGCCAGCTTTCCCTACCAAAAACACCCTCTCAACTCTAAAAAAACTTTATTTCTTCGGATATTAATGGAATAAAAAATATTATAAGCTATTTTTTTCGAAGTAAAGATAGGAACCGTTCAAATGCTCAAGGAAGGTAATTTTGTTATTCGAAGACCTAATACGGTATGGCCATCAGAAGGGTTTTTATGACACCCGCTTTCATTCGGTCAGGTGATCGAATTTATCAAATGTGATGAGAGTACTCGTCCAAATGCAACGGACCGATCAGCCGAGTGGAACGAGGTTGTAATACGCCCTTTTGATAACAAAATGGCACCAGATGGTGCTTGGCTTCAATGGGTTGAAGAGGAATGTATACTCATAAAACCGTGGGTATATTGCATTCTCGGAATAACATGGCCTTTATTAAGGCTGGTTTACAGGAAACCATTAGATGGGCGACATACAGAATATAAGCTATTTTAGAGGTTTTTAATCCATTCAACAATCTTATCAGCACCATTTTTCTCACCTCATCGTAACCACCATTTACTTCGATATATTGTGATTTTGGATTTCTTGTTTCTGTATTATAAATTTTCCTCCCATCACCACTTGTAGTTATTATATCTAAGTCTCCAACAATCCACATAAGTGCAGCCTTATTCTTCATTTTAGGAGCATTTAAAGCCATTACCGCACTTCCATCAGTTGAAAAAAAACTATAGTAAGATTTAGCTGAAATACTTATTTGCATTTTTAAGCCATGATTTATCGAGCCAGCCGCAAACCCTGGTAAAATATCTGTAATATCTTTTAATTAAAATATAGCTGGCAAGATACAACTGATAATTCATCGACACCGAAGTTCAGGTTGAGTCGAAAATCGCGGTCGATTATTTTTCAATTCTTGTTAACTATTTTGACTAAACTGTCTGTTCAATTATTCTTTAATTATGGTACAATAATACAACAAATGGGAAGTGATTTATGGATGAGATCAGATTAGATTTAAAAAATTTAATTCCAAATGATGTTAAGCAAACAATAGCCTTTCATGAAGGACATGATGCAGTACGTCTAGTTTTAACCCCGAATGCCAAAACTCCAGATAACCCGACATTTGCACGTATTAAGGATATAGAGTTTTGTGACGGTATCATAGAAATTGATGTAGCAGGGCGGCCGCTTCCCGATGCATTCCCTGAAGCGAGGGGTTTTATTGGGATCGCATTCCGAATAGCCGATGACCTCTCAGCATTTGAGTGTATGTATTTACGACCAACCAACGGGCGTGCCCAGCAACAACTACGACGAAATCGTGCTGCACAATATTTTTCTTATCCAGATTGGAAATTTGATCGTCTTCGCACCGAAGTACCAGGACAATATGAATCTTATGTTGATTTGGTCACGGGTGCCTGGACTAAAATGCGAATAGAAGTTAAAGGAGATCAAGCTAAACTTTTTATTCATGACAATGAACATCCAACTATTATAGTTAATGATCTCAAACACGGCTCAGAGATGAAAGGTGGTATTGGCTTATACATTGATAATGGAACAGAGGGGTTTTTTAAAAACTTGAAAGTTAAAAGATGACAATCAAATTACTAAAAAAATATTTAAAATCACTCTGGGTGATTAAAAAACTGGTGCTATATCACGGAAAAAAAACTCAAGTCATTGAAAGGGAATGGTGGGCGATGACGGGCTCGAACCGCCGACATTCACGGTGTAAACGTGACGCTCTCCCAACTGAGCTAATCGCCCTTAAACCCTAGTTAACTGTAAAGCCAAGCAACTTTTTTTTAAATTAGTCTAGGGATTGTGTAAAGCATATTATACAAACATCTAATGCTTTTATTAACCCGAAAATAATGCCGGCAACGTTATAACGGCCGGCATTATAGCTATAAAGTTAGATTTAAAGATCAACCGTTCACTGCGTCCTTGAGCCCTTTTCCTGCTTTAAACTTTGGCTGGGTTGAGGCAGCAATTTGCAGAGCTTCACCAGTTCTTGGATTGCGACCCGTAGTTGCTTTTCTTTCCGCTGTTGAGAAGGTGCCGAATCCTACGATCCTAACTTCACCTTTAGACTTTAAAGTTCCAGATATTGCATCAAAAACTCCATCCACAGCTTTTCCAGAATCAGCTTTTGATAAACCTGATTTCTCTGCAACTGCCGCTATAAGATCGTTTTTATTCATACTAAAGCCCCCTTTTCCTTTTTTTAAATGGGTTGCGAAAACTGGGACAATCCCAGCATTTAAACCAATATAAAATTAGTTTAATCCTGTATTTTTTGTGACGTCAATCCAAGAACAGTTAATTTCGTTAAAAACGATAAAAACCACCCAATTAATACTAAAATTAGAAAAAAATGGCTATCTTAGTTACAATTTTCTCAAAAAAATAGCCGATTTTGACTATCAATCATGCATCAAAACGAATCAATTCTATAAATAAAAAAGATATGTTTTAATGTTTTACAACACCAGATCGATCATTTTCATCATCAACTGCTGCTGAGGAAACATCTGTTTCCTCGTTAGCCTCGACCCAATCTATGGGTATGAGGGACGATACTAAGGCGTGTTCAAGAACCTCTTCAATACCGGTGACAGGAATTATTTCCATACCCTTTTTTACATTATCAGGAATTTCAGCAAGATCCTTCTCATTATCCTTTGGAATAATCACTTTAACTATGCCCCCTCGCAAAGCAGCAAGTAGTTTTTCCTTGAGGCCACCAATGGGAAGAACTCGACCACGTAAAGTGATTTCACCAGTCATGGCAACATCCTTTCTTACCGGAATACCAGTCAGTGCCGAGACGATGGAAGTTGTCATGCCAACTCCCGCTGAAGGACCGTCCTTAGGAGTTGCACCTTCTGGTACATGGACGTGGATATCGCGCTTCTCAAACAAAGTTGGGATAATACCAAATTCCGACGAGCGAGACTGAACAAATGACCGAGCAGCCTGAATAGATTCTTGCATTACATCGCCGAGCTTACCTGTTACAGTCATTTTACCCTTTCCAGGCACCATAACAGCTTCAATAGTAAGCATTTCACCGCCCACTTCTGTCCAAGCCAATCCCGTTGTAACACCCACAAGATCCATCTCTTCAACTTCACCAAAACGATACTTCCTAATACCAGCAAACTTCTCGAGATTTCTAGATGTAACCTTGATGGATTTGAGGCCTTTGAGTAAAATGTCTTTCGTGGCTTTTCTGGTTAGATTTGCTATTTCGCGCTCTAGATTTCTCACACCGGCTTCTCTAGTATAATATCTAATAATATCTTTGAGTGCTGAATCCGATACTGACCACTCATGTTTTTTAAGACCATGAGCATCCATCTGTTTGTCAATCAAGTGTAACTTCGCTATTTCAACTTTTTCCTCTTCAGTATATCCTTCGATGCGAATGATTTCCATTCGATCTAGCAAGGGACCCGGAATACGAAGAGAGTTAGCAGTAGTCACGAACATTACATCCGACAAATCATAATCAACCTCCAAATAATGATCTTGAAAGCTATCATTTTGCTCAGGATCCAATACTTCCAAAAGGGCAGATGCAGGATCACCGCGAAAATCCTGACCCATTTTATCTATTTCATCTAATAAAAATAGAGGATTAGAACTTCCCGCTTTTTTCATACCCTGAACGATTTTACCAGGCATTGAACCAATGTATGTCCTTCGATGTCCCCTTATTTCTGACTCGTCTCGAACACCACCCAAGCTCATCCTCACGAAATTACGACCGGTTGCATGACCAATTGATTTACCAAGAGATGTTTTGCCAACACCGGGAGGTCCAACTAAACATATAATAGGACCCTTCAGTTTTTTTGTTCTCTGCTGAACTGCAAGGTATTCTAAAATTCGTTCCTTTACTTTTTCAAGACCATAATGGTCAGAGTTAAGAATATTTTGAGCTTTTCTTATATCTCTATTTACTCTACTACGTTTTTTCCACGGTATGCCAAGGATCCAATCTAAATAGTTTCTCACAACTGTTGCTTCTGCTGACATTGGGCTCATATTCCGGAGCTTTTTAAGCTCTCCCTCAGCTTTTTCTTTCGCATCCTTAGATAATTTTGTCGCAATGATTTTTTCTTCTATTTCGGAATTTTCATCCTTACCTTCGTCCGTTTCTCCAAGTTCACGCTGTATAGCTTTCAACTGCTCGTTTAAGTAGTATTCTCTTTGCGTTTTCTCCATCTGACGCTTCACTCTACCACGTATCTTCTTTTCCACCTGAAGAACCCCAATCTCCCCTTCCATAAAAGAGATAATTTTTTCCATTCTATCGCTGACAGAGGCTATTTCCAGCAACTCTTGTTTTTCATTCATTTTTAGTGCGAGGTGGGATGATACAGTATCAGCTAGTTTGTCAGCTTCTACAATCTGGTTTACCGAAACGAGTGCTTCTGGCGGTATTTTTTTGTTCAATTTAATGTATTGTTCAAATTGACCCACCACAGATCTACAAAGCGCCTCTATTTCCGTTCCATCTAAGCCCACTACAGCTTTTTCTTCGATTTCTGCCTCAAAAAACTCATCATTATCCAAATAATTTTGCACTTCAGCTCTAGTCTTGCCTTCTACCAAAACTTTAACTGTTCCATCTGGAAGCTTTAAAAGTTGCAAAACCGTAGCAACTGTTCCAATTTTGTATAAGTCCTCAGTAGTGGGGTCATCATCCGACGCATTCTTTTGAGCAACTAAGAGAATCTGTTTGTCCTCTTGCATAACATCTTCCAGAGCCTTTACGGATTTTTCTCTACCCACAAACAAAGGTACAATCATATGCGGAAAAACCACTATATCCCTTAAGGGTAATACTGACATCACTAATTTATCTGCTACTGACAACTTAATACTCCTTGTAGGGACTAAATTTTAATTAACGTTCATAACTAAATTACATATGGTATTTTTGTCTTTCGATTTCAATATCTGATTAAAATCATTTTTGTCTAAATTGATAATAAAGACATTATTCGGTTTACGCTAAGCACTATTGTCCAGATCACTTTTTTGCCTATCTGAATAGATATAAAGCGGACGAGCGCCTTCTTCCGCAACCTCAAGATTTATAACAACCTCTTCGACATTCTCTAATTCTGGCAAATCATACATCGTGTCCAATAGTATGTCTTCCATAATTGAACGAAGACCTCGAGCCCCAGTCTTTCGTTCAACAGCTTTTTCTGCAACTGATTCTAGCGCTGCTTCCAAAAACTTAAGCTTCACGTCTTCCATATCAAATAGTCTTTGATACTGTTTAACCAGTGCATTCTTTGGTTCAGTTAAAATTGTAATCAGCGCATCTTTATCTAATTCCTCTAGAGTAGCCAAAACCGGAAGTCTTCCGACAAATTCGGGGATTAAACCAAATTTTAGTAAATCTTCTGGTTCAAGGCTTCTAAGTAATTCACCCGTCTTACGGTCGTCTGGACTATTTACGTCAGCACCAAAACCTATTGAAGAACCTTGCCCCCTTGAAGATATAATCTTATCCAATCCAGCAAAAGCACCACCGCAAATAAAAAGAATATTAGTGGTATCAACTTGCAAAAACTCCTGTTGCGGATGTTTCCTACCTCCTTGGGGTGGAACACTCGCTATAGTACCTTCCATAATTTTAAGAAGTGCCTGCTGAACACCCTCGCCAGAAACATCACGAGTGATAGAAGGATTATCTGATTTACGTGATATTTTATCGACTTCATCAATGTAAACAATACCACGCTGAGCGCGTTCCACATTATAATCAGCAGCCTGCAAAAGTTTTAATATGATGTTTTCAACATCTTCCCCAACATAGCCAGCTTCAGTTAGTGTCGTTGCGTCAGCCATTGTGAATGGCACCTCAAGTATACGTGCTAGTGTTTGCGCTAATAACGTCTTTCCGCACCCAGTAGGCCCAACCAACAAGATGTTAGACTTTGCCAACTCAACATCGTTAGTTTTAGCGGCAGCTCCAAGACGCTTGTAGTGGTTATGAACTGCTACTGACAAAACCCGTTTTGCAAAATACTGACCAATAACATAATCATCAAGAACACTACAGATTTCTTTTGGTGCGGGAACTCCATCACCAGATTTTACAACTTGTGTTTTACTTTCTTCTCGGATGATATCCATACATAGTTCTACGCATTCATCACAAATAAATACGGTTGGACCAGCTATGAGTTTCCTTACTTCATGCTGGCTTTTACCACAAAAAGAACAGTAAAGTGTATTCTTAGAGTCACTACTAGTGGACTTTGTCATTATCTCTCCCAAGCTGGAACCGAAATAAATTCTTACATAATAATATCGTATAATTTCTTATATTTCGCAATAGAGCAAGTCTAAGTGTAAAAACATAAATTTTTGGCTTAGAATGGAGCTTATATCGCCACTATATATGTGATTTTTTTTGGGTAAAACTTTAGCCTTTGACGGAATCTTTATCGCCGCTGTTTTCATCAAGATCTGGCCTTTTATCAACAACCTGATCAATTAAGCCAAAATCTTGAGCTTCGTTTGGACTTAAATAGGTATCCCTCTCCAGTGCTTTTTCTACAGACGACAACTTTTGTCCCGTATGTGTAACATAAATTTCATTTAGTCTTGCTCTTAAGGATAATATTTCACGTGCTTGTATCTCGATATCTGTTGCTTGTCCTTGAGCACCTCCAGATGGTTGATGGATCATAATTCTCGAATTTGGTAGAGCGAACCTTTGATCTTTTGCTCCAGCTGCAAGTAAAAGAGACCCCATTGATGCAGCTTGGCCAATACAAACCGTGGATACTGAAGGTCGAATGTATTGCATTGTGTCATATATTGCTAACCCCGAGGTAACAACACCTCCAGGCGAATTAATATACATTGCTATATCTTTTTTTGGGTTTTCAGACTCTAAAAATAACAGTTGGGCACAAATCAAACTAGAAACATAATCTTCAATCGGGCCTGTTATAAAAATAATTCTTTCCTTAAGTAATCGAGAGTAGATATCATAAGCCCTCTCACCCCGATTGGTCGTTTCAACAACCATCGGAACTAATGAATTATTATAAACTTCTACTGGATCACTCATTTTTTTCACCATTAAAAACTTTTCCTCAATATTTAGACATTATGCTTTTTCAGCTTTGTTTTTACGCGCCGTATTTTTTTTTGGACTAGACTTCTTTTTGGTTTTCTTGGTTGTATCAGTTTTATTTTGCACTTTTTTTCCGGTTTCTGGCTCCGCCATTAATTCTTCAACCGTTACAATTTTTTCATGAACATCGGAGAGCTCTATAACAAAATCAACAACCTTTTCTTCTAATAATGGAGATTGAATACCCTGCACAGCCTCAGGGTTATTTTTGTAGTAATCAAACACTTCTTTTTCTTTACCTTTGTATTGCTGGGCTTCCTGAACAATGGCACGATTTACTTCTTCTTGAGAAACTGAAATTTCATTTACCCGGCCAATTTCGGCCAACAAGAGGCCTAATTTAACCCTGCGTAATGCAATTTCACGATATTCTTCTTTTAGCTGATCATCAGTCTTATTTTTATCTTCCTCTTCGATTTTCTCAGGGTGATCTTTACGTTGTTGCTCAAACTGTTGCCAAATCGCTTCAAATTCGGCTACTACCATCCCATCAGGCATCTCAAACTGATGCTCTTTATCTAATATGTCCAGAAGCTCTCTTTTAACTCTCAGACGGCTATATTGCCCTAACTCTGCTTCCTGATTTTCTTTAAGCTTATTCCTTAAATCCTCAAGGTTTTCAGCTCCCATTTTAATCGCCATTTCATCATTAACGGTACCCGGTATTGTCTCCTTGTGATCTTTTAATTCAACGGAAAATATAGCATCTTTTCCAGCTAATTCCTTCGCATACTCATCTGGAAAAGTAACGTTGACGTTGAATTTATCACCGATATTCTTATTTATTATTTGCTCTTCAAAACCTGGTATGAAAGACCCTGAACCAATTTCTAAACTATAGTTCTCAGCGCTCCCTCCGGCAAACTCCTCTCCATCTACGCTCCCAACGAAATCAATGACGGTGAGATCGCCTGAGGCAACAGGACGAGGTTCTTCAAGAGGTTTAGAATCTTTTTGTCCATCTGCCATCTGACTAAGGATTTCATTTATTTGATCCTCGTTAGCAGGCACCTTGAAACGCTCTAATTTAATTTTTTTAAATTCTGTTAGCTTAATTTCCGGAAATAATTCAAGTTGAATGGTATATTCTAGATCAGAACCTTCATCAAACTTATCAATTTCAATTTTTGGCTGAGCAACTGGCCTCAGATCTTTGTCACTCAGAGCTTTTTGTGAACTTTCGTTCACTGTTTTTTCCAGAATTTCTCCCATAATCGCTTGCCCATGGGTTTTTTTAAGTAATGTAACTGGAACTTTTCCTGGACGAAATCCCGGCATATTAGCGGTCTTAGCTATTTCGGATAATCGATTATCAATTTTAGTTTTTATTTCCTCTGCTGGCACAACAACCTTATAAGATCGTTTCAACCCTTCATTATTGGTTTCAGTTACCTGCATGCTTATTCCCGCCCTCAGTTATTTTCAATGTTTAATGTACAAACAGTCTTTAATAGAACTAAATCTGAATCTAAACTATAAAATCTAAACACCCTCATTCAAAAAGTGGTGCGGGTGAAGGGACTTGAACCCCCACGGCCTAAGCCACTGGTACCTAAAACCAGCGCGTCTACCAATTCCGCCACACCCGCACAATGCCGATAAACTCATTCTCAAAAATTTCAATATTTTTCCCTTACCAAATAAATAATTTAAATTTAAATAAGGTTACAACAAATAATTCGAGCTCATCTGCCCCGCTAGATACAACGACACCAATGCTTTTGCAAGACCAGTTAAATATTCTTTTGCAGTTTGCCTTCCCCACATTTTGGGCAAGATAAGAACTCTATATTTATCTCAATATTCAACTCATTTGAACATCAGATTGGTTTTCAAAGCAGCCTTAAGTTACTCCAAAACTGCGAGACTAGACAAAAAATATCTGCTCATGAATTAGAAAATTGCCAGCATTAATAATCTTAATTTTAAGACTTAAAGAATTTCATACTATAAATTTAGAAGATACTATATGCCTTTTGATTATACTTCTAATGCAAATGTGGTAGTTTTAAAAAAATATTAGAGAGTAAGATGTCTGCATCAAAATTTAGACAAAATTATAAAATTAAATTATAACATTTCTATACATCGATACGATAGCCAGTTTCTGTTTCAATTTCCCGAATTAAACTTATTCGCTCAAAATAAAGACCTCAAAATAGCTTACAAAGATTCAGAGCAATCAAAAAGTAATTTATTAGAGAATTATTTTAAAGTTGGAAAAAAATAACTCGGGTAAAACATTACTTTATATACATGTTTAGGAAGCTAAATGATTAGAGCATTAATTTTAGGATTGGGTTGGTGGGGCAAAACACTTGTGGATTCTATTCAGAATCATAGCGAAAAAATTGAGGTCCGTTATGCGCTCACTCGCACAAATTCAATTGAAACTCAAAACTACGCGCAAACTAGAGGAATAAGTTTATTAACGGAATCGTACGAAGAGGCACTAACACGAAAAGATATCGATGCGGTTATTTTGGCTACACCCCATAGTCAGCACCATCACCAAATTAAATTAGCTGCAAAGTTCGGAAAACATGTTGCATGTGAAAAACCGTTCACACTAAATCGCAATGATGCTGTTTCCGCAACTGAAGAAATTGAAAGTAATAATGTTACTCTCTCTGTATTGTACAATCGGCGATTTAACCCTGCGATTATTGAAATACAAAACTTACTTAACTCTGACAAATTGGGCACAATTATTCATATTGAAAGTAATTTTTCAGGTGACTCGGCATTTAAAATAGACAGAAGTAAAGATTCTTGGCGAGCAAGTCCCGATGAGTCACCTCTTGGATCAATGACAAATAGAGGACTTCATTGCGTGGACACATTGGTCAATTTTTGTGGAGAAATTAAATCAGTTTTCGCGACAAGTAGTAATCGGGTGTTAACAAACCTAGACGATACAACTTCCTGCATATTATGGTTTAAAAATGGCGTCACTGGATATGTAGGCACATCAAACGTTACCACGCCTTTTTGGTGGCTTAAAATTTTTGGCTCAGAAACTACCGTTGAAATGCGAAATTATAATACTTTAATAGTGCACGAAAGAAACCAAAAACCTCAAATACAGACCTTTAATGAAATCAATATTGAAAGAGCTGAGTTAGAGGCATTTGCAGAAAATATTGCTAATGGAGTGACATTTTCCATACCAAAGAACCAGATAATCAACGTCTCATCTTTTCTCGAGGCAAGCATAAAATCATCAAATTTAAAAAAGATTATTGATTTAGATTTAGAGCCTAATTAATTGCAATAAATACGAGTAAACCAAACTAAATTATATTTTGGTAAGAATATTTACTAGTGTTTTACCAAGTTTTTAACTGTTTGTGATGCAGCGATAGTCTCTCCCAATCTATATATTTCGTGATTAGAATCTATTAATTTTAAATCATAAAGATAATTTATCATCAAACCATATGATTGATCAATTCCACGAAGTGAGGTATCTGCCATCCAGTTTAATTGCTCCATACTCGCTCCGTTATTCAGGTGGAAGTGAGCCACAGAGTCAAAAGCCGTTCCGCTCTCGCGTTTTTCCAATAACAAGTACTCGGCACATATTTTTGTAAGAGGCTCGCGTACCAACGAAACAAAGTGTTTATCCTTATACCAGTGATTATTCTGAATTATACTTTTTATTGCACCCTCAACGGTATCTGTTTTTGTGAATTCCATTAAAATTTTGGACTGTTCAGAGTTTGAAAACACTCTTTTTCCTTCGGTCATTTTCTTCTCAAACCAAGAAGAAAATCCAGGGATGGGCGAGAGTGTTGCAAATGCCTTAATATTAGGTAGCTCTTTTGAGAGACTATCGACTACACGCTTTATGAGGAAATTACCAAAATTTATTCCTGACAAACCTGATTGAGCATTTGATATTGAATAAAATACAGCTGTATCCGCAATCTGCGCATCGCCTAATGGAGCATTTTCATCAAGTAAAGATTGGACACTAGCAGAAATCCCATTAACCAGCGCGACCCAAACAAAAATAAGAGGCTCCTCTGGCATTTTAGGGTGGAAAAACCCAAAACAACGGCGGTCTGCGGCTAACCTATTTTTTAAATCGCCCCAGTCTTTTATCTCATGAACAGCTTCATACAAAAACAATTTTTCTAAAAGGGATGCCGGAGCTTGCCAAGTTATTTGTTTTAGTTCCAAAAAACCAACATCAAACCACCCTGACAATAATAACTTAAGATCATTCTCTAACCCACGGAGTTCGGGCTTTTCTTTTTTCCAAAGAAGAAGCTCGGATCTCATATCAACCAAAAATTTAATTCCATCAGGTAAAGCATTGAATTGTTGTAATAATTTAACTCTTGGTGACTTTAAAGACTCTTGTAGCTTCTGCTCTGCATGAAATAAATTTTGGCTATCATTTTTTTCAGTGTCAAATAAGCTTTTAATTGCTTTTTTAATTAATACACTATCGGTTCCGTATTCTAATGAAAGTATGGTGAGGAATTTTTTTTTGCCCTCATCATTTAAAGATAGGTAGGCAAAGCCAAGAGTGGCAGCTCTCTTTCGAGCCGAAACTTCACCACCCCTAGCTTCCAAACACGCATTCATTTGCTTAATAATTTTTTTATGATCATTTTGGTTCAAATTAGGTGTAAGCTTTATCTCATTATCTAACTTATTATCACTCGCTATCTTGTTCCATGCGATCTGAAGGTTTTGTAGTGCCCTATTCCATAAATTTGAAGATTTTTGTTCTGTCATTTTTTTTCTCAATCAGCGTTTCGACAATGCTAGACATAGTTTTAAGGACTATGAAAGTAAGTTTAAAACTCCAGGAATACCATCAATAATATCTTCAGCTATTAATCCATGTCCAAAATGCAAGGCTGCCTCTCCATGAATCCAATTACCAGCACAAGCAGCCTCGTACGCCGGCATGCCAGTTGCCAATAAACCAGTTATAAGCCCTGATAGCACATCTCCGGAGCCCGCAGTTGCTAGAGTTGTGGGCGAGTTAACATTAATTGCAATTCGTCCATCTGGAGCAGCAATAATAGTATCGGCACCCTTATAAACCACTACTGCTCCACTCTTCTTGGAAGCAGATCTAGTATCATTTATTTTATTACCAGTAAAATCAAAAAGCCTTAAAAATTCTCCTTTGTGGGGTGTTAAGACTACTGGACCCTTAATCCATTTAAATAAACTAGAAGGATTATCTTTAAATAGAGTGAGAGCATCCGCATCAAGCACAACGGACTTTCTTGTGCGCAAACCCGTAATGGTACGAGATTTTATATCAGCAGTCAGTCCATTACCTGGGCCAATCAAAAGTGCGTTACATCGAGGTTCAGAAACTACCTTTTCAAAGTCTAACGTTTTATCTAGACCCAAAAACATTGTCCCAGGGTGAGATGATAAATAAATTGATCTAGAAACCATGTTTGCAGCAACCGATACTAGACCGGCACCAACCCGTCTCGCTGCCGCTGATGCTAAAAAGGCTGCTCCTGGCATATCGTCTCCCCCTGATATTATGGCATGCCCCCTTGAATACTTATGATCGTCAACATCTGCAAAATAAAATTTATTGGAAAATACCCTAGGATTATTCTCATTCAAATTTACATTAATGCTATCTAACACTGAATTAGGAATGCCAATATTAACAACTTTTAGATCACCCACTTTAGATCGACCTGGTAACATTAAATGGCCCGGCTTCTTGCGAAAGAAGGTTACTGTAACATTAGCATTGATAGCGCACCCTTGAATCTGGCCAGTATCACCATTAATACCACTTGGAATATCAACTGATATACAATCAATTTTTTTTTTGTTGATTATCTCAATAATCTCCCGAGATATGCCACTTACTTCACGATTTAAACCGGCACCAAACAACGCATCAACAATGAGATCTACATTATCTATGAGTTTTATCGATAATTTTTGTATTTCACCTTTCCAGAGTTGTGACGCCCTACGTGCATCATTATCCAAATCCTGTTTATCACCCAATAAAGCTAATTCGACCGGCCAACCAATATTTTTTAAACCACTTGCGATTATGAAACCATCTCCGCCATTATTACCTGGCCCACAAATTACCAATACACGGCGTCGCGACCATTTTTTTCTCAAAACTTTTGCCACGGATAAACCAGCTGTTTGCATCAAGTCAAAACTATCTAAGCCAGATTTAATGGCAAGGTCATCTGCAAAATACATTTGATCCGTTGTTAGGATTTCATTAGGTGGAGCGTTGTAAGTCATAAACCAGATTAATATTTTACTGATGGGGTTCGCAAGTGAAGATCATAAAATTAATAAATGTTTGGCTATAGATTAATTTCAACTATATAAAATGTATTACATTGATTGGCTCGGGCATTTAATTTATGAAAGTTTTAGTTCTAGGTTCTGGAGTTATTGGTGTCACGACAGCCTATTTCCTTCATAAAGATGGCCATGATGTCACTGTGATCGATCGTCAGAGCTCAGCTGGCCAGGAAACAAGCTTTGCAAACGGCGGACAAATTTCCGCTAGTCAGGCCATGTCTTGGGCATCTCCTGAAACACCGCAACTTATGCTTAAATGGCTTGGTCGCAACGATGCACCATTACTCTACAGAATGCGTCTTGATCCTAAACTTTGGGTTTGGAGCTTACGATTCTTGGCTAATTGCAACCCTAAAAATTTTACACTAAATACAGCTAAAAATCTTAGATTAGCACTTTATAGCCGAACTCTTTTACCCGAAATACGTCAAAATACAGGAATAGAGTACGACTTTTTAAATAAAGGAATTATTCAAGTATGTAGGGAAGAAAAAGATTTTCAAGCATACGCAAAACAAGCTTGCGTTTTAAAAGATTTGGGTTGCGAGAATAAAATACTCACTGCCAAACAAATCTTTGAGATTGAACCCGCATTTAGTGCGAGCCCAGATAAAATTATTGGGGGTATTTATACACCAGATGACGAAAGTGGAGACGCTCAAAAATTTACAGCTGGACTAGCCGAATATTTATTTAATTTAGGTGTAAATTTTCGCTATAATGAGACTGTTGAGAAAATTAATATAAAAAATAACAGGGTTACATCAGTCCAAACAAACAAAGAATTAGTGAACTCTGATGCAATAATTGTATCTTTGGCCAGTTATTCTCCCATTCTCCTAAAACCACTTGGGATCAATATTCCAATTCAACCAGCCAAGGGATATTCTGTCACAGTACCAACAACAGGTTATAATGCCGCGCCAACAGTAAGTATAACTGATGCAGATCATAAAATCGTATTTTCACGATTAGGGGAACGTCTTAGAATAGCTGGAACAGTTGAGTTTACCGGTTATAATACAGATATTAATCATGAGCGAGTTCGTTCAATTTTGAATATTGCAGAGCATATATTCCCAGCTGCAGGTGACTATTCTCGAGCTGAATTTTGGACTGGTCTTCGTCCGTTAACTCCCGATGGAGTACCTATCATTGGGGAAACTAAGTATGAAAATCTCTACCTCAATACTGGTCATGGTAGCCTTGGTTGGACAATGTGTGCAGGATCCGGAAAAATTATATCGGACTTAATAAACAATAGATCATCATCAATCAATGTCAGTGATATTGGATTAAATAGATTTTAAAATTTACTTAATCTACCATTTGACAAACCTCATACTCTAAATTAGAACAAAACAAGAACAATTAGAGTTAAGTAAGCGGAGGAAATGATGTATTTAAAATATTCAAAAATTGCATTTAATAAAAATAAAGAACTTTATAAAAACAGAGAAACATTAGAAAAATTACGTAATAAAATTAGTCAAATAGAAAATAATAATAAATCAAATAATGATAAAATTATTTCACAAACACCAATTATTCCTCTTGGGGAAAGAAGAATTGATTCCTCTTTGCCATGGGGTGATTTTCCTAAAGTAGGCCTCCATGAGATTGTAGGAGATACATCAGCAGTTGGTTTTGCGGCCACAATAATAAACAAAATTAGTAGCCAAAATATAAATAAAACAATTCTTTGGTGTCAATCTAGACGTAATTTATACTGTCACGGACTATTGCAATTTGGGATAAGCCCTGATCGTATTATTTTTGTTCACAGTAAAAATGATACTGAAATTCTTTGGGCTATGGAAGAAGGTCTCCAAAATCCCGACCTAAGTATTGTTGTAGGAAGACCGTATAAAGTACCTTTAATTGCAGGTCGGCGCTTACAATTAGCTGCAGAAGCAAATAATAGCTTGGCCTTATTAGTCAACCCACAAACGGATAAGAACAATCAACTGCATACCAACACAGTTAACGCAGCATTAACTCGGTGGCACGTTAAATCTGCATCAAGTCTAAACACACAATATCATAATAAGCCCAGTTTTCCCAAATGGGATTTAGAGTTACAACGTTATAAATACAGCTCAATTAATCTTAATAAACAAAAAATAAAAAAGAGCCAGGAAACATCTTGGCAGGTGGAATGGTGTCATGAAACGCATAATATCTCTTTGGTTGCCAACCTTTGCAACGGATCGACTCAATCAAACAAAAATCAAAGCAAAATACAAAATAACGGTTAACGAAAAGCAAAATAAGGAATTTCCATTAGCCACAGTTCAAAAGCTAAATGGGGTAAAACGTATACTAGCTGTCAATAATGCCGCAAGATTAGAAGGCATTAAAACAGGTTACACACTTGCAGACGCCAAAGCACTCTTTCCTGAATTATTAATTGAAAAAGCTGACTATATTAATGATTCAAAAACATTAGAGACCTTAGTCAAGGCTTTCCAACGTTACTCACCATGGACAGCTATTGATCTCAATGAAACCAATCCTTTAGTAAGCTTAATTGGCAGTGGTAGCATTTGGATTGATATTACAGGTTGTGCCCACCTATACGATGGCGAACATCCACTCGTTAAGGATTTATACAACTATTGCCTAAGAATTGGTTATCAGGCACGCATAGGTCTTGCTGATACCCCTGGAGCAGCGTGGGCGGTTGCTAGGTTTAATAACGCCCTATCAACGATTATACCACCTAAATCTCAGAAAGAGGCTTTAGCCCATTATCCCGTAATGGCACTACGATTAGACCCAACTACAACTGAAAAATTACATAATTTAGGCTTAAATCAGATTGGTGACGTTTATAATGTGCCTAGGGCTCCTCTTACATCTCGTTTTGGCTTAGGACTGCTCAAGAGACTTGATCAAATCCTGGGACTTGAGAATGAACCTATATCACCTTACCGCTCCAAACCTGAATACTTAGTAAGGATTTCTTTCCCTGAACCAATTGGAAATAAACAAGATATTAAATTTGCTCTGGATAAATTATTGATAAAACTTTGTAAAGTTTTAGAAAAGAATAATCTTGGTGCACGATTACTAAAGTTTAGTATATTTCGAATTGATAATACTCATATGAGTATAAAAGCTGGCACCAGCCAACCCTCTCGAGACCCAGAACATTTAGCTTTTTTATTTCAAGAAAAACTAGACCCTATTGATGCTGGCTTTGGAATTGAAATACTAATTTTACAAGCTATAGAAACCAATAAATCAACCATCAATCAATTCAGCATCTACAACGGAATTACTCAAAAGTCTAATACCAACATAGCTAAATTAATTGATCGTTTATCAGGAAAACTGGGCGTACAAAATGTTATCCGTTTTTACCCAGTTGAGAGCCACATACCTGAACAAGCTAATAGAGCCGTATCAGCAATTAATAGCACTAAAGTATCTAATAACTGGGCAAATACTTCAAAATTTTTAAATAATTGTCATTTAGCAAGACCTTTAGAACTTTTATCCCAACCGTTACCAATTGATGTTATAGCATCAATTCCAGATGGACCGCCTATCATGTTTATTTGGCGTAAGCAAAAATACAAAGTTATGAATTCAGAAGGCCCTGAACGCATTGCCCCTGAATGGTGGAGACCAAGAAAATTTTCATCAAATTCAAGTACCTTTGTGCCAAAAGAAAGAGACTACTACAAATTAGAAGATCATAAGGGTAAGCGTTACTGGGTATATCGCAATGGTAACTACAGTACGCAAAAAATCACAAAATGGTATTTACACGGTTTTTTCTCCTAATGAGTACTTATGCCGAACTTCAGGTAACCAGTAATTATAGTTTTTTGCGCGGAGCCTCTCATCCCGATGAACTCGTATTACAGGCTGCTAACCTTGGTTACTCAGCCATAGCCATTACAGACAGAAATAGCCTGGCAGGAATAGTTAGGGCTCATGTTGCAGCTAAAGAATACCGCATTAAACTAATTATTGGCTGTCGTTTAGACTTTAAAGATTATCCTAGCCTACTATGCTACCCAACGAACCGCTCTGCTTACGGCCGGTTATCACAACTCCTCACATTAGGAAAACGTAGAGCCCTCAAAGGTTCATGTCACTTATTTCTTGATGATATAATAAAGGAGGGAATATTTGCTAAGGGTAAAGATCAAATAATCATAACGATACCATCAAATAGAAAATACAGCGAGAGCTTTATTAAGCATTTAAGTTTATTAAAGCATAACATTAATAGCAGGGTTTATATTTCTGTAAAAAAAGGATATAATGGGAATGATAATAGAATTTTAAAACAACTAGCTCAGATTGCAGAAAAATTATCCTTGCCTATAGTTGCCGTCAATGACGTTCATTCACATGTGTCTGAACGTCGAGTTCTGCAAGATGTTTTAACCTGTATTCGTAAAAAATGTACAATTTATAGTGCAGGTTATCACTTAAGCTGTAATGCAGAACGCTATTTAAAGTCACCGAAAGAAATGACAAGATTATTTTCAGACTTTCCAGACGCTATTAAAAATATTCAGAAAATTATTACAAAATGTCAATTTAACCTTGATGAGCTTGGATACGATTATCCAATTGATCAGACCTCACAAAACCGTACAACTCATGAAGAACTTGAATATCAAATTAATCTATGTATGAGCGAACGTTATCCTAAGGGGGTGCCTCTCAAAATAAAAAAGCAGGTTAAATATGAACTAGCTCTCATTAAAAAACTTAATTATGCTCCTTATTTTTTAACAGTATATGATATAGTTAAGTTTGCTAAGTCACGTGGTATTTTATGTCAAGGGAGAGGTTCTGCAGCTAATTCTGCTGTGTGTTATGTTCTCGGCATTACCTCTGTTGACCCTGAAAACATAGAAATTTTATTTGAACGTTTTATCAGCACAGAGCGAAAAGAACCTCCTGATATAGATGTTGATTTTGAGAACGAGCGTCGTGAAGAGGTATACCAATATATCTACGAAAAATATGGGAGGGAAAGAGCCGGGATTACCGCTACTCACATAACTTATAAAGCAAAAAGTGCTTTCAGAGAAGTTGGCAAAGTTATGGGACTCACAGAAGACACAATTCAAGCCTTATCCAAATCTTCTTGGGGCTCTCGGCAAAGGACCAAACCAAGTAAAGAGCGCATAATGGAGGTAGGCCTTGACCCTAAAGATGAAACATTAAATATGGTCTTAGGTTTATCCAGTCAAATATCAGGATTTCCACGTTATTTAAGTCAACATACAGGTGGTTTTGTAATTACTAAAAATCGTTTGGATAGCATTGTACCCATCGAAAATGCATCAATGGATGGTCGCACAGTAATTGAATGGGATAAAAATGACTTAGATGCATTGGGGATATTAAAAATAGATATATTAGCGCTCGGCATGTTAACATGTATCCGAAAAACATTTGAAATAATTGAACGCCATCACTCTATTAAGTTAACCCTCGCTAACATTCCTCAAAAAGATCAAGAAACTTATGACATGCTATGTTTAGGAGACTCACTTGGTGTATTCCAAGTTGAAAGCCGGGCGCAGATGAATATGTTGCCAAGACTCAAACCACGCTGTTTTT
>Ga0209425_10001151_pt1 | contig 30904 bp, 26 predicted proteins | sample COG_05_FD_184749 | JGI IMG/M metagenome (GOLD analysis project Ga0209425, IMG submission 184749) | Pelagic Microbial community sample from North Sea - COGITO 998_met_05 (SPAdes) (version 2) | ecosystem: Environmental > Aquatic > Marine > Neritic zone/Coastal water | place: Helgoland, sampling...
GTCACTGTATTCTTGATTTTGATGTTAAAAAAAATGATGAAGAGAGTGTAATTCTTGTTTCTGATATTGTAGTTTTTGACAAACTTTCTAAATTAGCAAAAGACTCCTTTAAAGCTCTAGGTGGAAAATCTTTAGGTAGAATTGATATTAAAATGAACCATTTAGGTGTTCCCTATTTTATAGAAGCTAATTTAATGCCCGGTCTTCGTAAAGGATATTTTTATAGATCATGTGTGCTAAATCTTGATATGAATTATGATGATATGATTTTAAGAATTGCTAATACTGGACTATCTTCTCTGGCGGACTAGTGGCGGAATTTTAGATAATTTTCTGCCTTTTAGCATTTCAACTTTGTTGCAAAATAAGAATTCTAGAAGTATTGTCCGGGGCACCTGGCAACAGAACGCCCCTAGATAAATTATTCACGTTGATTCTATTAACTTATTTTTATTTTAAGAGCATACACTTTAGCATGCACCCATGATCAGAGCATACACTTAATTTCTATTTTATTTCATTAAAAATGTCTTCGGGAAATTCAATTTCTACAACTTTCCACTTGGTTCCAATTCTTTTAAAATGAATTGGAATTTGATCTCCATCAGTCTCTAAATTAACATGAAATGAATTTAAACTATCAAATTTCATTATTGAGATTCCTCCAATTAATGTTGTAAAATTTGGTTCTGGTATTTCAGATTTTTTATCTGATTTTTCTATTAATAAACTTAACCCCTCAGGGTTAATATATGTGTCTATTGCATAGTCAACAAATTTACTTGCCAAACCTGTCATCAAAATTCCAAGTTCGCCTAACTCTTTAAACTCTTTTTCATTTGACATTTTATCAAGAAGGTTTGCATTAAAAAAATCCTTGAAATTATTTTTTACCTCATCCCATTCAATATAATTTTTACTAAGTTGTTTGTTATTGTGATAAATTGATTTGTGTACTTGATGAAATGAATGCATTGCACTAAAAATATAAACAAATACCAAAAATACTGGTAGAATTATGATTGATAGTTTTTTCATTTTAACCACTAAGCACATCTCTAGCGTCAAAATTTAATATCAACTCTTCTACACCATTTGGGACTCTAAGGGGTTCGCACAATTTAATCGCTCTAATTACACTTTGTCCCAAAATTTTAAAATATTTTTTTTTCATTTTTTTGGAGTCCAAAATTTCAGAACTTAATACTGACCCATCTGGTTTTAATTTTAACTTAATTTTTACTACTAAATCTTCATTATAAGGTAAACCTAGAGGTATTGACCAACATTGAGATATTTGACCCTTTAATGCATTTTCTTCTGCAAGAGTCAGTCCAATTTTATTTTCTGATAGAGAGTCTTGTTTTTTGCAATTTTCATCAAATAATTTAGAAAAACCTCTGGTATCATATTTATAAAATCTTTTACCATCTTGATAATGATTAAATAGTATCCAAACCTCATCATGGTTTCTCATGGAACTTGTTATTTCTTTTTTGTCAGAACCTGTCATATTAAAATGTAACGTGTTGCTACCAAAATCTTGGGTTGCAAAAATATTTTTAAAAACTCCACCTGCTTTTACTTCTAATGTAAATAATGTATATCCGTCGTTTATTTTACCTCCAGTTAAATTTACTTCTGTAAAATTAATATACGCCCAATAGTTACTATTTTGACAACCTACTACTAATGTACTTTGAGTATCTTCATATGGAAATGATAACGGTTTATTCGCTTTAACCGAATCCGTCATTATGTAATGACTTTTTGTTCCTTTAAATTCATCTTCAGAAACTGAATGAAACATTTCTGAATTTGAATTGTTAGTTAGTAAAACAATAAAAAGTACAGTCGATAAAATTTTTTTCATAAACTAACCATAGCAAATTTAGAGAAAAAGAGCATACACCTAGAGCATACACTTTTCACTTATTTGCTATTAAATATAGTAAGTAAATAAAGGAACCCGGATACAGAACGCCCCTTACTATTTTAGATTAAATCTGTTATGACTTAAATTATATGCATTCATCTTCAATTAGAAATTTAGAGAGATTTTTTAAAGTCTATTTGAATAAATTTGATAATCCTAAAGTCTTAGATTTAGGTGGTGCAAAAAAAAGTAAAATTAATGGCTTAGATATCCTTAAAAAATTAAATTATAAATTTGAATATACAACTGTAGATATTGAGCCTCACTCGTCTGTCGATGTTGTTCTGAAAGATCCATATGTTTTTAGCGAACTTAAAGAAAGTCAGTTTGATATTGTAATTTCAATTTCATGTTTTGAACATATAGAATTTTTTTGGAAAACCTACATAGAGATTTTAAAAGTTTTAAAACCAAATGGTATTTTTTATCTTAATGTTCCATCAAATGGAATTTTTCATCGTTGGCATAAAGATTGTTGGAGATTTTATCCTGATAGTGCATCAGCATTAATTAATTGGGGGAAATTTAATAACTTTGATAACTGTCTTTTAGAAAGTTTTACCACTAAAAAATTTTTAGAAGGAGGTTGGAACGACTATAATGCGATTATTCTTAAAGAAAAAAAATATATTGAAAAATTTAAAAACAGAATAATAGATCAAATTAATGATTTTTATAATGGAATTAAAAATGATGATCATAAAAATTTGATTAACTCAAATCACATTACTGAGGATCAAAATAATATTGGATATAAATTTTGGTATACAATTAACAAAAAATTTCAAAAAATTTTTTTAAAAAAATGAAACAAATTAGTCTACTTAATGAACTTGTCTAAATTTGGTTTAAAATAATTTTGCCCTTTCATTACTTTACCAGACTCATTATAAATAGGCTTTCCATTCTCATCTAGTTTACTCATATTTGACTTTTGAACTTCATTAAAACATTTGTCTAAATTTATCCCAAAAGCATGCCCAGCACCATATGTTACATAAAGTATATCTGTCAAAGCATCTGCCACTTCCAATAAATCCTTATGGTCCATTGCTTCTTTAAGTTCATCTAATTCTTCTTTAATTAAACTAAGTCTTAATTGATTTATTTTATCTGTGCTAAATGATGGTTTACTTTTTACTTCCTGCCCAAAAGTTTTCATAAAAATACCAACTTTATCAAAATTTGTCATTTTGCTCCTGTAAGTTTTTAAATTTTTATTATATAAATAAATATATATTATCAATGAAATTTAGAAAAGAATTTGACAGTATTGGATCAATTAATGTACCTAATGATAAATATTGGGGAGCATCAACCCAAAGATCAAAAAAATATTTTGATATAGGTGATTTTTTAGTAAGACCAGTTTTAATAAAATCTATTGCAATAATTAAAAAAGCTGCAGCAAAAGTTCATGTTAAAGAAAAGCAAATTTTACCTCGTATATCAAATGCTATAATAAAAGCTTCTGATGAAATTATATCAGGTAAATTAGATGATCACTTTCCTCTAAAAGTTTGGCAAACAGGATCTGGCACACAAACAAATATGAATGTAAACGAAGTAATTGCCAATAGAGCAATAGAAATTTTAGGTGGGAAAAAAGGTTCAAAAAAACCAATTCATCCTAATGATCATGTGAATAAATCTCAATCTACAAATGATGTGTTTCCTACTGCCATGCATATTGCAATCGCTATGGAAACTAAAAAAAAATTATTACCCGCATTAGAGCTACTTAATAAGGAACTAAAAATTAAAGTTTCACAATTTAAAAATATCATTAAAGTTGGCAGAACTCATCTACAAGACGCTACTCCTATATCATTGGGTCAGGAGTTTTCAGGATACCAATCTCAACTAGAAAACTGTATTTATAGAATTAAAAATGCTTTAAATGAAATTTATTTTTTAGCTCAAGGTGGAACAGCTGTAGGCACAGGTATTAATAGTAAAAAGGGTTTTGATAAAAAAATTATACAAGAAATAAAAAAAATTACAAAAATATCTTTTAAACCTACTAAAAATAAATTTGCTGCTTTAGCAGCACATGATGAAATTGTAAATTTTTCTGGGACTTTAAATACTACCGCAGTTTGCTTAATGAAGATTGCTAATGATATAAGGTTTCTAGGATCTGGTCCAAGAGCAGGTTATGGTGAACTTATACTACCTGCTAATGAACCTGGATCATCAATAATGCCAGGAAAAGTAAATCCAACTCAGTCAGAAGCAGTAACAATGGTTTGTGTAAAAGTTATTGGAAACCATAATGGTATCACTATGGCTGGCTCTCATGGTCACTTTGAACTCAATGTATTTAAGCCTTTAATTGCACACAATATTTTACAATCTATAGATTTATTAGCGGATAGTAGTAAAAATTTTTCATTATATTGTGTTAAAAACATAAAAGCTGACAAAGAAAAAATTAAACAATTTTTAAATCAATCTTTGATGCTAGTGACGGCACTAGCGCCTCATATTGGCTACGATAATGCTGCAAAAATTGCTAAAGCCGCTCTTAAAAACAAAACAACACTAAAAACTGAGGCTTTGAAATCAAAGTTAATTGATGAAAAACAGTATGACAAAATTGTTGAACCTAAAAAAATGATCTATCCATCATAATTTTCAAAAAAATTATTTACAAAATTTTTAAAAGTTATTTTATTAAATTCCTTTTTTCTTTTTGAATTAAAATTATTTACAAACTTATCAACACTATTATTAATTTTTTTATCTACTTTAATATTATCAAAACTTACTTTTTTTTTGGATAAATTATATACAAAATCAAATTCAATTTCTTCAATATCTTTTCTAAATCTTTTATTAATTTGAAATGATCTATAAAAATTATTAATTTTATTCATATCTATCTTAACTTTTCCAACTAAAACAAAATCTTCGTCATTAAAATTTATAATGCAATCTTTAAGAGTAATTTTTAGATCATCTTTCCAAAAAATATTAGAGTCATTAAGTTTTATATTGCCCTCTTCAATTCCAATTTTTAAAGATAGATTATTAAATTCATTAATATTTACAATATTTTTAACATTCAAATTAATATTAATGTTTAAATTCATATTATTTAATATTTCAGATCTTATTATGTCAAAAAAAATTGAGTCATTATTAAATAAATTTTTAAAACTTATACCTTCATAATAAAAATTTGAGGAAAAATAAAAAGGTTTAAAGTCTATAAACCCATCATAATTATTTTTATTCTTTTTTGATGAAAAATTTAATGAATTTTTTTTTATATTATATTTAAGTGAAGTACTTTTATTTATAAATAAAATATCTAAATCTCCTCTTTTAATTTGTTTTTCATAAGCAGTTTCACTATTTGCTTTTAGTCTAATTTTTTTTGAATTAAATTTTGTGAAAAATTTTTTATTAAATTTATCGTTTTTAATTGTTAATTTATAAGGAATATTAAAAACCTCATTCTTCACAACTAAAGTATTATGTAAATTATTTGAGTCATAAAAAAATTCACTTTTTTTAATTTTATTTATAAACAATATCTCATCGTTATTATCTTTAAAAAAAATATTACTTTTTTTGAAAAGAATTTTATTTTCATTGGGTTCTGTTTTTAAAAGATTTTCAAAAAAGATAAAATCACTAAAATAAATATTAAAATCGGTTTTATCAAAAACTAGATCTTTCATGTTTATCTTGTCAATTTGAAAAAATTTGTTAATTCCAATATAAACTTTTAAAATTTGCGTAAGGCCTATTTCTTTTCCATCTCTTACAATTGATAAATTTTTTGAATAAAAATGCGGTTTGGGTAACAAACCATAATTTATTTTTTCATTAAATTTTATTTTAATGTTATAATTTTTTAAAATTTTATTCTTTATTTGTGTTTGAATTACATCTTTATTGTAAAAAGTAGGAATTAAGATGTAAAATAGTGTCAAAATAACAACTACTCCAATAAGCAAAATAAGCCTATTCTCTTTACTTAATAAAATTTTTTTATAATTTAATTTAAAGTGTTTTAACTCTCTAAAAATACTTTCTATTAAATGATTTATATATAAAATTAGCTTCTTAATTTTTTTATTAAATAAATTATGTTTGCTCATGATAATTGAAACAACTTATAATTAATTATTTCAAATGGTAAACTACGAATATTTAAAAAATTTGAATAAAGCTCAGAAAGAAGCTGTATTACATCTTGATGGACCCTTACTTATAGTTGCAGGAGCTGGATCTGGAAAAACAAAGGTGCTTACATCAAGAATCGCAAATATCATTAAAGAAAATAAAGCTTACCCAAATCAAATTTTATCAGTAACTTTTACGAACAAAGCTGCAAAAGAGATGCAGACAAGAGTAAGTCGATTGCTTGGATCTGCTGCTGTTGGTCTTTCGTGGCTTGGAACATTTCATTCGATTTGTGCCAAGCTTTTAAGAAAGCATGCCTCGGCCGTGGGTCTAAATTCAAATTTCACAATAATTGATAATGATGATCAGTTAAGACTGATTAAAAATATCTGTAAAGCTGAAAACATTGATATTAAACAATTGGCTCCTAAGTATGTGCTTGCAATCATAGATCGATGGAAAAATAAAGGGTATTACCCTAATGAAGTTATAATTAATCAAAAAGATATTTATGAAAAAACTATTTTACCAATTTATAATATCTATCAACAAAAACTTACAGATTTAAACTCTTGTGATTTTGGTGATTTAATTTTGCATGTAGTTAAGATTTTAGAAAAAAATGAAGACATAAGAAAAATCTATTCTAAAAACTTTAAATATATTTTGGTAGATGAATATCAAGATACAAATTTTATTCAAAGTAAATGGCTCAAATTATTGTCTGAAAAAAATATGAATATTTGTTGTGTTGGTGATGATGATCAATCTATTTATAGCTGGAGAGGAGCTGAAATAAAAAACTTTTTAGAATTTGACAGTATTTATAAAAATACAAAGGTAATCAGACTTGAAGAAAACTACAGATCTTCTCAAAATATTTTATCCGTAGCGTCAACCCTTATTGCTTATAATCAAAATAGAGTTGGTAAAACTTTAAAAGCAACAATGGAAGAGGGGGATTTAGTTAAATTAAATTGTTTTAAAAATGGTAAAGATGAAGCAATAGGAGTTTCAGACGATATAGAAAAAATTAAAAAAAAAATTTCATATAATAATATTGCAATTCTTGTAAGAGCAATATTCCAAACTAGAGAGTTTGAGGAAAGATTTTTAAAAATTGGAATACCTTATAGAATATTAGGAGGTACTAAATTTTATGAAAGAGCAGAGATTAAAGATAGTATCTCTTATCTTAGACTTGTTTATCAAGGCAAGGATGATCTGGCATTTGAAAGAATCATCAATGTTCCAAAAAGATCTATAGGTGACAATTCATTAAAACATATTCATGAATATTCAAAAAATAATAAAATTAATTTAGAAGCCTCATCAAGAAAAATAATTGAAGAAAACCTTATAAAACCTAAGGCAAAAATAAGTTTAAAATTGTTTTTAGATCTTTTGAATAAATGGCGATATGAATTAAATATTAAGAAGATTAGTCATGTAAAATTATTACAAATGATCCTAGATGAGTCTGGTTATTCTGCCATGCTTAAAAATAAAAAAGACTTTGAAAACGAAAATAGATTAGAAAATATTAAAGAACTTTTAAGTGCAATGAAAGAATTTGATAATTTAGAAAGTTTTTTAGAGCATGTATCTTTGGCAACAGCTGTTGATCAGGAATGGGATGGAGAAAAAGTGAATATGATGACCATGCATGCTGCAAAAGGTTTGGAATTTGAGTCAGTCTTTTTACCAGGTTGGGAGGAAGGACTTTTTCCTCATCAAAAATCAATTGAGGAAAAAGGTCAAAATGGTTTAGAGGAAGAAAGGAGATTAGCTTACGTTGGAATTACTAGAGCTAGACAAAAAGCTTACATTTCCTTTTCTATGAATAGATTCTACCAAGGTGACTGGATTGATAGTATGGCTTCACGATTTATCGATGAACTTCCAGAAAAGTTTTTAGAAAAAAATTCTTTTTTTGATGAAAATAAGGATGATGATGATTTTGAATTTAACCAAGATTTTGATGATAGTGATAATGAAAGAAGTCCGGGATGGATAAGATATCAAAAAAGGATTAAATGATAATTGGACGAATAAAACAATTAAGAGCTCAATTCAAAAAATTAGATATTGATGGCTATGTTGTTCCCAAGAATGACGAATTTTTTGGTGAATATCCAAAAATTGATAGACTATATAACATTTCAAATTTTACTGGATCAGCTGGAATTGCAGTGATATTGGCAAATAAAAACTACTTGTTTCTTGATGGCAGATATTCAATTCAGGGGCAAATAGAGTCTGGTAAAAATTTTACGATAGTAAGCTATGAAAAAATTTTTAATTGTGACTTGTTTAAAGGTCTAACATTAGGAATTGATTCAAAATTATTTACAACTAATCAAATAAAAAAATATTTTTTAAAAAAAAATCAAATTAAGTATGTAAAAGAAAATTTAATAGATCAAATTAAAAAAAAAAGGGTAAATGATGCTAAACCTTTTTATTCTTTGGGAAAAAATGTTGTAGGAAAAACTCATAAAACAAAAATAGATCAAATTTCTAAATACCTTAAAACCAATAAGTCAGATTATCTATTTGTAAGCGCTCCTGAAAATGTTGCTTGGATTTTAAATATTAGAGGAAGTGACAACCCTAACAGTCCTATTCCTAACTGTCGTTTAATTATAAGTAAATCCAAAAAAATATATTTAATATCTAAGATAATTAAAGTTAAAAGAATAATTAAAGAAAAAAAAATTAATTTAGATCAAATAATTTTACCAAATGATTTTAAAAACCAGATTTTAAAACTAAAAGGTAGTAAATTTATAATAGACGATAAATCCTGCTCAATACTTTATGAAAATATAATTAAATCCAAATTTAAAATAGTAAGTAAGGATGATCCTACTTACTTATTTAAATCCATAAAAAATTCAGTTGAAATCAAAAATATGATTAATGCTCACATTCTAGATGGAGCTGCTCTAACTAAATTTATTTATTGGATAAAAAAAATAAATAAAAAAAAGATTGATGAAGTTTACGCACAGAACAAGTTAGAAAAGTTTAGAAAAAAAAATAAAAAATATTTATTTCCAAGCTTTAATACTATAGCGGGAGCTGGAAAAAATGGAGCGATAGTTCATTATAGAGCAAATAAATCAAATTCAAAAATAATTAAAACTGATGATATCTTTTTATGTGATTCGGGAGGTCAATACAAATATGGCACAACAGATGTTACTAGAACTATTTGTTTTAAGAAACCAAAGAAAAATATTCAAAATATTTTTACAAAAGTTTTAAAAGGTCATATCGCTGTTGCTAATGCAAATTTAAGAAAAGATAACACTGGAAAAAAAATAGATCTAAAAGCAAGAAAATTTTTAAAAAGGGATGGTCTTGATTATTCACATGGGACTGGACATGGTGTTGGATATTTCTTAAATGTACATGAAGGCCCTCAATCAATATCAAAATTTAATAAAATAAAGATACAACCAGGCATGATATTAAGTAACGAGCCTGGATATTATAAAAAAAATTATTTTGGAATACGTATTGAAAATTTGATTTATGTTAAAAAAATTAATAATAAAATATTTTTTGAAAATTTAACACTGGCACCAATTGAAAAAGATTTGATTAATCCTAAACTTTTAAACAAAGAAGAGGAAAAATATTTATTTAAATATCACTTACAAGTTTATTCAAAACTTTCAAAATTTTTGAATAATCCAGAAAAAAAATGGTTAGCTAGTCATATTTAACATCTTTAGCCATTCACCTTGGTTTATAATCTTAATTTTAAGTTCTTTCGCATTTTCAACTTTTCTTTTTGTTGGTTTATCACCTGTAATTAAAAAATTTAATTTTTTAGAAACACTGCTTACAGTTATTCCAGAATTTTCTTCAATTAATGATTTAGCTTCAGCCCTACTTATGCCGTCAAGTTTGCCAGTAAGCATAAATGTTTTATTTTTTAATAACCCATTTTTTTTTATTAAACTCGCCTCATTAACAACTAAAATTTTTTTTAATTGATTTAAAATATTTAAATTCGTTTTATTAGAAAAAAAAATTTTTATAGAATTGACCTGTGTTTCACCAATACCATCGATATTCAATAATTCATTAAAGTGATTTTTATTAGATAAAGATAAAAAATTTGGTAACGATTTAAAATACTTGGAAAGAGTTTTTGCATTTTCAAGCCCAATATGTCTTATACCCAAAGAATAAATAAATCTCTCAAAAGAAACTTTTTTTTTTTTATCTATTGAATATTTAAGGTTTCTAACTGATTGTTTTCCCCACCCTTCTAATTTTTCAATTTTGTCAAAATTTAAGTTAAAAATATCTTGAGGGAATCTTATCAAATTAATCTTCCAAAAATTTTCAACAATTTTTTTTCCAAACCCCTCTATATTTAAAGCTTCTTTTGATACAAAATGTTTTATTTTTTCAATAGCTACTTTTTCACACTCATAACCAACACTAGAACATCTTCGCACTGCATCATTTTTTTTCGTAGTTATATTATATTCTTTAATAGTTTTAGATCCACAAGATGGACATTTTATTGGGAACTTAAATTTTCTAGAATTACTAACTCTTTCTTTTAAATCTACAGAAATTACATGGGGTATCACATCTCCAGCTCTTTCTATGAGAACTGTATCACCTACTCTAATATCTTTTCTAATTATTTCTTCTTCATTATGTAAAGTTGCATTTGAAACAACAACACCTCCAATATTTATTGGTTTAATTTTTGCAACTGGAGTGAGCGCTCCAGTTCTACCGATTTGTACTTCAATATTAATAATTTTCGATACTCCATTATTTGCTGAAAATTTGTGTGCGATTGCCCACCTAGGAGAATTTGTAATATTACCTAATCTTTTTTGTAATTTAAAATCATTAACTTTATAAACAATACCATCTATATCAAAATCTAATTGATCTCTTTTTTTTTCAATTTCATTATAATTATTTATTAGATTTTTAATGCCTGTAATAATTTTATTTAAAGGATTTATTTTAAAACCCCATTTGTGTAATCTTTTCAAATAATCAGCTTGAGTATCAATTTGCATATTTTTTTCATGTCCGAAAGCATAAGCAATAAATTTTAAAGGAATCTTTTTGGTTTCATTAGAATCTTTTTGTCTTAATGATCCTGATGCTGCATTTCTTGGATTTGCAAAGTTATTTGATAATTCTTTAAAATCACTATTTTGTATAAAGACCTCTCCCCTTATATCGATTTCATCAGGAAAATTTTTATCTTTAATTAATTGAGGAATATCATTTATAGTTTTTAAATTTTCAGTTATGTTCTCACCTTCTTTTCCATCACCTCTCGATAACCCTGTAATAAATTTACCTTTTTTATAAATTAAAGAAGCTGAAATTCCATCAATTTTAGGTTCAGCACTATATTCAATTTCAAAGTCTTTTTTTTTATCTAAATAATTAAAAATCCTTTTTTCAAAATTTAGTAAATCATCTTCACTAAATGCATTGGCTAAAGATAACATTGGTACTTTATGTTTTAATTTTTGAAAGTTTTTTGAAGGTTTGTAGCCCAAAACTTTTGAAGGGGAGTCCTCATTTTTTAAATATGGGTATTTTTTTTCTAAATCTAGAATTTCTTTTTTAAGTTTATCAAAATCTGCATCGCTAATCTTTGGATCATTTTTTTCAAAGTATAAAAAATTATTTGACTTAAAATCTTTTATCTTTGATTTATATAAATCTTTTAATTTTTCTTTTTCCATTATCTAAAAAAAAGATCTTATTCTTTCCAATAGTTTCTTTTTATTATCCTTTTGTTCACTATTTTTTTCTTTTTTAGCTAATTTGTAATCTTTATTAAAAATTTTATATGATTGTTTATACCATTCACCAGATTGATAATTATATCCAAGTGTATTCGCATATTTCTCAGCCTCATTTTCTAAACCAATTAGATAATACACTTCCACAAGTCTATGAAGTGCTTCTTCAATATATATAGTTCTTTCATATTGATTGACTATAATCTTTAATCGATTAAGTGCTGCAATCCATTTTTCTTTTTTAATATAATGTCTAGCTACATACATTTCTTTGGCTGCTAAAATATCTTCAATTAAATTTAGCTTATATTTTCCATCTAATGCGTAATCTGACTCAGGATAACGGTTTATAATTAAAGTGAAATATTTTTTTGCTTCTACAAGTGGTGTTAAATCTTTTTTTTCATCTACAATACTGTCATAGTAATTCATCGCTAATAAATAATAGGCATAATCTAATTTTTTATTTTTTGGATATAACTTAATAAATCTTTCAAGTTCATTAACTGAATTACTGTAATATGCTTGAGACCAGTATGCATAGGAAGCCATTAAAGAAGCCCTGGGTGCCCAGTCTGACTGTGGATAAAGTAATTCTGCTTCATTAAATTTTTTTGTTGCGTAAAGTACATCTCCTTTATCTAAAGCCTCAACACCAGCAGTATAAGCTGTTATCATTTGTTCTTCTAAACTTTCACCCTCGACTTGAGTTATAATTTCTTCAGTTTTTTGTGAACATGAATGAAATAAAAAAAATAATATTAAAATAAAAATATATCTTATCATCTGTGAAATTTATTTATCAGTTTTTTTATAAAAACTAAACTATTAAGCTATTGATCTTAAATGTCTTCTGCTTAAAATAGTATTTGGGACTACCTTTTCTTCAACTTCTATTATCGAAAAATTACTATTGTCGTTAAAAACTTTTCTTAATAGCTGATTGGTTAGCATATGCCCACCCTGGGAACATATTATACTTCCAATTATTTTATATCCAGAGAGATACAAATCTCCCATGCAATCTAAAATTTTATGATTCACAAACTCTTTATCATTTCTTAACTTTTCGTTATTTAAGATTTCATTATTTTTGACAACTATTGCATTATCTAACGATCCACCTAAGGCTAAATTTATTGATCTTAGTTTTTCAATATCCTCATACAAACAAAAAGTTCTTGAACTATAGACATCTGTTAAATCAGATTTAAATACATCCACGCTATTTCTTTGATCACCTATTAAAGTGTTTTCATATTTAATTTCAAAATCAATATCTAAGCTAATTTTACTTGGTTTAATTAATATGCTTTTTTTGCCATCATTAAATTTTATTTCTTTTTCTATTTTTATAATTTTGATTGGGTGTTCACTTACCTCAACACCTGTTTTTAAAATTTCTTCTACAAAAATTTTTGCTGATCCATCTAAAATAGGCACTTCCTGATTATCAATTTCTATAAAAGCATTATCAATACCTAATCCATACAATGCACCCATTAAGTGCTCAATAGTTGAAACAGACTCGCCATTATCATTTGAAATAGTTGTGCAAAAAGATGCGTTACTTACATTATAAACATTAGGAAAAATTATATTGTTATTTTTTAAATCAGTTCTTTTAAAAAAAATTCCTGTATTAGGTTTAGATGGATTAATAGTCATTGAAACAGCTTTCCCACTATGAAGCCCTATTCCCTTAAAATTGATACTTTTCTTAATAGTTTTTTGACTTAGATTTGACATGGGTAAGATCTTTAATATGAAATCTCCTAAGATTAAAAACAACAAATGTTACTAGAAAATACAATATTAACTGAAGAAATTAAAAAATTTCTCAAAAAAACCCTGCTTTTTCTTAGATTCAAAGGTTAACATCACTTCATTTGGGTTAAAGCCATCCATAATTTTGTTTGCCATAAAAAAAATTTCCTTTTCATTGTCATTTGGGTCAAGAAAAGTTTGAATATAATCTGCACTTACTATTTGACTTAAAGATATCTGATATTTTTTTAAAACTTTTTCAAAATCTTTAATTATAGTTTGTGAAACACAAATAAACTTAACATCTATAGAAAAAATAATTCCAGTTAATTCTTTTGGCATATTGGGATAGTTTTTGTTATCAATATTATAATTTTCAATTAACATATGAACAATTTTTCTTTCATCAATAGTCTTTTTTAAGCTATACTTAGCTTCATTCAACAGATAATTTAAGTTTTTAAAATTAATTGAATTTTCAAGATCATTTTTTTTTATAGATACTTCGACTGTAAAAAAGATATCTAATTTTAAAATAATATCTATTTTTTTTACAAAGTTTTTTAAAAGTTTTTCAATCTTAAAAATATTTTCATTTAAAAAATGATCTAATTCATCAAGGTCTAAATCTTTTTTTTTTTTATGTATTAATTCTTTAAAATAAACCTGCTTATTAGTTTTTGTATTAACAAAAATTATTAATTTTTTTGAACTTATAAGTAAATAAGTCTTAAAATCTAAATAATCATCCATTTATAATAACTTGGTTAGATTGACGTAAATCTATTTCTTTTATCTTTTTTTTATCATTGTTTAAAATATTAATTGACAACTCTAAAGATTTTTTAATTTCTTTTGCAGGTAGTTTTATTAATAACCCATTTTTTGTTTCTATATCCCATCTACCTGATTTAAAAAAAAATATGTTTTTGATTTGATCATAATTGAAATTTGTTTGATCAATCGCTTTTTTAAGTTCAAAAAAACTTTCATTTTTAAAATTACCAAATATAAAAGGCATATTTGATTTTAGTTCTGAAGTTTTTATCAATTTGCCATTCGATCCTAAAAAAAAAATATTACCATTTTTTTTTATTTGTGCCAAAAATTTTGTTTTATCAATTTTAATATTTAACGTAGAGGGATACCTCTTAAAAATTGAATATTTTTCCACCAAAGTATTTGAGTTTATTATTTTATCTATTTTAGATTCTTTCAAAAAAAGTAAGTTGCTAAATTTTAAAAAATTTAAATTATTAGTTAATTCCAAATTATCTTTATCCTCTAGGCCAGTTACTATGATTTTATTAACTTTCACAAAATCAATTTTATTTAAATCTTTATTATTAATTGTTCCAATTATTAAAAATAAAAAAAAATATATTAAGATTTTTTTATTTTTTTTTTGAGGCATCTTTTAAAATTAATTCAATAAGTTTAATAAAGTTTATTCCATGATAAGAGGCTATCTCTGGCACGAGAGAAAGTCTCGTCATGCCAGGTTGTGTATTTATTTCCAGTAGATAAAATTTTCCTTTAAAAAATTTAAAATCTGATCGTGTAACACCCTCACAGCCAATTAATTTATGTGCCTTTAAAGCTAAACTCATCAATTCTCTATACTGGTCTTTTTTAAGTTCTACAGGAATAATATGTTCAGTTTTAGCTTTGGAGTTATATTTTGCTTGATAATCATAAAATTTTCTTTTTGGTTTCAATTCTATAGCACCAAGTTTTTTTGATCCTATAATTGCTGCTTGAATTTCTCTTCCTGGTATAAATTCTTCTATGATTATTTTTTGATAATTCTCAAGAAGCTTAATTTTTTTAATAATATTTAATTTTGTACAAATAAATACATTAACGCTTGAGCCTTCATTCAAAGGTTTAATTACGACAGGGAATTTTAATTTTTTATCGATTAATTTAATCAAATTAGATTTTGATTGATTAAAAGAATGTAAAATATATTTTGGTGTTAAAATGTTATTTTTAATGAATATCTTTTTAGATAATTCTTTATCCATTGCTATCGCAGATGAAATTACACCTGAGTGTGTGTAGGGAATTCCGGTAGTTTCCAATATAGTTTGAATATATCCATCTTCACCAAATTGACCATGTAAAGCATTAAAGATAACATCTGGTTTGAATGACTTAATTACGTCCAGTAATCTGTAACCTGGTTCTACAATTTTAACAAAATATCGATTTTTTATTAATTCTTTTGCAACTTGTTTGCCTGTTTCAAGACTTATAACTCTCTCTTTAGATATGCCCCCTGAAATGATTAATATTCTTTTTTTCAAATTACTCCAAAATTTTAATTTCTTTTTCTAATTTAATTCCAGTCTTTTCTAAAACACTTTTAGAAACAAAATCAATTAGCTTAGTCATATCTTCAAACGTTGCTTTTCCTTTATTTACAAAAAAATTACAATGTTTATCTGAAATGCAAGCATCGCCAAAATGTTTGTCTAAAGGCACTGATTCTTTTATAAGCATCCAGACTTTTTTTTTTGACTGAGACATTGGGTTTTTAAAAGTACTCCCACTTGTTTTAATTTTTGTTGGTTGATTTTTTTCTTTTTCAATTTTAAGTTTATTTATTTCATTAGCTATTTTTGCATGATCACTTTTTATACCCTTAAAAGATGCACTTAAAAATATCAAATCATCGGGTAGATTGTTTTGTCTATATTCAAATTTAATATCCTTAGATGGAATTGTTCTAATATTTCCAAATTTATCAATTGCTTGAATTGATAATAAAATATCTTTGAACTCTTTTCCAAAACATCCAGCATTCATTCTTATTCCACCACCTATACTTCCAGGTATACATGATAAAAATTCAAATCCACTTAGGTTATTATTCATTGCAAAGTCTGATAAAGATTTATCTAAAACCGCACTTCCAGCAATTATTATATCTTCACCAAGCAGAGACATATTATTAAAATTTTTACTTAGTTTTATCACTACACCATCAAATAGATTGTCAGAAATTAAAGTATTAGAACCTGCACCAAGAATAAATATCTTTTCTTTGTTTTCTAATTTTTTTAAAAAATTTACTAAATCTTTTAGATTGCCAGCTTTGAAAAAAACCTTTGATCTTCCTCCAATATTAAACCAATTTTTTTTCTTAAGATCATGCTCGAATCTCACATTTTCACTAAATTCATTTAATAATTTCTTTAATCTTTTTATTTCCATTTTATCACATTAGTTCTGGAAGTTTTCGCATCCAATTTGAAATAGATCCTGCACCCATTCCAATTACAATTTTTTTTCCATACATGTTTTTTTTAAGAAATTTTGCTAACTGAATGTTATCTTTGACTAAAAATAATTTTACATTTGAATTTTTAATAATTTCTTTTGCAAATTTAAGATAATTAAATCCTAGTTTAATTTTTTCACCTGCAGTATATATTGGACACAAAACAACTATATCTGCGTCCCTAAAAGCAAAAGAAAATTCCTTTCTTAAATCTTTTAATCTTGAAACTCGATGGGGTTGAAATATACATACTTTATCATAACCATTATAAACTTTATTCACTCCATCTAGTACAACTTTTATCTCTGTTGGGTGATGTGCGTAATCATCATAAAAGTCTATATCATTGTATGTGAAGATTTTGTTGAATCGCCTTTGAACCCCTTTAAAATTTAATAGACCTTTTTTAATATCTGAAATTGATATTCCAACTGTGGAAGCAACCGCTGCTGCACCAACAGAATTCCTTATGTTATGAATGCCCAGTAATGGAATCTTGATTTTTTTTATAGTAAGTTTTTTTTTGTTTGGAACATTTACTTGTAAATCAAACACAGAAAACCTCATACTTTGCTTAACATTCTTGATTAAAAAATTAGATTTAGGATTTATTCCATAAGTATAAAAATTTTGATTTTTCAATTTTTTAACAAAATCGTTATTGATTTTATCATCTATGCAAATAAATGATTTTCCAAATGAAGGAACCTTTTCAATAAATTGTACAAAATATTTTTTCAAATGATCTAAAGATTTATAAAAATCCATATGTTCTCTGTCTATATTTGTGATTATTGAATAGGTAGGTGGAATGTGGACAAAACTTCCATCCGACTCATCGGCTTCTAAGATTGACCAATCGCTTCTTCCAAGTTTTGCGGTATTTTTTATTGAATTAATTACACCTCCATTGATGATTGTTGGATCTAATTTAGTTTTTTGAAAAATAGAAGCTATTAGTGAAGTAGTAGTAGTTTTTCCATGCGAACCAACTACAACAATATTTTTCATTAATGAAACCATATGAGCTAACATTTTTCCTCTTGTAATAATTGGTAAATTTTTTTTTTTTGCTTCAATCAATTCTGGGTTATTTTTTTTTATTGCTGAAGAAATTACAACTATTGTTGCATTTTTAAGATTTTGTTTTTTTTGTCCTATAAAGATTTTTATTTTTTCCTTTTTTAATCTTTCAATATTCTTGTTAAAAAATAAATCACTACCCTGAACTTTAAACCCTTTACCCTTCATAATCAAAGAAAGCCCGCTCATTCCAATACCACCTACTCCAACAAAATGAATGACTTCAGTTTTTGCTAATTCAATTTTCATTTATAATTTTTAATATTTTTTGATTAACATTAATCCAAGTGTTTTGATAATTTAATTTTTTAAGATTTTCCTTTTTTTTTAAATAATCGCTTTTATTATTTAAAATATCTTCTAAAATTTCTTCAATTTTTTTCTCAAAATACTTTTGCTCAATTAACCAACAACAGTCAATAATTTTGTAAAAATTGGCGTTTTCAAACTGATGATTATCTTTTGATGTTGGTAATGGAACTGCTATAAAAGGAATAGTTACAACTGACAGCTCAGCTAAAGTTGAAGCGCCCGCTCTTGTAATGCAAAGATCTGCTTCATGGATACTATTTGTAAAGTTTTTATCAAAACTAAAAATTTTATTTTCTATATTATTTTTTAAATAAAATTCAGTTAAAGAAGAAATATTTTTTTCACTTGTTTGTTGAATAATTCTTATTGGATTTTTTTTTGAAATATTAACAATTGAGTTTTTTAAATTATTATCAAAAATGCTAGCACCTTGACTGCCACCAACTATTAACAGGGTAAATTTGTCCTTAGGCTTATATGCTGACTCTAATTCATAGATATGTTTTTTTACTAATGGATTAATGATTGTTATTTTATTGTTTAAACTAATAGGAAAATTTTTGACTTTTTCTGTATAACAAAAAATTTTTTTACAAAAGTTTAGAAAAAAATTATTTGCACGACCTAAAACTTGATTAGGTTCTAATAAATAAATCTTTAATCTTAATATTTTAGCAGCTAAGATTATAGGTAAAGACATATATCCACCTGTGGAAAAAATTTTTTCAATTTTTCTTCTCTTTAACAAAAAAATAGATTTAAAAACTAAAAAAAAAATTACAATAATACTAAAAGGTAAAAAAAAAATATTGTTTAATTTAGGTGTATCAATGATTTCAAATTGATAGATATTTTTATCTAAATATTTTAAACCTCTTTTATCAGTTGAAATTATTACATTTGTCTCTTTTGATAAATGTTCATATAAAATTGTAGCAGGCACCACATGACCTCCGGAACCTCCTGTAGTAATTAATAAATTTTTTTTCATTTTAACCAATTTTTCTTTTCGTTAAATTCAAGATTATACCTGATAAAATTGAAATACTTATAATAGAAGAACCTCCATAACTTATAAATGGAAGTGTCATTCCAGTTGTTGGAAATAATCTTATATTCACTCCAATATGTATCATCGCTTGCATCAAGATAAGGCTAGCACATCCTACTAAAATTAATTTAATTTTTTCTTCATTTTCTAAATAAACTTTTTTAAATATTGAATAGATGAATGTTAAAAACAATAATAAAATTAAAATTATGGCAATAACACCAAACTCTTCAGAAATAACTGAAATAATATAATCTGTATGTGCCTCAGGTACTCTGTTTTTTAAAGTTCCTTCTCCAATACCTTTTCCAAAAAAACCACCACTTGTTATTGATTCTAATGCTTTATCTGATTGAAAGTTATGAGTTCCTGTTTCTGCATCAAAAAAAGATAACAATCTATTTTTAATATATTCAAACTTTGGTAAAAAAAAAACCAAATAAAAAAATACAAAGATCAATGATAAGAATAAAATTGTTAAAAAAATGATATTTATTCCTGAGATAAAAATTAAAATTGACCAACTAAAGAAAACTAAGAGTGTTTGTCCAATATCAGGCTGCAAAGTTAATAACAGGCCTACACATAGTGTTATTAAAAAAGAAAATACATATTTAATATAAATATTCTCATATTTTGAGCTACTTAAAATCAAACTAATAAAAATTATTAAGAAAGGTTTAACTAACTCAATTGGTTGAAATCTGGGTAATAAATATAAATCAATCCATCTTTTAGAGCCTTTTACTTCTATGCCTATGATTGGAACCAGAATTAAAAAAATTAATGATATTAAAAAAACTACAAAAGAAAAAATAAAGAGTTTTTTTTGATCTATTGAAGAAAGGAAAAAAATTACAATCATACCTAAAAAAATGAATACAAGATGTTTAAAAAAGAATGAATAATCATTGGTATCTAATTTATCTGAAGCTATTAAAGAAGTAGAAACTAATGAAAAAAATAAACCTGTAAAAAATAACAAAATAATTAAAGAAAATATGAACTTATCAATATTTTTCCACCATTCATAATATAAACTATTTATTGATTTTTTGTATTTCATTTAAATGTTTCTTTATCAATTTGTTAAAATAAAGACCTCTATGCTCAAAATTTTTAAAAGCATCAAATGATGCAGCACAAGGACTGAACAAAATAGTGTGAAATGCCAATTTCTTTTTTTTCAAAATCATAAAAATTTTTTTTAAAGCATTTTCTAAATTACTAAAATTTTCATATCTTATTTTACCTTTCAGTTTTTTGTTAAAAAATTTTTTATCTTTGCCATATATGTAAGCATTAATATTATTAAAATACTTTATTGGTAAATTAAATTTATCTCCCTTTTTGTGAATACCCCCTAACAACCAATGAATATTTGGGTTAGTCTTTAAAATACCCATAGTAGACGAAAAACTTGTAGATTTTGAATCATTAATAATTGTTAAATTTTTTTTTTTAAAGATAACTTGTTGTCGATATTTTAACCCCTTAAATGTTTGAATTGTTTTTATTAGTAAATTATTTTTAAGATTTAAATTTTTGGAAATCTCTAAAACAAAAGATAAATTTTCTTTATTTGTCTCTGATAAAAAAAAATTATTATTTATATTTTTTAAAAAATTGTCATTATTTTTTGTATTAACTTTAATTATTTTGCCTCTAAATCTGTTTAATTTAAGTTCTTTATCAATTAATAGATCATTTTTTTTAACAAATGCTAAATTTCCTTTAAATTGGTTTTTTAAAAGTTTAAATTTGGCTTTAATATATTTATTTAGATTTTTATGCCTTTCAATATGATCAGGTGATAAATTTAATATTACTGCATATTTTGATCTAAAAATCTTACTATATTCTAACTGATAAGATGAAGCTTCAATAATAAAAATTGCTTTTTTTTTTACATTTTTTACCGACAAAATTGGATTTCCAATATTCCCAACTAACTTAGCATCAAATTTTTGTTTCAATAAAACTTGATACAAAAGTTGGCATGTTGTGGATTTTCCATTAGTTCCAGTAACTGTAATACAATCATTTTTAAAAAAGGCATAAAATATATCTAAATCTGAATAAATTTTATTATTATTTTTTTTTAAAAATTTTGATAATTTGCATTTATTGATGTCAATGCCAGGACTTAAAATTATTCGATCAAATTTCGATTTTAAAATTTTTTTATAACTTATTAGATTTTTTTTTATGTCCAAGTTTTTGTTTTTAAGCTTAAAGTCATCAAACAAAAAAACATCACTTTTATCTTTTAAAAATTTAAAAGTTGATAAGCCAGTTTTTCCCAAACCATAAATTAATATTTTTTTATCAAAAAAAATATTTAAATTAGTACTCATTATCTTAATTTTAATGTAGCTAAACCAATCATTGCTAAAATGATTGATATAATCCAAAATCTGATAACAACTGTAGACTCAGGCCATCCTTTTTTTTCAAAATGGTGATGTATTGGCGCCATTCTGAATATTCTTTTACCGGTAAGTTTAAATGAAATTACTTGAACCATAACTGATAACGCTTCAAGAACAAACAACCCACCCGTTATGGCTAAAACTATTTCATGTTTAGTGATAATTCCTACCGCTCCTAAAGAGCCTCCAAGAGATAATGATCCAGTGTCTCCCATAAATATTTTAGCTGGTGGAGCGTTAAACCACAAAAAACCTAAACATGATCCAATAATTGAGGCACAAAAAATAGATATTTCACCAGTGCCTTCGATATATATAATTTGAAGATATTCAGAGAAGACAATATTGCCAGCAACATAACTAATAAAAGCAAAACAACCAGCAACCAGTATTACTGGTACTGTAGCCAATCCATCTAAACCATCAGTTAAATTTACTGCGTTAGACGAACCTACAATAACAAATATTGAAAAAGGAATAAAAAACCAACCCAAATTAATTATAAAATTTTTAAAAAATGGAAAATAAAGATTTTTAAATTGTTCGTACTCAACAAAGTAGGTTAAAATTACTAAACCCAGCAAAGCCAAAAAAATTTGCATAAGTATTTTAAACTTAGATGAAATTCCTAAAGAGTTGCTATTTCTTATTTTTTTATAATCATCATAAGCACCAAGAAGCCCAAATGACGAGACAATATATAGACAAAATAAAATATAAATATTTGTTAAATCAGCCCAAAGTAAAACTGAAATGATAAGTCCTATTAATATAATTACACCTCCCATTGTAGGGGTGCCTATCTTCTTTATGATATGATCAGTTGGACCATCCTCTCTGATCGGATTAAAAATTTTTTTATTTGAGAATAATCTAATAAAGGGTCCTCCTATCAAAAGAGTAATTAGTAGTGATGTAAAAAATGCTAACCCAGTTCTAAAAGTAATATATTTAAATACATTTAAAAAAGTAAAAGTCTCAACATAGTTGAGTAATATTTCATATAACATTTAAATTTTTTTGTTTTAAATTGGTTGCTATTTTGTGAAGACCTGTAGAATGAGATCCTTTAATCATCAAATAATCATTATTATTTAAATTTTTATTAATCAAATCAAATATATCAAATTTATTGTTTAATATTTTAGCTTTTTTATTTAATTTCAATCCTTTAAAGGTCTCTTTAATATATTTTCCAATTACATACACCTGATTAATTTTTGTTTTATTGACAATCCTGCTTATTAATTTGTGTTGTTTTATAGAGTGTCTACCTAGTTCTAGCATATCTCCTAATATTAAATATTTTTTAGAGTTTGTTGATTCTATTTTGTCATAGTTTTCTATTGCTGTCTTAAGAGAAAGTGGATTCGAATTATAAGATTCGTCTACTAAAAAAAAATTTTTATTCTTTAATCTTATTCTAGAAATATCACCTCTACCATTTGGAGTTTTAAAATTTAAAAAAGTATTTTTTTTTAGATCTTTAATATTTCTATATAAGCTAATTGAAGCTAGAGTTGCTAATATATTGTATAAATTACTTTTATTGATATTTTGAGAATAAAAAGAAACATACAAACCACCTACATTTATAAATAACTCATATCCTTTTTTTATTTTTTTAATTTTAATCAATTTTGTCATTGAAGATTTGTTCTTTATGCTAAAAGAGATGACTTTTAATTTTTTTTTTTTTGCAAGCCTTTTATGATAATCAAAAAAAATATCATCCTTATTTAAAACAATTGTTCCATTTTTTTTTATATTATTTATAATTTCTGCCTTCGCAGCTGCTATTTGTTTGATATTCTCAAAATTTTTTGAGTGGGCATAACTAATATTTGTTATAATCCCTAAATCGGGTTTGATTAATTTTGTTAAATAATCAATCTCACCCTTTTTATCCATACCCACCTCCAAGACACCAAACTCATCATTATGTTTTAAGTTAAATAAACTTAATGGAACTCCATATTTGTTATTAAAAGATTTGGGTGAGTAAGTTGTTTTAGATATTTTTTTTAAAGTTATTCCAATCATTTCTTTTAATGTTGTCTTTCCACAACTACCTGTAATTGATATTATTTTTGTATCAATATTTTCTCTGTAAATAGATGAGCACTTTGTTAAAAAGTTTAATGAGTTTTTAACTCTTATCTGCTTAGATAATGAAAAATTTTTATTTATTCGATTTACGACTGCAAAACTTGATTTTTTTTGAAAAGCTTCTGGCACAAATCTATTTCCATCAACTCTATTTCCCTGAATAGCAAAAAAAATATCATTTTTTTTTATGATTTTAGAATTGATAGAAATATTTTTAATAGTTAATTTGTTAGATATTTTTGATTTAGATTCCTCTTTAATAATATTCAATTTTAAATCTTTTGATAAAGATTTATTTTTAAATTTGATAGATTTTAAAATTACTCTTTGATCAGAAAAAAAATTTTTTTTTTTTCCATAATCTTGAATCTTTTCATGACCCTTACCTGCTACTAACAGTAAGTCACCTGTATTGAGGTTATTTACAGCTTCATTAATTGCTTTTTCTCTACTTGGTAGCTCATGAATTCTAACCTTCTTAATTCCTTTTTTGATATCATTTCTTATCCTTGATGGGTTTTCATTTCTGGGATTATCATCTGTTAAATAAATCTTATCAGAATATTTTTCTGCTATCTTTCCCATAATAATTCTTTTTTTAAAATCTCTATTCCCACCACAACCAAATACTAGACTAATCTTACTTTCGGGAAATTGTTCTCTTAAATTTAACAAAGCTAATTCTAGTGCTTCAGGTGTGTGGGCATAGTCCAATATAACTTTACTATTGTTTTTGATATTGCCAATTTTTTCAAGTCGCCCTTCAACAGGTTTTAATTTATGAATAACTTGAATTATTTTTTCAAATTTAAGACCACTTTTATTAGCAGCTAATATGGCCATCAATATATTTTTGATCTGTATCTTGCCTATTAAGTCTAGATTTAAATTATATTTTTTATTCTTAAATTTAATCTTTAAAACTTGTTTTTCATTTAAAAAATGATGTGAAATTAACTCAACACCTTTTTTTTTGTCGAAAATAAGGTTTAAATTAATATTTTTTTTAAGTGATATATCTTTTATTTTCTTAACTTGAGGAATGTTTGCATCAGTAATTATATTACCTTTATTTTTAATCAATTTTTTGAATAAATATAGTTTCGACTTTAAATAGTTTTTCATATTTTTATGATAATCTAAGTGGTCATGAGATAAGTTGGTAAATATACCTATATCAAACAATAATCCATCCAATCTATTTTGTGTTAGTCCATGACTTGACGCTTCCATGATTAGAAATTCAACTTTTTTTTTTTTTAATTCATTTAGTATTTGTGCTAGTTTAATTGGATCTAATGTTGTGTTGGATAATGTCTTTTTTTTACCTTTAAATCTAACACCGATAGTTCCAATAGAAGCAACTTTTTTTAAATTTAAATTTAATATTTGATAATAAAAATCTGCTATAGATGATTTTCCATTAGTACCAGTTACAGCAACCAGTTTTTTTATTTTTTTGTATGAAATTTTATAAGAAACTTCTGCTAATAACTTTCTAACATTTGATGAAAATATAAATACTACATCCTTTTTTTTTGTTAATATTTTTTTTTCTGAAACAATTACTTTGGCACCCCTTTTTATGGCATCCTCTATGTAATTATTCCCATCAGATTTACTTCCTTTAATAGCAAAAAAGATGTTATTTTTTTTTATACTTGAGCTGTTAAATGAGATTCCAGAAAAAAAAATGTTACTAAACTTTTTGTTAACATTTGGAATGTAATCTTTAAACTGCATCAACTAATTAATCTCACTATATTTTGTGGCTAAAATAGGCCCAATTTTTTCTACAATTTGGCCAGTAACCTCTACTGTTGTCCAGCCAGCAGTGTTGTATGGAGTACCTTTGTATTTAATATTAGAACCATCTCTATAGAGATAGATATAATCTTTATTAGATTTTGGCTCATCTAGCATTACAGCTAAAACAAATTTAGGTTTAGAAGTTGGAAATACGGATACAAAAGAATTTATCTTCTTATTTGAATAGCCACCGGCTATACTTTTTTGAGCAGTTCCTGTTTTTCCTCCAATTTCATAACCAGCAACATTTGCTAGGGAGGCTGTCCCCTCTTTTGTTGTCACAATTTTTCTTAAAATTGGTAAGATCTTTTTTGAAACTTCTCCATCTAAAATTTTTTCTTTTTTATCTTTTTTGTTTTTTTTAATGAGACTTGGATCTATATAATATCCACCATTCACTATAATTGAGTAAGCTTTAGCTAATTGAAGCAATGTTGTTGTAATACCATGACCAAAAGATGCAGTAGCAAGAGAGCATTTTCCCCAATTAAATTTAATTGGTTTACCAACTTCTTCTATATCAAACTTAGTCTCATTTAGAAGATCAAGTTTTGACAAAAATGATTTAAATCTTTCTACACCTAATTTTTGTCCAATTCTTACTGAGCCTATATTTCCAGATCGAATTAAAATTTGTTCAGCAGTCAAATTTGAAGGTATTTTATCATCGTACTCACTAATAGAAAATCCAGCACAAGTTAATGATTTTGGTAAATGAAGAAATTCTGTTTTTGGTTCAATAATTTTTTCATCAAAAGCTGCTGCCAACGTAAAAGTTTTAAAAACAGATCCAAATTCGTAAACTCCTTTAGTTGCTCTGTTTATAAAGTTAACATCAGTAATTTTTTCTCTTTGATTTGGATTGAAGTCGGGTAATGATACTAATGATAAAATTTCACCATTATTTACGTTCATTAAAATTGCTGCGCTACCTTTGGTTTTGAAAATTTGATTAAATTTTACCAATTCTTTTCTTATTAAAAATTGAATATCTTTATCAACAGTTAATTTTATTGGTTTCTGGGTATTTTTTAAATCTTTATCTAATGATTTTTCTAATCCTGATATACCGTTATTATCATTATCAATTTGACCGATTATATGACTAAAAGAATTTTTCTCTGGATATATTCTTATTAATTTTTCCTCAGGTTGGATCGATTTATCACCTAATTGCATTAATTTTTCATAATTTTCCTCTGATATTTTTTTTTCAAAATAAAAGAAATTTTTATTTTCTAAATTTTTTTCAATTTTTTGATAGTTTTTATCTGGAAAAATATATTTTAAATTTAGTATTAATTTTTTTTTATTAATAACTTTTTTGGTACTAATACCAATATCGATAGAGCTTACAGTCTTAACTAAGTACTTTCCATTTCTGTCAACAATATCTGCCCGATAAAGATTATTTAATGGTTTTCTAAGATCATCATTGATTTCCGTTTTTACTTTTCTGGATCCTAGATGAATTAAATGAATAGAATAAATTAAGAATATTATAAAAAAAACAAAAAAAATAAATGATATTCTGTTAAACGATATGGATAATTTTGACTTACTTTTTTGATACAAAAAATCATTCTGTTGATCTTGCAAAATAATTCTTAAATTTTTATTCTTCATTAATTAATCTAAGTTGTTCTATTTCAAGTTTATTAAAATTTTGATCCAAAATTTTAATTTGGTGAATATCTTTTTTCACTAATTCATCTTCAAAATAAAGATTTTGAAATTTAAACAATTTTTCTGCAGAGCTTAGGTAGTCATGTTCCAATTTAATATTTTCAAAATCTTTTTTTAAACTTCTAATATTTTCTTTTATTACAAATATTTCATCATCAGTTCTTTTTGTTGAGTTTTTGATTAATGCTGTAAATAAAATTAGAAATAAAATTAGAAAAATAATTGAAAACTTTTTCATAGTTTGTTTCCAAAATTTTCTATTTCTATCAAATATTTAAACTTTTTAAAAATATCAGTTTCAAAATTATAAAAATCTTCTTTCTTAATTACATATCTTAGTTTTGCCGATCTAGATGGTATATTTTCACTTAATTCTTTTTTTGTGGGCGTTATTGGCTTTTTTGCAATTAATCTAAATAATGTTTTTGGTTGTTCCACCTTAGGAACATATCTAGAAATACTTTTGTTTTCTGACAAACTTTTAAAAAAATATTTAATTATTTTATCTTCCAATGAATGAAAGCTTACAATCGCCAAAACTCCATTTTTTTTTAAAATTTTTGAAGCTGCAATTAATCCATACATTAATTCGCTTATCTCTCTATTAACAAAAATTCTTAATGCCTGAAAAACTTTTGTGGCACTATGAGTTCTAAAATTTTTTTTTCGTTTAGTTTTTTCAATTATTTCTACTAAAATATTAGTATTAATTCTTTTTATATTTCTTTCTTTCACTATATTAATAGCAATTTTTTTTGCTTCTTTTTCATCTCCAAAAAATTTGAAAATTTTTTCAAGCTCTATTGCGTCTAGTTTATTTATTGCATCATTTGCCGAAAAACTGTTTAGACCCATTTTCATATTTAAATCACCCACCGAGTTAAATGATAAACCTTTTGTTGGGTCTTTAATTTGTGTATATGAATAACCTAAATCAAAAATTATCCCTCTTATATTTTTGTTTTTTAATTTGATATGATCTAGTTGACTAAACTTTTTATTTTTGAAAACGAATCTGGATTGAAATTCATTCGAAATTTTATCTGCTTTTTTTTTGCTTTCAATATCTCTATCTAAAGCAATCACTTCTGTACTTTTGTAACCTAAAATTTTTCTTGTGTATCCACCTTGACCAAATGTACAGTCTATAAATGTGCCACCATGTTGAGGGGTAATAATGCTAATTAATTCATTTAGCAGTACCGGATAGTGTTTTGCAGTATCCGTTACCATGGTGGCTTTCATTTATTTTTTTGAAGACCATTAATTTTTTTGTCTTCTTAAAAATGCTGGTATTTCAAGTTCATCATCCTCATTATTGTCTGAAGAGTCCAATAAATCCTCTGAGGATGAAGTTTGATTTTCATTATTAAATAAGTCTGGTTCAGTAGCATCAACACCAAACTCTCTAAGATCAGCAGTATTTTCTTGCTCATTTGCTGATGTTTCAATTGCTTCTTGAGAAAATGAAACTTCATTTTCTTCAGTTGTGTTTTCAACTATATTTTCTGCTTCTTGGTTTTTTAATAGCTCTTCATGATACTGGTTATTTACATCATTAACTGATTCATTAAAATTTTCTGTAATAACTTCATTTTCAAGTTTAAGAGCATTTGCACCATGTGTAACTGTGTTTGTAGCATTATTAGAAAAAGAAAATGATGCTGTAGCACTATTTGATCCAAAATCAGTATATCCTGGATTTCGATTATGAATTCTATGTACCATGTTAACTACTGATTTTGACTCTGGTTGTTGATTATCTAAAGAAGTAGCAACAATTGAAACTCTTATCTTACCTTCAAGAGATGTATCAGTTATAGCACCTATAATGACTTCAGCATCAGCCTCTACCTCTGATCTTATTTTGTTTACCACTTCATCAACCTCAAATAATTTAAGGTCTTTTCCCCCGGTAATATTCACCAATAAACCTTTTGCGCCTTTTAAAGTATAATCATCAATTAAAGGGTTGCTAATTGCCATTTCTGTTGCTTGCATTGCTCTTCCTTCACCTTCTGCTTCACCCGTTCCCATCATTGCTTTACCCATAGATGCCATTACTGTCTCTACATCAGCAAAATCTAAATTGATTATTCCAGGTCTAACCATTAAGTCTGTTACACTTTGAACTCCATGCATTAAAACATTATTTGATAGATTAAAAGACTCTTCAAATGTTGTTTGTTCATTTGCTATTTTAAACAAATTTTGATTTGGAATTACTATAATTGTATCCACATGTTTTCTAAGTTCTTCAAGTCCAATTTGAGCTCTTCTCATTCTTGATGGTCCTTCATATAAAAAAGGTAATGTAACAACTCCCACTGTTAATATATTCAATTCTTTTGCAGCTCTAGCTATTACATGGGCTGCACCTGTTCCTGTACCACCACCCATTCCTGCAGCAATAAAAACCATGTTTGCACCCTGCAAAACATTTACAATCTCATTTAAAGACTCGTCAGCTGCAGCTTGGCCAATATCAAGTTTAGCACCTGCACCTAATCCTTTTGTTAAATTTAAACCAATTTGAATTTTTGATTTTGCTTTACTGTGTTTTAAGTCTTGAGCATCTGTATTTACAGCTATAAATTCTACACCTTGCATTCCATTTTCAATCATTTCATTGATGGCATTTCCGCCTGCACCACCTACTCCCATTACCAAAAGTCGTGGTTGTAATTCTTTTATTTCTGGTGTCTTAAAGTTAATTGTCATCTTGATCTCCCCCCATTATTTATTTAGTTGATGCTCCCACTTAAGGCTAGCACGATTCAGATTTGCTTTTTTCTTTGCGTTAACCTTAAATTTTTCAAATGTTGTTGGTTCCCATATTTGAAATGTTTTACCTTGTCCAACAAACAACATGCTATTTCTTATTTTTGCATGTTTTAATAATTTTGGAGTGAGTGAAATTCTTCCTTCAGTATCAAACTGTAAATTAATACTTTCAGATAATATAGATGTTGCAAAAAAATCTCTTTTTTCTTCAAAAGGGTTTAATGAGTCTATTGTGTTTGAAATTTTTTCTATTCTATCTTGGGGCCATGCTTCTATTGATTGATTATTAAATGAAGGGTAACAAATTACCCCATTGTATCCAAGGTTTGATAAATATGACCTAAAACTTGCAGGCACGGATACCCTCCCTTTCTTGTCCAATCTGTTTTCGTAACTTGATAAAAACATAAACCATAATTTCTTATATACCCTTATGTGGGAATATATGGGATATTATGGGTTTTTTTGATTTATGTCAATACTTTCAATTAACAGTTTCATCTCTCAAAATTCATTAAAAATTGAGTCAAAATGTGAATGTTTACCTAAGGTATTTTAATTAAAAGTTTGCCAGATGAACTATAAGCCGGGTTCTGTCATTTAAATTTATCATTTGTCTAGGCTTAAGATCACTCTTAAGCTCAAGCAACTAACCCTGATGACTAGCCAAGGATGGCTTTTAGTTTTTCAACAATGTCATCTCTA
>Ga0209425_10001153_pt1 | contig 30873 bp, 29 predicted proteins | sample COG_05_FD_184749 | JGI IMG/M metagenome (GOLD analysis project Ga0209425, IMG submission 184749) | Pelagic Microbial community sample from North Sea - COGITO 998_met_05 (SPAdes) (version 2) | ecosystem: Environmental > Aquatic > Marine > Neritic zone/Coastal water | place: Helgoland, sampling...
TAAAAAAATAAAACAACTAATTTTTTGGAGGCCACGTCCAGAATCGAACTGGAATAAAAGGATTTGCAATCCTCTGCGTAACCATTCCGCCACGTGGCCAACTAGATCAAAATATTAGTGTCTGCTGGATTTACTTGTCATTATCACAATATATATAGGTATGACAACAAAAGAAAAATCTAACTATTTAAGGTTGTAGACCTTTTGATATAAAGTAAATTACTTAATAATCAAAAATTATGGAATTTAAGAAATATAATCACCTTAAAGAAGAAAAAAAAATCTCTGATTTTTGGATTCAAGGAGGTTACTTTAAACCTAAAAAAGGTAAATCCACAAAAAAATTTTCTGTGGTGATACCCCCACCTAATATAACAGGAAGACTTCATATGGGTCATGCACTTAATAATAGTCTTCAAGATGTACTTGTTCGTTTTAATAGAATGAAAGGTCTCGAAACATTATGGCAACCTGGAACCGATCACGCTGGGATTGCAACCCAAGCTATTGTTGAAAAAAACCTTTCAAAAGAAGGTTTAAACAAAAATCAATTAGGTAGAGAAAAGTTTATTAAAAAAGTTTGGGAATGGAAAGAGAAGTCTGGAGGAATAATATTAGATCAACTTAAAAAATTGGGTTGTTCTTGTGATTGGTCGAGAGCAAGATTTACAATGGATAAAGATTTATCAAAAGCAGTAACAAAGGTATTTGTGGATCTTTATAATAATAAATTAATTTACAAGGATAAAAAATTAGTAAATTGGGACACTCAATTGCAGACAGCAATTTCTGATCTAGAAGTTGATCAACGTGATGTACAATCTCAATTGTATTATATAAGCTATAAAATTGAAAATTCAGAAAGTACAATAACTATAGCCACTACAAGACCAGAGACAATGATGGGCGATACCGCTATTGCTGTAAACCCAAAGGACGATAGATACAAAAACTTAATTGGCAAAAACGTAAAAATACCATTAGTTAATAGAACAATTAAAATTATTTCAGATCATTATGCTGACCCAGAACAGGGATCAGGAGCTGTTAAAATTACACCAGCTCATGACTTTAATGACTATGATGTTGGAAAAAGAAATAAACTTGAAATTATAAATATTCTAGAAAAAAATGGAAAGATTAACCACAACGGTATTAAAGAATTTATTGGATTAGACAGATTTGAAGCTAGGAAACTTTTAATTAAACAACTTAAGGAAAATGGATATTTGATAAAAATTGAATCTATTAAAAATAAAGTTCCTTATGGCGATAGATCAAATACTATTATCGAACCTTTATTAACTGAACAGTGGTTTGTTGATGCAAAACAATTATCAAAAAAACCAAACAAGATTGTTAAAGAGGGTAAAACTTCTTTCTATCCTAAAAACTGGACCAAAACTTTTTTTCAATGGATGGAAAATATAGAACCTTGGTGTATATCTCGACAAATCTGGTGGGGCCACAGAATTCCAGCTTGGTATGATGATAATAAAAATATATTTGTTGCGGAAAATGAGAAGGATGCATTTAAGTTAGCTAAGAAAAAAAATAAAAAAAAAAACTTTAAACTTAAACAAGAGACAGATGTTTTAGACACCTGGTTTTCATCAGCTTTATGGCCATTTGCCACTTTAGGGTGGCCATCTAAAACAAAAGAACTTTTTAAGTTTTATCCTACATCTGTTCTTATAACAGGATTTGATATTATCTTCTTTTGGGTTGCAAGAATGTTAATGATGGGTAATTATTTTAATAAACAAACTCCTTTCAAAAAAGTTTATGTACACGCTTTAGTAAGAGATGAAAAAGGTCAAAAAATGTCAAAATCTAAAGGTAATGTAATTGACCCACTTGAATTAATTAATGAATATGGCGCTGATAGCTTGAGGTTTACTCTAATTTCTATGGCATCTCCAGGAAGAGATGTAAAATTATCTAAAGATAGAATAACGGGAAATAGAAATTTTATTACAAAAATATGGAGTGCAAATAATTTTTTAAAATTGAACAAATGTAAATTAGAAAAAAAAATTAACATTAATTTAATTAAACTTCCTATAAATCAGTGGATTTATAATGAATTTATACGTACGCAAAATTTAGTTTCAAAAAATATAGAAATATTTAGATTTGATGAGGCTGCTAAAAATGTTTATCAATTTGTTTGGCATTCATATTGTGATTGGTATTTAGAGTTTTTAAAATCAATTTTTAATTCTAAAAATAAGTTGGAAATTAAAGAAGCCAGATTATTTTCTTCTTTTATGATGGCAAATATTTTAAAGATGTTACATCCATTTATTCCATTTTTTACAGAAACTATTTGGTCAAAGAATGATTATAAAAAAGTTTTTAAAACAAATTTAATCTCTGCAGAATGGCCGGAGTATAAAAAGATTAGTAAGTTTAATAAGAATTTTATTGATATTAATAATATCATAGAGCTAATATCTAGCATTAGATCAACTAAAGCAGAATTAAAAGTAACACCCAAATTATTTTGTGATGTATTTTTTGATGAAAAATCTTCAAAACTAAATTTACTAGTTAAAAAAAATATAACTTTAGTTAAACAAGTGGGTAGAATAAATAATATTTTAAAGATTAAAGAAATTAACAAAAATACTATTAAGATTTTGGCTCTTAATGAAAAAATATCACTTAAATTTAGCGAAGATATTGACTTATTGTCTCAAAAGCAAAGTATTTTACAAAAGTTAGCGAATTTGGAAAAACAAGTAAAGATAATACACAATAAACTTAATAATAAAGCATACCTAAAAAATGCTCCAAAAAATATAGTAGATAATGATAAAAGAGCGTTGGAAGAATTAACTATTGAAGATGAAAAATTAAGAAGTATTGTAACAAGTATTAATTAAATATGCCTAAATACGATAAAAAAAGATTACCAAGCCGTCATACTTCATTAGGCCCTGATAGAGCCCCCCATAGGTCTTTTTATTATGCAATGGGTGAAACAGAGCAGGACGTAGCTAAACCTTTTGTTGGAGTAGTATCCACATGGAATGAAGCAGCACCATGTAATACAGCTCTAATGAGACAAGCTCAATCTGTTAAAAAAGGGGTAAGGGAAACTGGAGGAACACCAAGGGAATTTTGTACCATTACAGTTACAGACGGTATTGCAATGGGCCACGAAGGAATGAAATCTTCCTTGATTTCAAGAGAGATAATTGCAGACTCCGCTGAATTAACTGTTAGAGGCCACTGTTATGATGCTCTAGTTGGTATTGCGGGTTGTGACAAGTCATTACCAGGTTTAATGATGTCAATGTTAAGATTAAATGTACCAAGTGTTTTTATATATGGTGGATCAATTTTACCAGGCAGTTATAAAGGTAAAGATGTAACTGTAGTAGATGTCTTTGAGGCAGTTGGAAAACATTCTGCAGGAACTATGTCATCAAAAGATTTAAGAGAATTAGAATTAGTTGCTTGCCCAAGTGCAGGAGCATGTGGTGGGCAGTTTACAGCCAATACAATGGCTTGTGTTTCAGAAGCCATAGGTTTAGCGCTACCTTATTCAGCGGGAACGCCTGCTCCCTATGAAGAGCGTGATAAGTATGCTTTTGAAAGTGGTAAAACAGTGATGAACTTATTAGAAAAAAATATAAAGCCTAGAGATATAGTTACTAAAAAGTCTTTAGAAAATGCTGCAACTATTGTTGCTGCGACTGGTGGCTCTACAAATGCTGCTTTACATTTACCAGCTCTAGCTAATGAAATTGGTATTAAATTTGACTTAATGGATGTGGCTAAAATTTTTAAAAAGACACCTTATCTGGCAGATTTAAAACCAGGTGGAAAATATGTTGCTAAAGATATGTGGGAAGCTGGTGGAGTTCCAATGTTACTAAAAACACTTTTTGATGGAGGATTTATTCATGGGGATTGTTTGACTGTCACAGGAAAATCTATGAAAGAAAATTTAGAAAATATAAAATTTAATTCTAATCAAAAAGTTCTTAGAAAATTTAATAATCCTTTATCACCAGATGGTGGTGTTGTTGGGTTAAAAGGTAATTTAGCCCCAGAAGGTGGAATTGTAAAAATTGCAGGTTTAAAAAAATTACAATTTACTGGTAAAGCGAGATGTTTTGATAATGAAGAAGATGCAATGTCTGCAGTGCAAAATAAAAAGTATAAAGACGGAGATGTAATAATTATTAGATACGAAGGACCAAAAGGCGGTCCAGGAATGAGAGAAATGCTTTCTACAACTGGAGCAATATATGGACAAGGAAAAGGAGAGAAGGTTGCTTTAATAACTGACGGGAGATTTTCTGGCGCAACAAGAGGTTTTTGTGTTGGCCACGTTGGTCCAGAGGCTGCTATAGGAGGGCCTTTAGCTCTACTTCGAAATGGAGACATAATAGATATAGACGCAAAAAAAGGAACAATTAATGTCCGATTATCAACTAAAGAAATGAATTTAAGAAAAAAAAAATGGAAACCAAGAAAATCTCATTTTGGTTCTGGAACTTTGTGGAAATACGCTCAAACAGTGGGACCAGCATATTTGGGAGCACCAACTCATCCTGGGAAGAAAAAAGAAGTAAAAACTTACTCTGATATTTAAATGAAAATTAGACCTGTAATTTTATGTGGTGGTGCAGGAACAAGATTATGGCAACAGTCGAAAATAAATTTACCTAAACAATTTATAGATTTTGGTGGGTGGAATTTATTCAAGAAATCTTTAGAAAGAATAAATAGTCCAGTTTTTGATTATCCAATTATAAGCACAAATGTAAGGTATCTTAAAGATATAAAAAAAAACTTAAAAGAATGTAATGTTAAAAGGTATTTAATAATTTTAGAACCTGCAAAAAGAAATACAGCACCAGCAATTTTATCTTCAGCTTTGGTTAATGAGGTTCCAATTAATCAACCACTTATGTTTCTAGCGGCTGATCATTTAATTGAAAAAAATAACATTCTTTTAAGATATATAAAAAAAAATAAGACTCACTTAACTAACGAAAACATTTTCATTTTTGGAATAAAACCAAAAAACCCATCAAGCGAATATGGTTATTTTATTACTAAGAAAATAAGTAAAAGTATAAATAAAGTTACAAAATTTATTGAAAAACCAAGCATGATTAAGGCAAAATCTATTATTAAGAAAAAAGGGTTCTGGAATTCAGGAATGTTTTTAATGCGAAAAGATTCAATAATTAATAACTACAAGAAACATCAACCATCAATTTTTAAAAATTGCTTAAACTCTGTTTTAAAATCAAAGAAAAAAAAAAATATCTATACCCTAAATAAAAGCTTTTATGTAAAAGCTAAGAATAAGTCATTTGATTACGCTATTTTAGAAAAAATAGAAAAAATTAATGCAATTAAATTAAATATACCATGGTCAGACCTAGGAAGTTGGAAAGAAATTTGCAAAATGTACGATAGAAATAAACATAGATATATTAAAAAAAGTAATATTTATTTTCGTCCTTGGGGAAAGTATACAAATTTATTTAAAGGCAAGGGTTTTTTAATGAAAGAATTATACGTAAAGTCAAAAGGGCTTTTAAGTTTACAAAAACATTTTCACAGATCCGAACATTGGTTGATAACTCAAGGTATTGCTAAAATAACACTCAATAAAAAAGTTTTTTTGAAAAAAATGAATGAAACAGTTTTTATACCCCTTGGTGCTATTCATAGAATTCAGAATAATCACAAAACACCTTTAAAAATTGTTGAAGCACAAGTTGGGTCTATATTAAAAGAAACAGATATAGTCAGATTTCAAGATGTTTATGGAAGAGTTAATTAATCTCTAATTCAATAGGAGTGTGGTCTGATGGTTTTTCTTTAGATCTAGGTTTTTTGTTGATTTTTATAGATTTGATTCTATCGATTATACTATTTGAGACTAAAAAATGATCAATTCTCATACCATAATTTTTTTGCCAAGAGCCAGAAAAATAATCCCAAAAAGTATACTCTTGTTTAGTTTTATTAAAATTTCTGTAAACATCATTGAATCCAAGATTTATCAATTCTCTGTATTTTTTTCTAATTTCTAATCTAAATAGAGCATCATTCTCATATCTTTTTGAGTCGTAGACATCAATTTCTTCAGGGATAACATTAAAATCTCCTGAGATGATAATATTCGAATTATTAATCAGTTCGTTTTTAACTGCTTTATTAAATGATATTAACCAGTTTTTTTTATATTCATATTTTTCTGTATCAACAGGATTGCCATTAGGAACATAAATATTGACAAGTTTTATTTTTTTCCTTCTAATAGTTATTTCACCAGAGATAACTCTAGACTGTTTTAGTTTATCTTTAATAAAGTCATTGGAAATATTATCTATTTTAGATTTAGATAGAAAAGCAACACCATTATAGCTTTTCTGACCAAATACATATGAATAATAACCAATATCTTTAAAAGCCTGATAAGGAAAATTTTCATTTTGTGTTTTTATTTCTTGCAAAAACAAAATATCAGGATTTGAATCTTTTATATAACTAAATATATTATCAATTCGAGCTCTAACTGAATTTACATTCCATGATATAATCTTCATTAAACAGAAAATGAAAGACCACAACCACAAGAAGATGTGGCCTTAGGATTATTTATAACAAATGACTCACCAATCATTTCTTTTTTAAAATCAACAATTGAACCTGTAATGATGTCAAGGGAAGACTTATCAATTACTGCTTTATCAAAAATAATATCGTCTTTATTAGTCTTGTCATCAAAAGTAAAGTCATATTTAAATCCTGAGCAACCACCACCTTTAACAGTAATTCTAAAAAATTTTTTTAACTGATCTTCACTAATGATTTTTTTAATTTGCTCCCTAGCTCTATCTGTGAATTCTATTTTTTTTGTCATTATTAGTTATTATTTAGTATATATTTTAATAAGTAATTATGCAAAATAATATGTTCTCTAAATTATCAATTTCCATCAAATCTAAAGGAAGATTTAATGTTGAAAAAAAAAGTAATTTAAGATCTCCATTTCAGAGAGACAGAGACAGAATTGTTCACTCAACCGCTTTTAGAAGACTAAAACACAAGACACAAGTTTTTGTTAATACAACAGGCGATCATTATAGGACGAGGATAACTCACTCATTAGAAGTCGCTCAAATTGCAAGAACCCTTGCTAAATATTTTAAATTAAATGAAGATTTATGTGAGACATTAAGCTTGGCTCATGATCTAGGCCATACACCTTTTGGTCATGCTGGAGAAGAAGCATTAAATGAATGTATGAATGAATTTGGTGGATTTGATCATAATATTCAAACAATCAGAATAGTAACTCTTTTAGAAAATAGATATTATAATTTTAAAGGACTTAATCTATGTCTAGAAACATTAGATGGCTTAATAAAGCACAATGGTCCAGTCTATAACTTAAATAAATTTAATAACATTCTAGGAAAAAATTTTTTTAAAAAAAAAATAAACTTTCAAAACAATTCTTCGTTAGAAGCTCAAATAGCATCAATTTCTGATGATATTGCCTACAATAGTCATGATTTAGAAGATGGTTTGAGAGCAAATTTATTTGAATTAAAAGACCTTAAAGATTTACCAGTTCTAAATTTAATATTAAAGAAACATGAAAAAAATTTTAAAAATTTTTCACAAGACTTAGTTTTAAGACAAATCATCAGAGAAATTATTAATGAGATGGTAAAAGATATAATCTTTAACACCAAAAAAAATATTAAAATAAATAATATTAAAACTATAAATGATGTATATAAATCAAAATATCCTATTGTTTCTTTTTCTAATAAAATGAATTCTTTTGATATAAATATTAAAAAGTTTTTAAGGGAAAACATGTACTTTCACAAAAATGTTATTCACAGAACCAATTTTGGTAAAAATGTTATCAAGAATTTATTTTTAAAAATTAAAAAAAGCCCAAATAAATATATTGATTTAAAGACTACTAAAAAGCACAACGTAGACAGAACAATATGTGATTTTATAGCTGGTATGACTGATAGATTTGCAATAAATCTATATAATAAATCAAAATGAATATATTTGAAGAATACTTAAATAAGATTAATACTCTAATACTTAAAAATCAAAAGTTTCTTGCACTAAGCAATTTAAAAGATTTTAAGGGTATTTCTATTGAAACTCCTCCACCAAATTTTGATTTTGATTTATCTTATAATGCTTCCCTTGTTTTAGGAAAAATTAATAAAATTAATCCAGTGGAATTAGCTGATAAAATTAAAACACTAATTATAAATAATTTAAAAGATTTTGATAATATAGAAATAGCAGGTCCAGGCTTTTTAAACCTTAAGTTTTCTAATAGTTCTTTAGTTACTAACATTAATAAAATTTTAGAAAATCGAAAAACTTATGGAAAAAAGAATTCTAATAACAGTTATAATATAGAGTTTGTTTCAGCTAACCCAACTGGCCCAATGCATGTAGGTCATTGTAGGGGAGCAATATTTGGCGATGTTTTAGCTAACTTGCTTAAATTTAATGGGAATAAAGTTACAAAAGAGTACTACATAAATGATTACGGTAATCAAATTACAAATTTTGCAAAATCCGTTTTTTTAAGAATAAGAGAAATTAAATACAATGAAAAATTTATCTTAAGTAAAAATTTATATCCAGGCATATATATAATTGATATAGGAAAAAAAATAATTGAATCAAATACTAAAGAAAAATTTGACACTTTCGATAATTCTTTTGAATTAATAAAAAAAGAATCATTACAGCATTCCATGGACTTGATTAAATCTGACTTAAAAAAACTTGGTATTGAACATGATAATTTTTTTTCTGAAACTGATTTAGTTAAAAATGAGTTAGTAGAAAAAACAATAAATAAATTAAAAAAAAATAATTATGTTGATGAAGGTTATTTAGACCCTCCAAAAGGAGAATCTAATAAAAATTGGAAAAAAACTAAAAGACTAATTTTTAAATCAACTTTGTTTGGCGACGACACAAATAGAGCAATACAAAAAGATGATGGATCTTGGACTTATTTTGCTAATGATGTTGCGTATCATATGGACAAAGTGCAGAGAAACTATGAATATTTAATTAATATTCTTGGAGCTGACCACACAGGTTATATAAAAAGAATATCAGCAGCTGTTAGCGCTCTTTCAGATAATAAAGTAAAACTAAATTGTATAGTTTGTCAGCTAGTAAAATTATTTAAGAATGGAAAACCGTTTAAAATGTCCAAAAGAGCAGGAGATTTCGTATCAGCGCAAGACTTATTAAATGAAGTAGATAAGGATTCTATTAGATTTATGATGTTGAATCGAAGTAACGATGTTGAGTTAGATTTCGATTTTGACAAAATTTTGGAAAAAAGTAAAGACAATCCTGTTTTTTATGTTCAATATTCTTATGCAAGAATTAGTTCTTTGTTTCGAATAATCAATAAAGATTTAAATGACAAGCTAACACTTAAGTCAAACGAACTTGTTTTAAATGAAAACGAAACTAAAATTTTAAGAAAAGTGTTTGAGTGGCCTAAAATAATAGAAATTGCATCCTCTAAATACGAACCACATAGGATAACTTACTTTCTTTATGAACTTGCCACTTTATTTCATGCTTATTGGAGTAAAGGAAACACTGACTCAAATTTTAAATTTATAGTAAATGGAAAAATTAAAAAAAAAGAGACATTAATAATTATTGTTCTTATGGCTATTGTGGTGGAAAGAGGCATGAGTATCTTAGGTGTTTCATTACCTAAGAAAATGTGATGCAGAAAATTGTTAATTTATTAGTTGCAATCCTTATTTTTTATTTTTTTTTAAATATTTTCAAATTTTATTCTTCAAATAAAAATATGAAAAATGTAATTTTGAATAGATTAAATATAGATCATATTATAAAAAATAAAGTTTTAGATATACCAACTTTACCAGACGACACTGTTGGCGTAATTGAATTTAATTCATCATTCTCTGAAGAGTTAGAAGATGATAAGCCAAGAAGTTTTTGGAAGTTACTAAAATTTAAATGAAAAAAAAAGCTATAATAATAAGTATACGAGGTTATCAATTATCTAATAAAGAAAAAATTTTATTAGCTAAAGAAAAGCCCTGGGGCTTAATACTTTTTAAAAGAAACATTAAATCTTTTGTTCAAACAAAAGAACTTATTAAAAAGATTAGAAAAGCAACAAAAGATAAAAGGTTTCCGATAATTATTGATGAAGAGGGTGGTGCTGTTTCAAGATTAAATAAATTAATAAATCATAATATTACGCAAAGCGACTTTGGAAACTTTTACCAAAAAAATAATAAAGTAGGTTTAAATATTTATAAAAACTATATCAATAATTTATCAAGCTTCTTAAAAAAAATTGGAATTAATATTAATACAGTTCCTGTTCTCGATGTTGTTAGAAACAATACAAATAAAATTATTGGAAATAGAAGTTTTTCTAATGATCCTAAGATAGTAAAAAAACTTGGAGAAGTTTGTGTAAAACAATATGAATTAAATAAACTAGGCACAATCATTAAACATGTGCCTGGTCATGGATGTGCTACATTAGATAGTCATTTAAAGATGCCAAATGTAAATTTAAGTTATAATAATTTAAATAAAATTGATTTTTTACCGTTCAAACAAAATTCATCAAAATTTGCTATGACAGCACATATTTTGTATTTAAAAATTGATAAAAAAAATGTTGCTACTTTTTCAAATAAAATAATTTCAAAGATAATAAGAAGAAAAATAGGTTTTAAAGGTATTTTAATATCTGATGATATTTCAATGAAAGCATTGAAGTTTGATTTAATAACAAATGCTAAAAAATCTCTTTCAGCTGGATGTAATATAGTTTTATATTGTGCAGGTAAATACAAGGATAGCGACAAATTAATAAAGGCTGTTCCATTTATTGATAAGTTTACTGCAAAAAAAACATCAGAATTTTATAAATTTTTAAGATAAAATGTTTTGATGGAATCAAAAAAATTAAATCAAATTTCTATTGATATTCCAAATTATAGTGGTCCTTTAGAAGTATTACTTGATTTAGCTAAAAGTCAAAAAGTTGATTTAGCTGAAATATCAATAGCACTACTAGCAGACCAATTTTTAAACTTTATTAAAAATAATGAAAATTTAAATTTAGAGACAGCGTCTGAATATTTGTTGATGGCAACTTGGTTAGCATATTTAAAATCTAAACTCTTACTACCTGATGATGAGGATGATGATTTTAAAGCTCTAGAAGTTGCTGAAAAATTAAAGCTTCAATTAAAAAAATTAGAATTAATAAGGATTCTCTCAGACCAAATATTAAAAAAAAAAAGACTAGGTGTACATATTTTTTCGAGAGGCATGAAAGGTGGAATAAAATCTATAAACTCTCCTGTATACGATATATCACTATATGAACTGCTAAAAAGTTATTCTGTGCTACAAATGCAAAGTACTTTTAAAACTATTAATATTCCAAAATTACCAGTTTTTACGACTGAAGAAGGAATAAAACAAATAAAGAATAATATAAATCAAATAAACGATTGGAAAAATATTAACGAACTTATACCAAAATTCTATGTTGAAAAAAAAATGAAAAAAACTGGTTTGGCTGGAATACTTGCAGCGAGTTTAGAATTAGTTAAAGAGGGAACTATAGATATCCTTCAAAAAAAAATATTTGACAAAGTATTAATAAAAAAAAAAATATAGAAAATGAAAAATAAAGATAAAAATAATATCATTTCTTTCCCTTCAAATATATCTAAACTTGAACGTCAAGTAGAAGCAATTCTTTTTGCTGCTTCTGAACCTCTCGATATCGAAACTATTGAAAAAAGAGTTCAGACAAATTCAAATATAACAAAAGTTCTAGAAAAAATTAAAGATAGTTATAAAACTAGAGGTGTAAACTTAGTCTGTTTAAAAAATAAGTGGTCTTTCAGAACAGCCGAAGACTTATCTAAATTAATGTCCTTACAGAAATCTACGCAAAAAAAATTATCTAAAGCTACAATTGAAACCTTAGCTATAATAGTCTACCACCAACCTGTCACAAGATCAGAGATTGAGGAAATACGGGGTGTATCATTTGCTACCAATACATTAGAGATTTTATTAGAACTAGACTGGGTGAGACCATCAGGAAGAAAGGATGTACCTGGTAAACCAATTCAGTATGTAACGACTGAAAATTTTCTAAATCATTTTAATGTTCAAAAATTGTCAGATCTACCTACAATTGATGAATTAGGTTCAGCTGGGTTAATTGATACTTCGGCTATAGATAAATCAATATTTGGAACTGGAAAGTTTTTTAAAGAACAGTCAATGAACTCAAAACAGAATATTTACGATGATATAGAAGAAGCAATTAATGAAGCTCCTGAAACAAACAAATCTCCAGAAACAGAAAAATAAACATATTTATTTAATTAAAATTATCGTATATAAATAAGTAATGGGAAACATTGGTTGGACAGGTATTATAATTATTGCAGTATTGGTTGTTATTCTTTTTGGTAAAGGTAAAATTTCTAGCATTATGGGAGATTTAGCCAAAGGAATTAAAAGTTTTAAGAAAGGTATGTCAGACGATACCAATTCAAAAAACGAAGACAATAACAATTCTGATAGTTCAAATTCCGATAATAAATAATCTAAATGCCTCAAATTGGTTGGTTAGAGATTTTAGCTGTAGTTATAATTGCTATTCTTGTATTAGGTCCTAAAGAATTTCCAATAGCTTTAAAAAAAATTGGCTCTTACGTCAGTAAATTAAAAAATATACTCAGCAGTTTTCAAAGAGAAGTTTCTTCAGTAACTAATGACTTAGATATAGAAGAGGATATTAGCAAAGAGAAAGATAATAAAAAAAAGAGCAAAACTAATGGTTAATTCTTTTACAAGCCATTTTATCGAACTAAGGTCTAGATTGAAAAAATCAATAGTCTTTATTCTAATTATATTTATTTTTTCTTATACTTTTGCTGATCATATTTATAATTTTTTAGTCGAACCTTACGCTAATGCGGTAAAAGATGATGAAATTTCTAGAAGACTAATTTTTACAGCCTTGCATGAAACATTTATAACTTACTTAAAAGTTGCCTTCTTTGCAGCAATTTTTTTTGGAAGTCCAATACTTTTAATTCAAATTTATAAATTTATAGCTCCAGGGTTATATAAAAATGAAAAAAAGGCTATTCTCCCTTATCTAATATCTACGCCTATTCTTTTTTTACTAGGTGGATTGCTAGTTTATTATTTAGTAATGCCTCTAGCAATTAAATTTTTTTTATCTTTTGAATCAACAGGATCTAGCACCACTCTTCCAATTCAATTAGAAGCAAAAGTAAATGAATATCTCTCACTTATTATGAGATTGATCTTTGCGTTTGGCGTAAGTTTTCAACTTCCAATTTTATTAAATTTGTTAGCTAGAACAGGTGTAGTTAACTCAAACTATTTAAAAAAAACAAGAAGATATGTAATAGTTATTATTTTTAGTGTTGCTGCAATTTTAACACCACCAGATCCGATTACACAGATTGGATTAGCTATACCATTATTGCTGCTTTACGAATTGTCTATTATAACTGTTAGGTTTACTGAAAAGAAAAATATAGATAAGAAAGTAGAAGATGCATAATTTAAAAGATTTAAGAAAGAATTTAGAAATTTTTAAAAAGAAGTTTAAAGACAGAAATTTAAATTTTAATGTTGAAGAATTTAATCAAATTGATCAAATTAATAGAGAGCTAATTAATAAAAAAGAATTACTTGAACAAGAAAAAAAAATTTTATCTAAATCAAAAGATCAGTCTAATTTTGAAAAATCAAAAAAATTAACAAAACAAATTGATGAAATTGTAATTGAACAAATCAAAAGTAATAAAAAAATTGACTACATACTTTCAAGACTCCCTAATATAGCAAATGATGAGGTTCCAATTGGAGTAGATGATAAATCAAATAAATTAATTAAAAAAGTTGGAAATTTAAAAAAGTTTAATTTTAAAGTTAAATCCCATGTTGAACTAGGATCAAAAAATAAAGGTATTGACTTTGAAACATCAATAAAATTATCTGGATCAAGGTTTGTTGTTTTAAGAGATAAATTCGCAATGTTAGAAAGAGCATTAATTAATTTTATGTTAGATATCCATGTAAATGAATTTGATTATATAGAAATCTCACCTCCACTAATTGTTAACGAGAATGTTATGTTTGGTACTGGACAATTACCAAAGTTTGAAGAAGACCAGTTTGAGATAAAATTTGACAGTCAAGATGAAAGAAAATTTTTAATACCTACAGCTGAAGTAGTGTTAACTAATTTAGTAAGAGATACTAAACTGAATTTAAATGAGCTTCCACAAAGATTTGTTGCTTCAACACCTTGTTTTAGAAAAGAAGCTGGTAGTTATGGAAAGGACACAAAAGGAATGATAAGGCAGCATCAATTTTATAAAGTTGAACTTGTAAGCATTGTTGAACCAAAAAATTGCTTGAAAGAATTAGATCGAATGCTTAACTGTGCTCAAGAAATATTGAAAAAATTAGAAATTCCTTTCCAGATTAAACTTTTATCTACCGGAGATATGGGTTTTAGTGCTGAAAAAACCTTCGATATAGAAGCCTGGGTGCCTTCAGAAAATAAATATAGAGAAATTTCAAGTTGTTCATCTTGTGGATCTTTTCAAGCTAGGAGAATGGGTTCTAAATATCAGACATCCAATGGACATGAATTTGTAGGGACTTTAAATGGTTCAGGTTTAGCTGTTGGAAGATTGATGATTGCTTTATTGGAAAATAATCAAAATGAAGATGGCTCAATTAGTATTCCAACTATTTTAAAAAAATATATGAATAATTTAGATAAAATTTAAATATTATTCTCTTGTTTAACTAACTCATTTATTATAATTATCTTTAAATGAACGGCCAAGGAATAGCACAATTTATCCCGCTTATATTAATTTTTGTAATTTTTTACTTTTTTTTGATCAGACCACAACAAAAAAGAGTTAAGGATCACAAAACAATGGTTGAGTCTTTGAAGAGAGGTGATGAAATAATAACTTCTGGTGGTATATTAGGTACTGTAGATAGAATTATGGAAGATGATCGAGCTGAAGTAATTATTGGTGATAATGTCAAAGTTCAAATTATACGATCAACAATTACAAGTTTATTAAAAAAAGAAGAAATCAAAAAGTAATTCTTTTTCGTGTTAAATTTTTCAAAGATAAATATTTTTTTGATTTACATTATTTTTCTTTTTATATCCTTTTTTTCTCTATTGAATTTTCAAAATTTAAAAAATCCTATCATAAATAAAAAAGTTAATTTAGGACTAGATTTACAAGGAGGGTCGTATCTTCTTTTAGAAATTAACTCAGACCCTTTAGTGAAAGAAAAGATACAATCTAAAGTAATAACTTTAAAAAAATTACTAAAATCTAATAATTTAGATTATTCAAATTTTAAAATTAATGAAAAAGATTTAAGTTTTTTAGTAGATGATGTTGAGAAATTTAAGTTATTATTTTTTTCTAAAAAAGATAATTTATTAAATCCTTATATTATTAAGTATAACTCTTTCGAGTTAGACTTAGATGTAGTAAAAGAAAAAAATGTTCGAGTTTCATTTTCAAAGTACGGCTTGTTAACAATAAATAATTCTGCTTTAACACAATCTATTGAAATTATAAGGCGAAGAATTGATGATGTTGGTACGAAAGAACCAACGATTTTACAAAGAGGAGAAAAAAGAATTTTAGTTGAGTTGCCTGGTCTTAAAGATCCAGAGAGAATTAAAGATCTCTTAGGTAAAACAGCAAAATTAAGTTTTAGACTAGTTTCTGAAAATGATGAATTTGGCGCAGATAAATTAGAGTCTGAAACTGGTGAAGAATTAAGTGTTAGTAAAAGAATAATAATTAGTGGTGAAAATTTAGTTGATGCTCAACCTAGTTTTAACAATCAATCAAACAAACCTGCGGTTTCTTTTACTTTAAATAGACTTGGTGCACAAAAGTTTGGAAGAACAACAACTGATAACGTAGGCAAAAGACTAGCTATAATTTTAGATGGAAAAATTATAAGCGCACCCTCGATAAATGAACCTATTCCTTCTGGTAGTGGTATTATTTCTGGAAATTTTTCTTTTCAAGAAGCTACAGACTTAGCTTTATTACTACGTTCAGGAGCGTTGCCCACACCTTTATTAGTAGTCGAAGAGAGAACTGTAGGACCTGATTTAGGAGAAGATTCAATCAAATCAGGTATAACGTCATTAATGGTTGGATTTATACTCGTAATTTTATTCATGCTTTATAAATATAAAATTTTTGGACTAATCGCTAACACTGCATTAGTAGCAAACTTATTAATGTTAGTAGGAATTTTAACTATTTTAGAGGCAACGTTAACCTTACCAGGTATTGCAGGTATTATTTTAACAGTCGGTATGGCTGTAGACGCTAACGTTTTAATATTCGAGCGAATTAAAGAGGAACTTAAAACAGAGAAATCAATTATTCATGCTTTTGACACAGGTTATACTAAAGCAAAAATTACTGTTTTAGATGCTAATATAACTACTCTGATTGCAGCTGTTATTTTATTTGCCTTTGGATCTGGACCGGTAAAGGGTTTTGCTATTACTTTAGGTATAGGAATTATAACCACTTTATTTACTGCTTACTTTTTAGCCCGTCATTTAACTTCTGTAGTTGTCTTAAATACTAAAAATAAAGAAATTAAAATATAATGAATAACAAATTTGATTTTTCTTCAAAATTTAGAACAGCAAATATTTTTTCAATATTTATTTTTGTTTTAAGTATAGCATTTATATTATTTAAAGGTTTAAATTATGGTATTGACTTCAAAGGTGGTACTTTAATTGAATTAAGATCTGATAATACTGATGCCGCCTCTATTAGATCTATACTGAATAATATGAGCTTAGGTGATGTAAATGTCAAGAAATTCGGTAAGGAAGGTGATTACTTAATTAAAGTTGAACAAAAAGAAACCAATGATAATAAAATAATTCCAATTATTAAAAAAAATTTATCAGATAATTTAAACACTGAAATTAATTTTAGAAGAGTTGAAAATGTTGGTCCAAAAGTAAGTTCTGAACTTCTGCAATCAGGAATAATTGCTATATGTCTATCATTGGCAGCAATGCTTTTCTATATTTGGATTAGATTCGAGTGGCAGTTTAGTATTGGATCGATTATCGCTTTATTTCATGATGTTGTAATTACTTTAGGAATTTTTTCAGTTTTATCATTAGAAATAAATCTCTCAATAATAGCAGCTGTCTTAACTATTGTTGGCTATTCAATGAATGACACTGTGGTTATCTATGATCGTATAAGAGAAAATTTAAATAAATATACGCGACTTAGTATTAGTGAAATTGCCAACTTGTCTATCAATGATACTTTAGCAAGAACAATAATTACTTCAGTTACAACTTTATTAGCACTTTTATCTATATTCATTTTAGGTGGAGAAATTTTAAGAGGTTTTTCATTTGCTATGATCCTAGGTGTAGTAATTGGAACTTACTCCTCTATGTTTGTGGCGTCACCAATATTGAAGTTTTTTAAAGTTAGCTATAAGACACTTGAAAAAGAAGAAGAGAAAATAGTTCCTTAATTAATATAGATTTTGAGCAGCTACCATCGTTAGTAACATTGGTAATGAAAGTAATGTGTTTGTTCTTGAAAATAACATTGCGGTTTTAGCAGATGATGCTTTTATATCAGGAGAACACTCAACCATACCAAGTGCTCTTTTTTGATTTGGCCATATAACAAACCAAACATTGTACGCCATGATTACGCCTAACCACATTCCAATTCCAATTGCCATATTTTTTCCGTAAGAACCATCAAGACCTAGTGTCATTGCTTGATGCAAATATCCATTTAACCATGCAAGAATTAAACCTGATAAAACAGTGAATGCTGCAGCCCATCTAAAATAAAAAAGTGCAGCAGGCGCAATCACTTTACCAATAGCAGGTTTTTGTTCATCTGGAATTTTTGACATGTTTGGTATTTGAACAAAATTAAAATACCATAATAATCCAATCCACATTGTAGCAACGATCACATGTATATATCTTGCTAGCCAACTCCAATAAGTTCTATCAAAAGCAAAACCATCTCCGAAGTAATGCAATCCTAAAAATAATAGAATTGCTAAAGCTAATGAATAGTGAACTGTCCTAGATAATGATTGAAGAATCGAAGTCATAAATAACACTATAACATATATTCTAAAATTTAAGCAGTTTTTTTCATAGAAGTTGAGCCTAAAAGATCTTTAATAAAGTTTCCTGTATAACTTTTTGCAACTTGTGATACTTTTTCAGGCGTACCTTCAGCAATGATTTCACCACCGTTTACACCTCCTTCAGGACCCATATCTACAATATGGTCAGCTGTTTTAATAACATCTAAATTATGTTCAATAACAACAACAGTATTTCCTGTATTTGCAAAAGCTTGAAGAATCTCTAATAATTTTTTTATATCATGTGAATGTAATCCAGTAGTTGGTTCATCTAAAATGTATAAAGTTCTACCAGTTGGTCTTTTTGATAATTCTTTAGCAAGTTTTATCCTTTGGGCTTCCCCACCTGATAGAGTAGTGGCCTGCTGTCCTATCTTCATGTACCCAAGTCCAACATGTTTAAGAGTGATTAATTTTGATCTAATGGTCTGAATATTTTCAAAAAAAATACATCCTTCATCAACTGTCATATCAAGTACATCAGCAATATTTTTATTTTTAAATCTAATTTCTAATGTTTCTCGATTATACCTAGCGCCTTTGCACGTATCACAAGGAATAAAAACGTCAGGTAAAAAGTGCATTTCATATGTTATTACACCATCACCTTCACAAGTTTCACATCTACCACCTTTTACGTTAAATGAGTATCTTCCAACTTTGTAACCTCTAGCTTTAGACTCAGGTAAGGCAGCAAACCATTCTCTTATAGGACCAAAAGCTCCAGTATAAGTAGCAGGATTCGACCTTGGTGTTCTGCCAATTGGTGACTGGTCTATGTCAATTATTTTGTCAATTAGTTCTGTTCCTTTAAAACCTGTAAATGCTTTTGGTACTTTTCTACTTTTATTTTTGTTAAGCATTAAATTAAATGCATTATAAAGAGTGTGTAAAATCAAAGTAGACTTACCACTACCAGAAACACCAGTAACACAAGTAAAGGTTCCAACAGGTATTTTTAAATGAATTTTTTTTAAATTATTTCCTGTTGCACCACTTATTTCTATAAATCTTCCATTTTTGGCGGTTCTTCTTTTTCTTGGAACAGGTATAAATTTTTTACCAGATAAATAATTACCAGTAATACTTTTCTCATTTTTGATAATTTCTTTTAGATTTCCTTGGGCTATTATCTGACCTCCATTTAAACCTGCCTCTGGACCTATATCAATAATATGATCTGAACTTTCCATTGTTTCAATATCATGCTCAACTACAATTACTGTATTACCCAAATCTCTTAATTTCTTAAGTGCAGCAATTAATTTTTTGTTATCTCTTTGGTGCAAGCCAATTGATGGTTCATCTAAAACATAAAGAACCCCAGTTAGCCCAGAACCAATTTGCGATGCAAGTCTAATTCTTTGCGCCTCACCGCCTGAGAGTGTTCCAGACTCACGAGATAAAGTAAGATAATTTAAACCAACATTTAATAAAAAATTTAAACGTTCATTTATTTCCTTCAAAATATGTTGAGCAATTTTATTCTCTCTTTCTGTCAAAACATTAGTTAAATTATCAAACCATTTCTGTGCTTCATCTATTGATTTTGTAGTAATTTCACTTATATTTAAATTGTTAATTTTTATACAAAGAGCTTCATCTTTTAATCTTAGTCCTTTACATTTTTCACAATTTGACTCACTTTGATATTGAGATATCTCTTCTCTTTTCCACTCACTATCTGTTTCTAAATAACGTCTTTCCAAATTATTGACCACACCTTCAAAAGTTTTTTTTGTATTATAAGATTCGTAACCATCATCATATGAAAACTTAATTTCTTCTTCATCTGAACCAAATAAAATCACATCTTGAATTTTTTTAGAAATTTTTTTCCATGGCTCAGAAAGTGAAAATTTGTAATGTTTAGCAATAGATGAAAGTGTTTGAGCATAATACATAGAAGTAGATTTTGCCCAAGGTTCTATAGCTCCATCTTGTAGACTTTTTTTAGGATCTGGTATAACTAAATTTGGATCAACATTTAAATTATGTCCTATACCTTCACATTCTTCACACGCTCCATAAGGTGAATTGAATGAAAATAACCTAGGCTCAATTTCTTCGATTGTAAAACCACTTTCTGGACATGAAAATTTTGAAGAAAATGTTATTGACTCTAGCTTTCTAAATTTTTTTGGAATAGTATCGTTCTCATATTCTACAACCAAAAGTCCATTTGAAAGATTTACAGCAGTTTCTACACTATCGGCCAATCTATTTCCAATATTAGAGTTGAGAACAATTCGATCTACAACAATAGAAATTTCATGTTTTATCTTTTTATTGAGATTAGGGAAATCCTCAATATTTAAATACTTTCCATCAACTTTAATTTTTGAAAAACCTCTCTTTTTATAATTTAATATTTCTTTTTTGTATTCTCCTTTTCGACCTCTTACTATTGGTGCTAACAAGTAAATTGTACTGTTTTTTGGAAGTTTTTTTACTCTATCAACCATTTCACTTATTGGCTGTGAGACTATTGGTTTACCTGTAAAGGGAGAGTAGGGGATTCCAACTCTTGCAAATAATACACGCATATAGTCATAAATTTCTGTAACTGTAGCAACTGTTGACCTTGGATTTTTTGAGGTATTTTTTTGTTCAATTGAAATAGCAGGACTTAAACCTTCTATTAAATCAACTTTTGGTTTTTTCATTTTATCTAAAAATTGCCTAGCATAAGAGGACAAACTCTCCACATATCTTCTTTGTCCTTCAGCATAAATTGTATCAAATGCCAAGGATGATTTACCTGATCCAGATAAGCCAGTAATCACCACCAATTTCTCTTTTGGTATTTCTAGAGAAACATTTTTAAGATTGTGTTCTTTAGCCCCTTTTATAACGATTTTTTTCAACATATTTTTTATACAAAATAATAATGACCTTATATTTATTAAACAATTATGATATAACAAATCAATTTTTAATAATAAAAATCACAAATTTAATTTTAAAATATTATGGCAGGCAGTTTAAATAAAGTACAATTAATAGGTCGTTTAGGCGCAGATCCAGATATCAAACAAATGGTCAATGGAAAAAGTGTAGCTAGGCTCAGTGTAGCCACAAGCCAGTCGTGGAAAGATAAATCTAGTGGAGAGCGAAAAGAGAAAACAGAGTGGCATAGAATAGTTATTTTTAATGAAGGATTGGTTAATGTTGTTCAACAATACCTGAAAAAAGGAGCTAACATTTATGTAGAAGGCCAGCTAAGTACCAGAAAATGGAAAGATGAAACTTCTGGACAAGATAAGTATTCAACTGAGGTAGTTTTACAAGGGTATAACTCTAGCTTAACTATGCTGGATAGCAGAAATAGTAAAAATGATGATCAAAATCTGGTATCAGAAAATAAGAGTTCGCTACCAAAAGACAATTTAAATCAAGATAATTCTGATTTAGATGATGAAATTCCATTTTAGTAAATATGGAAAAGCCAACTATAGAGAACACTAAATTATATAAACCTATTTTTGTACAAGATGAAATGAGTTCGTCTTACCTGTCTTACGCAATGAGCGTTATAGTAAGTCGAGCTCTACCTGATGTAAGAGACGGGCTGAAACCAGTTCACAGAAGAATTATTTATGCAATGTATAAAGGCGGTTATGACTGGTCAAAACCTTTTAGAAAATCAGCAAGAATAGTTGGAGACGTTATTGGTAAATACCATCCTCATGGTGATCAATCTGTTTATGATGCTTTAGTTAGATTAGTTCAAGATTTTTCAATGAGTTTGCCTTTAATATCTGGTCAAGGTAATTTTGGATCTATTGATGGTGATCCGCCAGCAGCTATGAGATATACCGAAACTAAGTTAGGTAAAATTGCATTACACCTAACAGAAGATCTTGAAAAAAATACAGTTAATTATAGAAATAACTACGATGAAACTGAAAAAGAACCTGAAGTCTTGCCATCCCAATACCCCAATATATTAGTTAACGGCGCAGGTGGTATAGCTGTTGGAATGGCTACAAGTATTCCACCACATAATTTAGGTGAAGTAATAAATGGTACTATTGCTTATATTGAAAACAAAGATATTACGATTAGTCAATTAATGAAACATGTTCCTGGTCCAGATTTTCCAACAGGAGGTGTAATAATAGGAAAAGACATTCTTAAACAAGGTTACAATAAAGGAAGAGGATCTTTTAAGATTAGAGGCGAGATTGATCTAGAAGAAAAAAAAAGTGGAAGAGAATATTTAATTATAAAGTCTATTCCATATCAAGTTAATAAGTCCGTTTTAATTGAGAGAATAGCTCAGTTAGTTAGAGATAAAAAAATAGAAGGTATACGAGATATCAGGGACGAGTCTAACAGGGAAGGAATAAGAGTTGTAATAGAATTAAGAAAAGCTGTTGAGCCAGAAACTGTTAGAAGACAATTGTATAAGCTAACCAACATAGAAAGCTCATTTGGTTTTAACACTCTTGCTATAGTAAACAACAAACCAAAAATTCTTAACTTAAAAGAATTTATTTCAGAATTTTTAAAATTTAGAGAAGACACAGTTCTTAAAAAAATTAAGTTTGATTTAAAAAAAGCCGAAGAAAGAGCTCATATTTTAATTGGTTTAGCGACAGCTGTAGAAAATATAGATGAAACTATTAAGATAATTAAAAATTCTAAAGACACAGAGTCTGCTAAAAAAAACCTTTTATCAAAAAAATGGAAAGTTAAAAAAAGTGTAAAATTAATTACATTAATTGAAAAAAAGAAAAGTATCTCAGTTTACCAGTTATCTTTAGAGCAAGTTAGTTCTATTCTTGAATTAAGACTTCAAAAACTTACCGCTTATGGAATAGGTGAAATCGAAACTGAAATAGGTAAATTGTCTGAATTGATAATTAAATATAACAAAATAATTAATTCAAAAAAAGAGCTCAGTAAATTAATAATTGGTGAGTTAGAAAGTATTAAAGAAAAATTTAGTTGTCCCAGACGAACAAAAATTATTGATGCAGTATTGAATTATAACATTGAAGAAACAATTCAAAAAGAATCTGTCGTTATTAGTATTACAAATCAAGGATATATCAAGAGAAGCCTTCTAAGTTCATTAAAAGCTCAAAAAAGAGGTGGAAAAGGAAAAACTGGTATTTCAACTAGAGAGGAGGATTTTGTGGTTCAAATCTTTACAGCTAATACTCACACACCTGTATTGTTTTTTTCAACTCAAGGCCTAGTATACAAAATCAAAGCTCATAAAATTCCCGAGGGAACAGCTGCATCTAAAGGAAAATCTATATTTAATATTTTGCCATTAAAAAATCATCACTCTATTAGCTCAATAATGCCTTTACCAGAAGACGAGTCTGAATGGAAAAGTATGATGGTAGTTTTTGCCACATCTAAAGGCAATGTAAGAAAAAACACTCTTGAAGATTTTATTAATATAAATAACAGTGGAAAAATAGCAATGAAATTAGATGAAGACGATAAAATTATTGGTGTTAAAATATGTAATGAAGAACAAGATATATTATTAAGTACGCAAATTGGTAAGTGCATAAGATTTAAATCAAAAAAACTAAGATTATTTAAAGGTAGATCATCAAAAGGAATTAAAGGAATTCAGCTTAATGACGGAGATAAAGTTATTTCTTTATCAATAATAGATACATCTAATATAAGTACTAAAACTATAAAGGCTGATAAAAAAATTAAAAATGGAATTAATCGTTTTATTCTTTCTGTTTCTGAAAATGGATTTGGTAAAAGATCGTCTTATTTAGATTACAGAGTTACTAATCGAGGAGGAAAAGGTATTATTGGAATAGTTAATTCTCCAAGAAATGGGAATATTTCAGCTTCTTTAATGGTAGGTGAGGAAGATGAAATTTTATTATCAACTGATAAAGGGAGTATAATGAGATGTGCTGTTAAAGAGATTCGTGTAGCAGGTAGAAATACTCAGGGTGTTAGAATTAAAAAATTATCAGGTAATGAAAAAGTTGTTTCAGTCATTAAAATAGAAGATAATATTCAATAACTATGAAAACAGCAATCTATCCTGGAACTTTTGACCCAATTACTTTGGGTCATATTGATGTAATTAAAAAGTCATTGAATGTTTTTGATAGAGTTGTAGTTGCTACAACTGATAATGTTAATAAAAGTTACTATTTTTCTATTGAAGATAGGCTATCAATAATTAAAAATTCTTTATTCAAAGATTTAAAATTAGATAAAAATAGAATTAAAGTTATGCCTTTTGACACTTTAACAATTAATTTGTGTAAAAAACACAAAGCAACAGTTATAATAAGAGGATTAAGAGCAGTCTCAGATTTTGAATACGAATTTCAACTTGCTGGGATGAATAAAAAGCTTAATTCAAAAATTGAAACTATGTTTTTAATGTCAGATGTTGAAAATCAAATTATTTCATCAAAATTTGTTAAGGAGATCAATAAGCTGCATGGAAATATCGATAAGTTTGTAACAAAATCGACAGTTAAAATGCTTAAAAATAAATTATAATGAAGAAATTTATCTATTTATTTATTTTATTTTTTAGTTTATTAAACAATTACTCATACGCTAATGAGAATATTATGATTTTAAACTTAAAATACGGAACAGTTGAACTCGAACTTTATCCTGATAAAGCTCCTTTACACGTTAAGAGATTTAAAGAGTTAGCTGATCAAGGTAAATATGATAATGTAGTATTCCATAGAGTGATTGATGGATTCATGGCTCAAACTGGAGACGTTAAATTTGGTAATTCTAGCAGTCCTGATTTTAATTTATCTTTAGCTGGAACAGGAGGATCTGATTTACCTAATGTAAAAGCAGAATTTACTGATATAGCTCATGATAGAGGTACTTTATCTGCAGCTAGATCAGCCGATCCTAACAGCGCTAACAGTCAGTTTTTTATTTGCTTACAATCAGCTCCACACTTAGATCGTCAATACTCTGCGTTTGGTAAAGTCATTAGTGGTATGGAATTTGTAGATAAAATTAAAAAAGGAGATCCTAGTAGCGGATCTGTTCCTGATCCAGACAAAATTATAAGTCTTCGATCGAAATAATTTAATGCGAAATCATGAATTTTATTTTGAGTTAATAACTCAAGATGAAAATGCAAGGCTAGGAAAAATTATAACTCCAAAGGGTTTTATAGATACACCTGCGTTCATGCCAGTTGGAACTCAAGGAACTGTTAAAGGTGTTTTTACTGATGATATTCTTGAAACAGGAACTCAAATTATTCTAGGTAATACTTATCACCTATTGTTAAGACCAGGAATAGAAATACTTAAAAATTTTAACGGACTCAATAAGTTTATGAATTGGAACAAACCAATTTTAACAGACTCTGGAGGATATCAAATTATGTCTTTGTCAAAATTTAATAAGATAGATAAGAATATAGGTGCAATATTTCAATCTCATATTGATGGAAAAAAAATTATTTTAAGTCCAGAAAAAAGTATTCAAGTTCAAAAAGCAATTAATTCTGACATAATTATGGTCTTAGATGAATGTCCGAAACTAACAAATGATAAAAAAATTATATCTAACGCTATTGATGTTTCAACACACTGGGCGAAACGTTGTAAAGTTGAATTTGGCTATAATAAATCTAAAGCTCTTTTTGGTATAGTTCAAGGGGGTCTCTACAAGGATCTTCGTGCAGAAAGCATTAGCAAATTAGTGGAAATAGGATTTAATGGTTATGCAATGGGTGGTCTCGCAGTTGGTGAGAATCAATCTTCAATGTTTAAAATTTTAAATGAAACAACTAATCTTTTACCCAAAAATTACCCAAGGTATTTAATGGGTGTAGGCACACCATCTGATATTTTAGGCGCTGTTAAAGAAGGTATTGATATGTTTGATTGCGTTATGCCAACTAGATCAGGAAGAACAGGTCTAGCTTTCACATGGGAAGGAAAACTTAACATTAAAAATGCCAAATATCAAAATGATATGTCGCCATTAGATCCAAAATGTAAAATTAGAAATTTGAACCAATATTCTAAAAGCTATTTAAATCATTTAGTTAAAACAAATGAAATAATGGCCTCTATGTTGATCTCATTACATAATATCAATTTTTATCAACAATTCATGAGTGAAATTAGAAAAAATGTTAAGAGCGGCACTTTTTCAAGTTTTTACAAAAAATATATTGATCATTTTAATTAATAGCTATCTAAAAATCTACTATATTTGCAATTTCAAAGTGTTTGCTTTTTTAAAACTTATGCACTAAACATTGTGTCTTTGGTAATAAAAACTATTTAGATATAGATATTTTTTTATTGTTTAAATTTTTAAGTGTAAAGAAATTTAAAAATTTTAAAGAAGACTTCACCAAAAGTTTTTTTTTAAAATTATATAGAAAAAAACTTTTATCTTTACTATTTAAGTTTCTATGTGGGCCCTTAGCTCAGTTGGTAGAGCAATTCCCTTTTAAGGAATGGGTCGATGGTTCGAGTCCATCAGGGCTCACCAAAAAGACAAAGAATTAAAAGTTTTCAAATTTTATATGTATATAGTTATGTTTTAATTGGGGGATAGGTGATTATTACTTCGTTAATCCATTCTTTCAAATTTTCAATTCTTTTTTTACTTGACGGATGTGTACTTAAAAAAACTGGAGGCTCTTTACCTTTATTCTTTTCAGACATTCTCTCCCATAGCTTTACAGATTCTCTTATGTCGTAACCAGATAATGATGAAAAAATTAAACCTAAATAATCAGCTTCTGTCTCTTGTTTTCTTCCAAATGGGTTAAATATACCTATATTAAAAACATCCATACCAGTATTTTGGCCTATTGTATTTCTTGTTCGATTAATTGCTCCACCTAAAAAAACATCTGCTATTGTGGTTCCTAAATTTATCGTCATAGCTTGACTAGCTCTTTCAAGAGAATGTTTTGCAACTGCATGAGCAATTTCATGACCCATTACTATTGATAGAGCGTTAGTATTTTTGGTAATTTTTAACAAACCAGTATAAACAGCAATTTTTCCACCTGGCATGCACCACGCGTTAACAACTTTATCGTTATCTACTAAAATATAATCCCAATCAAAATGTTGGGTTGGGTCTTCTTCACCTTTACTTAGAAAAAAAGCGCTAACGGCAACTTCAATTTTTTTTCCTATTTCTATGACTTCTTTTAGCTGTGATCCTTCTGTTATTATTTTTGCTTTACTTCTAAATTTTTCATAAGCGGCAGCAGCTTGAGCATTTACTTTCGACTCAGGGATTATTGAAAGTTGTCTTCTTTCAGTAATTGGAACAGTTGAACATGCGGGAAGTATTAGAGAGCAGCAGCTACACCCAAATAAGTTAAGAAATTTTCGTCTATTTATGTTATACATTATTAATAGTCATGATTTTAAATAATAAATTACTAATTGCAATTTTTATTTTGATAATAGTCTATATTATTTTTTCAAGCTACTCATAATAAATGGAAAAAACTATTAAAAAAAAATCTATTTTCGCACGACTAAGAAATAATTTTATTGCGGGAGTTGTCGCTCTAATTCCTATTGGGATTACCTTATACTTAACTTTATTTATAATAAAATTATCAACTAAATTAATTCCAAAAGAAATTAACCCAAATAGTTATTTGCCATTCGATATACCTGGTTTAGAAATATTTCTTGCTCTGATTTTAATTACATTTGTAGGTTGGATATCACTGTCATTCTTAGGTAAAAAATTTTTTGAAATATTCAATAATATATTAAAAAGAATTCCAATACTGAGAACAATTTATTCAGCTATTGGACAAATGACAGAAAGTTTTACAAAGAGTGACAAAGATCAAAGTAGTGTTGTCCTTTTAGAGTATCCAAGAAAAGGTGTATGGGCTGTAGGTTTTGCAACGAAAGAAAATAGAGGAGTTATTTCAGATAAAGTTAAAGATGAATTAATAAATGTTTTTTTACCAACAACACCGAATCCTACTAGTGGTTTTTTATTAATGGTTCCAAAAAAAGAATTAATTTATCTTAATGTTTCATTTGAACAAGCTTCAAAATTTATTGTTTCAGCAGGTACGTCAAATATAGATTGATAAATTTAAAAAATTATTAGAAAATTTATAGGCTATTATCTTAATTTATTATTTCAGCTCTATCAAAAAATTTTAAAAGAAAAGAATATTTTTTTTCATTAATATTTTCTTGATTTTCTTGTACATATTCTTCTGCTAATTTAAATAAATCTTCATGAATAACGGGATCGGCAAATCTAAAATTTTTTATACCACTTTGTTGATATCCAATTAAATCGCCAAAACCTCTTAATTTTAAATCTTCTTCCGCTATTAAAAAACCATCATCAGATTCTTTTAAAATTTTAATTCTTTTTATTGCATTTTTACTTAGACCTTCTTTAAATAACAGAATACAAGTACCTTTTTTTTCCCCTCTTCCAACCCTACCTCTTAATTGATGTAATTGAGCAAGTCCAAATTTGTTTGCATTTTCAATAATAATCAAATTAGCGTTAGGAAAGTCTATGCCAACTTCTATAACTGTTGTTGAGACTAGTATTGATAAATTCTTATTAAGAAATTCTTTTAAAACTTTTTCCTTTTCATATTTATCTAAAGCACCATGAATTAATCCAACTTTACCAGGAAATTTTTTATCTATTATATCAAATTTTTTTTTTGCTGATGAGTAGTCCAGAAATCTAGATTCCTCGATTAGTGGACAAACCCAAAAAATTTGATTTTGATTGTTTATTTGTTTTTTTATAAACGGCCATAGTTCATTAATTTTTTTTTCAGGTTTACTTAGTGTGATAATTCTTTTTCTTTTTGCAGGTTTTTCAGTAATTTTCGAAATATCCATGTCTCCATATAAAGACATCATCATAGTCCTAGGAATTGGTGTGGCAGACATTAAAAGCACATCACAATTATCACCACCTTTTTTTGCGAGTTCAGATCTTTGTTTAACACCAAACTTATGCTGCTCGTCTATAATTGCTAGACCTAATTTTTTAAAAATAATTTTCTTTTGAAATAAAGCATGCGTTCCGATTAAAAGATTGGTTTTACCATTTTCTAAATTCATTAGAATCTCTTTTCTGTTCTTTAATTCCGATTTTCCTGTAAGAAAGTTTATTTTAAAATTAACATTTTTATAAATTACTTTTGCTAATTCGTAGTGTTGTTTTGCTAAAATTTCAGTAGGAGCCATCAAAGCGCATTGGTAGCCGCTTTCTATAACATTAGAAATTGCCAACAAGGAAACTATAGTCTTTCCCGAACCAACATCACCTTGAACAATCCTAAACATTCTTTTTTGACTTAAAAGATCTTTATTAATTTCTGTTAATACGTTTTGTTGACTTTTAGTAAGAATAAATGGAAGAGTTCTTTCTATATAATCAGATTTTTGGTTTAAAAATTTTTTAGGTAATTTTTCTTTTTTAATTCTATTTCTATTTACAGATAAAGTAAAAAAATTAGCACATAGTTCATCAAAAACAAGTCTTCTAAAACTATTTGATACACTGTTTTTATTATCTTTTGAGTTGTGAAGTTTTTTTATACTTTCGTTCCAGTTTAATAAATTGTTTATTTTGATGAAACTATTACTTAGCCAATCTGTTATGTCAGGAATATTATTGATCACTTGTTCACTAATAAATCTATATTTTTTTTCATTAATTCCTTTTGTTAAATTGTATTTTTGAATATTCTTAATAACGTATTCTTGCTTGTCCAAAGTAGTAACATAATCTGGATTAGTAATTTGATATTTCTTATTAAAATAATTAATTTTACCGCTAATTATTACCCATTCATTTAAGGGATATAACTTTCTCAAATATCCTTCACGGCTATTGAAATAGACAATATCAATTTTTCCTACCTCATCTTCACATACAATTTTGTTTGGTAAATTTCTAACTCTTGGAAAGTTTATTTTTTTAACAATTACTTTTATAGTTTGTATCTTCCCAATCTCGAGCTCATCCAATTTATATAATTTAGATCTATCTGTTTCAGAGTAAGGTAAGTTTAAAATGATGTCTTTAATTTTTTCAATTTTCTTTCTTTTTAAGTATTTTGAGAGTTGTGGCCCAACTCCTTTCAATTTTTTGACGTCGTTAAAAAAAAAATTTTTCATTATATTGATTAAATTATGTATAATACACTTATAATGACTAACAAATTAGAAATTTTTAAAAAGAGATTACTTTATAGAGCTTTGTACCGAGGAACTAAGGAAATGGATATTTTACTAAGTAGTTTTGTTAATAAATATATTAACATATTAGACGAATCTACTTTAGTAGAACTAGAAAATTTTTTAGATTTTGAAGATGAAATAATACTCAATTATTACAATTATAATATTATAGAAAAAAAAATTGATAAAAACAAAATTTCTCAACTTTTTAAAAACCATAAAATTTAATGGCGGAGAGGGTGGGATTCGAACCCACGAACGAGTTGCCCCGTCGCTGGTTTTCAAGACCAGTGCTTTCAACCGCTCAGCCACC
>Ga0209425_10001154_pt1 | contig 30849 bp, 23 predicted proteins | sample COG_05_FD_184749 | JGI IMG/M metagenome (GOLD analysis project Ga0209425, IMG submission 184749) | Pelagic Microbial community sample from North Sea - COGITO 998_met_05 (SPAdes) (version 2) | ecosystem: Environmental > Aquatic > Marine > Neritic zone/Coastal water | place: Helgoland, sampling...
TTTCTCAATGGATGCTTTGAAAAGTATATGGCGCTATGCCGCAGGAATGATTGGAATCACCTCTCTGGGAGTTTTGCTTACTCAAACCGATAAGCTTTTACTTTCACGGTTATTATCATTGGAAACCTTTGGATATTATGCATTGGCTAGCGTAGTTGCAGGTTCTTTATACATGCTAACAGGTCCAGTAACGGCAGCATTTTTTCCGCGCTTTACCGAACTTCTGACTAAAGGTGATGATATTGGTTTACGGAGATCGTATCACCAAGGAGCGCAACTTGTAACAGTATTGATGGGTTCGGCAGCAGTCATACTCATAGTTTACGCAGATAAACTCATACAGCTCTGGACAGGCGATCTCTACTTGACTGAACAAGTGGCTCCGCTCGTGAGTGTGTTGGCATTGGGTACACTATTAAATGGCTTGATGTGGATTCCCTCTCAAATGCAGCTTGCACATGGCTGGACATCATTGGGAGTAATAATTAACAGTGTTACTGTCCTGGTGTTTATTCCTGCGATCTTGTGGATTGTACCGCAATATGGGGCTATTGGGGCTGCTTGGATCTGGGTAGCACTCAATGCGGGCTATGTGTTTATCGGTATACATTTCATGTATCACCGTATCTTATGTAATGAGAAATGGGTTTGGTACTTCGTTGATATCTTATTTCCTTTGATTTCAGCAAGCATTACTGCAATGGCATGCCAGTTTATAATGCCTGATCAACCAGGACTTATTAGTGGAATATTTATGGTGTTAATGAGTTCTCTTGCGGTAGTGGTAGTTACATGCCTGTCCGCGCCCTTGATAAGGAAACAGTTAATTTCTTTTTTGTCATGCTATTTTTACCATGACTGATAACTTAAATCATTCCTTTACATCTATGACAGAAAACCTCGGGTGAATTATTACATTATTAAATAATAAGAAATAAGCAGATGTCACATTGGGAAAAAATTACAATATTAATACATACTAAGGATCGACCATGGTTTCTTTTGCGACTGATTAAATATTACAATGAGAAGCTTAGTTCCGTTGGAATTAATGTGATTATCCTTGACAGCAGTAGCGATGAAAATTTCGCAATAATAACGGAGGAACTTAGCAGAAGGAAGTATAAATTGAGTCCTCGCGTATTACATCATTCGCCGTTCGCTTCACTTGCGCATAGAGTTGTAGAAGCTTTAGAATTAATATCAACCCCTTATGTTCTTCTTGCTGCGAATGATGATATTTATTTCTTTGATTGGCTTAAAAGTGCCGTTGAACTTCTGGATTATGATGATACGTATGGAGTCGTTTATGGTCATGCCATTAGTTTTGAACTTGAACAATTCACACCTTACGGGAATCTTCTTAAAGCTGATATCATTAAACCAAATCCCCCCGCTAGGTGGCTGGAAGGAGATACATCTTTAGAGAGGCTAACTGAGCTTGGGAAATCTAATTGGACAACAATAGGATGGTATGCTCTTCAGAGAACTGAACTATTATCAGTCATAGTAAGAAATGCAGAAGATTATGAATTCAATGTTCGTCACTTTGAATTATTTTTTGTTTTTTGCCAAACAGCTTTATCAAAAACAAAAATGCTCGATGAAATATATCTGGCAAGGCAAAAATGTGTTGATGCAAAATATAGAACCTTGTCGTTTGAAGAAGACGAAGAGGCATTTAAAAAGATTATGAATGTTTCTGCATTAATTCTATCCCAGTACAAAAATATCGAAATGGAATCGGCAATTAGTATGGTTGAAAATGCTTTCAGGGCAGAGTTTGATCAACTAAAACAAAATGATTCAAGGAAATATTTTAGAATTATTGCTGACTATTTTCCTATCTTACGTGAGCTTAAGTCTTATGTTAATTCCTTCATGATGAGAAAAGGTTTCAAATTTGATCCACTTTTGCCAGACGCGCGATTTCCAGCTACACCTAATATCAGTTTTGAGCATCCGAAGATAAAAGAGCTCGTTGACATAGTCGTCAACGTAGACAGTATATAGGAATATAAAAATGTGAATGTGTGGAGAGAGTTATTTAGCTGGTTGCAATGTGAACAGATTGAAAAATTCATTACTAAATATTTATTAACAAACCATGCATATATGTGCATAATAATGGAAGAGTTGTGATTGTTAATTAGATGACTATTAAGGTCTATTAACCTGCTTTCTATTCTATGCATGAAATTAAAACCTCTTAGTCATGAATAGTGATGTGTGTCTTAAGTTTTATCATCCTAAGGCGTCTTTAAAATAAATATAATATTAAATTATGGGACTTAGTTACTGGAGTACTCATCTTATTGCTTGCTACGCCAAAAATAATTCTTTGGGTGAGACGTTAACACTTGGTCGCCAAAATATTACAATACCTAAAAGATTTCGTGAAAAGTTGTCATCAAATCATGAGCTACAGAGCGCTATGCTATCAGGATTTTGTGAACCATTACTTGTCAAACTCGGCGCAACTAGTGTTAATTCTTTAGACGTCTCAGACTATGAAAGCTGTGATTTAACTTTGGACTTGTCTCAACCTGTGCCAAAGGAATATTGGAATCGTTTTGATACGGTTCTTGATTATGGAACATCTGAGCATATATTTAACTTTCCTCAGGTCCTTTCAAATATATTCATGATGTTAAAAAATGGCGGTGCCTATAACTTTTGTTTGCCCGTAACTGGATGGTGCGATCATGGTTTATATCAATTTTCGCCAAATATGTTTACTTCTATAGCCGCTTCGGGATATTTTGATTTGAAATATTTATTCATGCAAGGAGGTAATGTTCAAAGTAGAGTTTATGCAGCGAAAGGATTTGTAGGATTAAGAAGCATTGAGTTACTAAGTCATAAAAAAATATCAGCGTGGGGTATTTTAACTAAAAATAAAAAAGCAACATTAGAAAAAGAATTAATTAATATTTTTCAAATATATTACTTGAAAAGCTGGGAACAAGCACGAGGCAATAATACTAATCTCAAGACTTATACTGACTCTGCTCACGGAGCTTTGAGTAGTATAGATACAGGAAATATTAATTCGTTATTAAAAAAATATATTCCTGAAAAAATAAAGCAAATGTTGTGGTTTTATAAAGCCTACCGTTCTCTTAGTTTTGATGATGTGAATGAAAACTTCGACTCATATATGGTTCAGTATGATTTGCAAAATAAGATATGATGCTGGTGATATGAATTGGGTGTGCAAGGCAAGGTTTTGTTGTTAAATCAAGCATTAGATAAATCATGAGATCCTTATTAATTCTAGATATGTCTTTCACTTTGAATATGTTTAAGGAAAGACAGCTTGAACAAGCACTTGAAAGCAGAAAATTAGCTGGTTATTTCAATCATGTTATCTCTGTACATCCCTTGGCAGGTCTCTTCGAGGTGGACGATGATTCTTGTGGTATGCCAAAGGTTATAAAACTTGATGATTCACATGTTTTTGTTGAAGGTAAGATTAAAGAAAATCGTTTTCTATGTTTGTTACCTCCAATTAATTTCATTTTTGCACAGGTTAGCTTGATGAAATTGTTAATAAAAATGTGTAAAGATGTGAATGTGGAGGTGATTCGAATAGGAGATCCTTATTATCTTGGACTAATGGGGTGGTTTCTTTCGTATGTATTAAATGTACCTTTGGTGATACGTGTCTGCTTTAATTATGATGAAGTATATAGAACTACAGGAAAAGCCGTTTTTCCAAGATTAATTGGGTTTAGATTCATAGAAAAACTAATTGAGAAGTTTGTTTTTCCTCGTTGTGACTTAGTAGCAGGAGCAAATAAGAATAATCTAGATTATGCGATTAGTAATGGTGCAGATCCAAGTAAGGGTGTTATTTTTCGATATGGCAACTTGATTTATCCACTTCATTTCTCTGAACCAGATACCAGAGGAGGCTATCAACATTTATTCTCTGAATTAGGTATAAACGGTAATTGCCTAGCTACTGTCAGTCGACTAGAGGAAGTGAAACAACCGAAACAAAATATTTTAGTTGTGAAAAAACTTATTGATGAGGGATATGATATCAATTTTGTTTTTATTGGCGATGGTAGTATGAAAAGTGAGCTTCAGAATATGGCTGAAGAATTGGGCATAAAAGATAGAATATATTTTGCTGGAAATCGAACTCAAGAATGGATTGCGCAGATACTTCCCGGTATGCGTTTGGTCCTATCGCCTCATATGGGCAGAGGCTTAACGGAAGCTTGTCTCGCTGGAGCTCCAATTGTCGCATACGACTATGATTGGCAAGGAGAGATTATTCTTAGTGGGAAGACAGGTGAATTGGTTACTGATGGTGACTGGACAGAGATGGCTTTGAGAGCAGCAGTTCTACTTGATAACCCAGAGAAAGCTCGTCAGTTGGGGAATAATGCCCGATCTTTAGCTTTGGAAATGATGTCACCAGAGAAACTCAAATCTTTTGAAATATCATCATACGATAGTCTTCTAAATAAATAAGAATCTTATAAAGATAAGCTCATGTCTTTAATAATTAATCAAACATCGATTTCGGGATTATTTCTAGTTGATAACGATAAGCTAGAAGACCACCGGGGAAGTTTTTCTCGTTTTTTTTGTAAGCAAGAACTATTTGAAGTTTTAGAAGGTAGAGACATCGTACAAATCAATCATTCTTATACAAAAAGAGTAGGTGCAATTAGAGGGCTTCATTATCAGTTACCTCCTTACGCTGAAACGAAAATAGTCCGCTGTTTAAAAGGAAAGGTGTGGGATGTAGTGGTAGATTTACGCGCTGAATCCCCGACATTTCTCAAATATCATTTTGAAGAACTTAATGCTTCAGAAGATAAAATGCTTGTTATTCCTGAAGGGTGTGCGCATGGGTATCAAGTTTTACAAGGTGATTCCGAGTTGCTCTATCTGCATACTGAATATTATAGCTTAGAATATGAAAGAGGTGTCCGTTATAATGATCCGCTGTTACATATATTATGGCCTTTACCTCCGATTGATATATCCGAGCGTGATTCAAACCATACACTAATCGTACCTGAATTTTTTGGTATTAAAATATGAATTGTCGACATTGTAATCAAGGCCTTGAGTATAAGTTTCTAGACTTGGACTTTATGCCTCCATCGAATGCGTATTTATCAAAAGAAGAATTAAATAAGCCTGAATTAACATTCCCTTTAAGATTATTTGTTTGTTATAACTGTTGGTTAGTTCAGACAGATGACTACACTTGTGCAGAAGATCTTTTTACTGACAAGTATGCTTATTTTTCTTCAGTTTCCAAAAACTGGCTCATTCATGCTAAGAAATATGCTGAATCTATAACACGAGAAATTGGATTAACTAAAAATAGTTTTGTCGTGGAAGTCGCTTCAAATGATGGTTATTTATTAAAAAACTTTCTTGCAAAAAAAATTCCTTGTTTAGGTATTGAGCCAACTGCGAGTACTGCTGATAAAGCTGAAGAACAGGGAATCCCGGTTCGCCGAGAATTTTTTGGTAAAGAATTAGCTTTCAAATTAGAAAAAGAAGGTAAGCATGCTGATTTAATTATCGGAAATAATATTCTTGCTCATGTTCCAGATATAAATGATTTTAGTGAGGGTATGAAAATTTTACTAAAAGAATCGGGCACTATCACTCTTGAGTTCCCACATCTAATGGAATTACTCAAGCATAAACAGTTTGATACTGTATATCACGAACATTTTTCATATCTATCCTTGTTCACAGTGAACAAGATTTTTAAAAATGTAGGATTGAAAATATGGAATGTTGATATACTGGAGACACATGGTGGCAGTTTGAGAGTGTATGGTTGCCATTTAGATCACCAGAGGGAAGTTTCGCCGGTTGTGAATAAAATTATATTAGAAGAAGAACAGTTTGGTTTGCATGATTTAGAGATATATAACTCTTTTCAAAAGCATGTGAATAATATTAAAAATGACTTTTTAGATTTTCTGATTAAGCAAAGAAAGAACGGAAAAAGAATTGCTGCATATGGAGCAGCTGCTAAAGGGAATACTCTTCTTAATTATGCGGGTGTAAAATCCGATCTAATTACTTGTGTTTATGATGCAGCATCTGCTAAACAAGGAAATTATCTGCCTGGCAGTCATATTCCTATATTACATCCGGATGAAATTAATATTGACCAGCCCGACTTTTTGATTATATTGCCATGGAATATATCAAGTGAAATCATTCAGCAACTTCAGAGCGTTAATGACTGGGGTTGTAAATTTGTTGTAGCAATACCTGGCATTAGAGTTATTTAAACAATATGAGAAAGCGTATTCTTTTGACTGGGGCAAATGGATTTGTCGGCCGATATGTAACAAAACGATTAAAAAAAGAAGGTATTGAAGTATTTGCGTTAGTTCGTAACAAAAATAAACTACACGATCTAAATAGTTATGTTGATAAGTTCTTTGAAATCGATATTGATAATATTTCAGATAATATATTTGATGAATTAGGTAAACCAGATGTAATGATTCATCTCGCCTGGGGTGGGTTGCCCAACTATCAGTCTTTGCATCATTATGAAGAAGAATTGCCGCAACAATATTCATTCTTAAAAGCAATGGTGCTAGGCGGATTAAAATCAATGGTGATTAGTGGGACCTGCTTTGAATATGGTATGCAAGATGGATGCTTATCTGAAGATAATATTACTAATCCTCAAAATCCTTATGGGTTTGCTAAAGACACCCTTCATCGGCAACTTATTTTTTTGAATAAAGAAATACAATTTAATCTTGCATGGTGTCGATTATTTTATATATGGGGAGAAGGTCAGTCAGAACAATCACTCTATATGCAATTAAGAGCTGCGGCTGAAAGGGGTGATGTTGAGTTCAATATGTCTTTGGGTGAGCAGTTACGAGATTTTTTGCCTGTTGAGGAAGTGGCTGATATTTTAGTGAATATTGCAATGAAAAATATGTCAGTATCTACAATAAACATTGCTTCAGGTAAGCCAATTTCTGTTAAGGATATTGTAGGAGAATGGATTGGTTCGAATAATTGGACAATAAAACAAAATCTTGGGCATTACCCTTATTCCCCGTTCGAGCCTATGGAATTTTGGGGCGATACAAAAAACTTAAAAAAGATTATCGAATCATGAGTAAAAGCATAATATTTAAAACTCAGAATTTACCTATTCATCAGAACGTTGTTTACCCGTCTGTAGAAGAAGCAATAGCATGTCCAAGAGGGAATTTATCATTAACTCAAGACGACAATACTGGTTTAATTCATAACATAGACTTTGATCATGCCACAATGGAATATAATGAGCACTATCAGAATGAACAAGCACTTTCTTTAGTTTTTCAACAACATTTACATCAAGTAGTTTCAATACTCACTAGAATATTTGATAAAAAAAATATTATTGAAATTGGTTGTGGTAAAGGATGGTTCCTTGAACTATTAAGATCACATGGTTTTAATGCTAAAGGAGTAGATCCTGCATACGAAGGTGATAATGATTATGTTGTAAAAAATTATTTCTCCTCTGCTTTAGATCTTGATGCTGATGCCTTAATTCTCCGTCATACACTTGAACATGTCCAAAAACCATATGAGTTTTTAGCGGATATAGCTGAAGCAAATAATCATTCTGGTTTAATATATATTGAAGTACCATGTTTTAATTGGATACTCGAACATAATGCTTGGTTTGATATTTATTATGAGCATGTTAATTATTTTAGACTTACTGATTTTGAAAAAGTATTTGGAAAAATTGTTGAAATGGGCCATGTTTTTGGAGGTCAATATATTTATATTATCGGAGATTTGGCATCATTGAAAAAATCGAAGGAAAATAGTTTTGATATACTTAAAATTCCTAAAGGTTTTATGAGTGGCATCATAAAAGCTGAAAAGATATTTAGTGATAATAAAAATAAAAAAAATATAGTCTGGGGTGGAGCGTCAAAAGGAGTTATTTTTTCTCATTATCTTTTTCAGAGAGGGTTCAAACCAGATATGATTATTGATTTAAACCCTGAAAAACAGAGTAAATATATTCCTGCCACTGGTATCAAAATTAATTCACCAGAAATAGCATACAAAGAAATAAAAGAAGGAGATAATATATTTGTTATGAACTCAAATTATTATGAAGAAATAAGGTCCGCGACAAATAACAAATACAATTATATATTGGTAGATGAATTATGAATTTTCAAGATGAGGTAAACGAACGAGTTCAATCATATGAGGATAATACTGAACTTCAAGACTCAGCAGCATCATTCTTATATAAAAGTGTTATTAACAAATATTCGTATAACTTTTCATCATTAGGACGTCCTATAATTCAATATCCACAGGATATGGTAGCAATGCAAGAATTGATTTGGGATGTTAAGCCCGATCTGATCATTGAAACAGGAATCGCCCACGGTGGTTCTTTAATCATGAATGCTTCAATGTTAGCTTTAATAGATTATTGTGATGCTATCAAATTGGGCGAGATGCTTGATCCAAATAAGCCTCGGCGACGCGTATTGGGTATTGATATCGAAATTCGTGAACATAATCGTAATGCTATTAATGAACACCCTATGTCTAACAGGATTGATATGATTGAAGGGTCTTCTGTTGATTCTGATATTATCGAAAAAGTTAAAGAACTGTCATCGAACTTTAATAATATTCTAGTTTGTTTAGATTCAAATCATACCCATGAACATGTATTAGCCGAACTTGAAGGATATGCCTCATTAACCACTACTGGAAGTTATTGTGTCGTTTTCGATACGCTCATTGAGGAGATGCCTGATGATGCATACCCTGATCGATCATGGGGTAATGGTGATAATCCAAAGACAGCTGTGAAGGAGTATCTCAAAGACCATCCCGAATTTAAGATTGATAAAAGCATTGATAATCAATTGCTTGTTAGTGTTGCCTCAGATGGATATTTGAAAAAGATTAGTTGAATAAAAATTATAATAATTTATGTTTTTATGTTTGATAAAGAACAAGATTAATTATTTTTCCTCAGCATGACTTCACGTCTCTATTGCACCTGTAATTCCTGAATGAAACTTGTATATTTAATTAATACTGCTGGATTTGGCGGCGCTGAGATTTATGTGTTAAATCTTACTCGTGATATGCTGCAACGAGGCCATCAAGTTACAGTTGTCTTTCTTTTGCAGGAAATACGAGGTGGTGCAGATTCATTAGAGTCCAAACTATATGAAACAGGGGCTGATATAGTCTATCTGGAATCAAACTGCTTACAGGATATTGGACGTTGGTTTTCACTAATTAAATTATTATATAAAGTACGTCCGGACATAATTCATTCTCATCTCCCACGGTCTGATCTTGCTGCTTCAATTGCAAAAATAATATTCCCCAAAATGAAATGGATTATTACCCTTCATGATACTTATACTAAGGATAAGTTTGCGGCGTACTGGATACTCCCGCTAATACGTTGGAACTGGGAACGGGTTGACCATGCTATTGCAGTATCAACGCATGTTCAGGAATGGGGTATGAAATATTTTTTTCTTCCTCGTGTCAAGACGAGGGTGATATACCATGGTGTGCAATTTAAAGAGGTTCCTGAATTTCAAAAGAACTCACCTGGAGAGTCATTTAAGATCGGTTGCTTGGCACGTTTTGAGAAGCGTAAAGGATTAGAAACTTTAGTAAGGGCAATGACAAAGGTAATAAAAATTTATCCCGGCGCGAAGTTATTGTTAGCTGGAAGCGATCCAACGGGTTACTCAAATACTCTGAAAGAGCTTGCTGAATCACTTAATGTGGAAAGTAATATTGAAATTCTTGGGTTCTGTAATAAGCCTTTAGATTTTTTACAAGACCTTGATGTTTTTGCATTTGCATCATCTTCAGAAGGATTTGGTATTGTATTGATTGAGGCAATGTCTGTTAGAAAATCTATTGTAGCTAGTGATATTTATCCGATAAATCATATTGTTCAACAAGGTGTTTCAGGAATATTAGTTGAACCTGATAATGATGAATTGTTTGCTGATGCTTTAATCGAACTCCTTGGTGATCCTGAGAAATGTCAATGTATGGGAGCGGAAGGGTATAAACGACTAATCAACGAATTCTCTCTGGAAAAGTCAATGAACAAGACACATGACTTGTATATTGAATTGATATTTTGAATGGGTTCTATTCAGACATATGCTAGTTATCAGTTCCTGCACTTTTTATATTCTTTAACTTGGAATTAATCATGGAAATTCACGATTTATGTGCGGGATAGCTGGATTACTAACAGGAACACAACAAGTTACAGATATTGTCAAAAGTACTGAAGGTATGATCGCAACACTTGCACATAGAGGTCCTGATGATACAGGTATTTGGAAAGATACTACGGTCGGTATTTCTCTTGCACATCGGCGACTATCGATATTGGATCTTTCGCCAGAAGGACACCAACCAATGCATTCAGCTGATGGGCGATACATTATTGTATTTAATGGAGAGATCTATAATCACAGGCAACTGCGTAAAGAGTTAGAAAATGCTGATTTAGTAAATAATAGTAGTTCTGATATTAAGTGGAGAGGACATTCTGATACGGAAGTAATGCTAGCTGCAATTATGCAATGGGGCGTGATTGAAGCAGTTAAGCAATTTACGGGTATGTTTGCCTTTGCCTTATGGGATCGCAAAGAAAAACAACTATATCTAGTGCGTGATCGCATTGGTGAAAAGCCACTCTATTATGGGTGGAGCAACGAAACTTTCTTATTTGGATCGGAACTAAAGGCACTACGCGCATGTCCTGGATGGCGTGATGAAATAGATCGCGAAGCACTGGCGCTTTATATGCAGTTTAATTATGTTCCTGCACCGAATACTATATATAAAGGAATTAGAAAACTGGAGCCGGGCTGTATTGCTAAAATCACAGGTAAAGGTTCTAGTCATGATGTTGAAATTCAAAAATACTGGTCAATGCATGATGTAGTAAGTCAACCGTATCAGAATATTAATGATAAAACTGCAATTGAACATACTGAGTCATTATTAAGTGCAAGTGTAAAACGTCAAATGGTAGCCGATGTACCATTAGGCGCATTTCTTTCTGGTGGTATAGATTCATCTTTAATTGTAGCGTTGATGCAGAATCAAAGTTCGCGACCTGTAAAGACATTCACTATTGGATTTAATGAGTCCTCATTCAATGAAGCTGAGCATGCTTTAGCTGTTGCAAATCACCTTGGAACGGAACACACAGAGTTCTATGTATCAGCTAATGATGCAATGGATGTTATTCCATTATTACCTACCTTGTATGATGAACCTTTCGCGGATTCTTCCCAGATTCCTACTTATCTTGTTTCTAGGATGACTCAGGAGCATGTTAGCGTCAGTCTTTCAGGAGATGGCGGGGATGAATTTTTCGGAGGATACAATCGTTATACATGGGGACAGAATATATGGGATCGTATAAAACTATTTCCATTACCTTTGAGAAGGTCTTTTGCCAGTGTGTTACGAACTCCTTCGCCACAAACATGGGACAGATTATTTTCGATATTTAAGTATATGTTGCCAACTCGATATCGATATAGCTCTGCAGGTGACAAGTTACACAAATTAGCAAAGTTGCTCGGTACGATTTCACCTAATGATATATTCATTGAATTAATTTCATTATGGGAAGGCGAGGGTATTGTTATTGATAGTGATGTGATAACGACTGTAGCAACTGATCAAGCACAATGGCCTGACAACTTGAGTTTTACAGAATTTATGATGTACATGGACGCTAAAACTTATTTACCTGATGATATTATGGTTAAGGTCGACCGTGCTACGATGGGCGTAAGTCTTGAATCGCGAGCACCTTTTCTTGATCATGAAGTCATTGAGTATGCATGGTCATTACCACTTGATATGAAAATAAGGAATAGACAGGGCAAATGGTTATTACGCCAAATACTCTATAAATATGTACCACAAACTCTTATCGAACGACCCAAGATGGGTTTTGGTATTCCTATTGATAGTTGGTTACGAGGCCCACTACGTGACTGGGCCGAAGAGTTACTTGACGAATCTCATATACGTTCTAGTGGTTATTTAAATGCAACAGCAATCAGAAAAAAATGGGATGAGCATTTGTCAGATAAACGAAACTGGCAATATCATCTTTGGGGAGTATTAATGTTCCAAGCTTGGCTTAATGGTCAAAGTTGATGGTTATTTGAAAATTACGATCAAGTGTCAATGAGTACGATTATAGAAGTATTAATTTGATAGGGATGATGCAAAAGAAAAAAATATGAAGAATGTCTTGGTAACGGGCGCTAATGGATTTATAGCAAAATCGTTGATTCCAATGCTTTATGATAGTGATTTTAATCTACACGTCACATCAAGATGTGAACTTAAACCTATATATTTAGAAAATAGAAATGAAATAGAATTTATTTCATTTGATTTTAATTCAGATACAAGTGATTTTGATAAATTAGTCGATGATATCGATGTAATTATACACTTGGCTGGGAAAGCACATAGCGTATCAAGTTCAAAACTTGAAAATGATGAACATCGGAAAAACAATTATATAGCGACTAAGCAATTAGTAAAGGCGGCAGCAAGAAATAAAATTAAGCGCTTTATATTTTTAAGTAGCGTAAAAGTATATGGCGATGGTGTAAGTCATTATGAAAATAAAGATAATGAGCAATTATTTACAGAAGAAACATTGCCGGCACCTATTGGAAGTTATGCACAAAGTAAATTGGATGCCGAGAATGTTATTTGTCAAGTTTGTAGCCAATGTGATATGGAATACGTAATAATTCGTTCTCCATTAGTATATGGACCCCAAGTAAAAGCAAATTTTAAAACACTACTGGATGCTGTGAAAAGTCGTGTCCCACTACCTCTAGGAAGAATTAATAATTACCGTAGCTATGTTTTTATAGACAATCTATCCGATGCAATCAAAGAATGCATAATCAAAGCTGAAGCTGCTAATAATATTTTTTTACTGAGTGATATGAATATATCAATATCAGAACTTGCTAAAAAAATATCTACCTCTTTTAATCAAGCACCATCTGTCTTTAATTTCCCTATACGAGTATTAGACATTTTATCTACTTTAATTGGTAAAAAAAGTAAGTTTAGTAAATTAACAAACTCAATGTGCGTAGATTCGACTAAAATACGACATAGACTAGGATGGAAGCCACAAGTCAATATGGAAGAGGCGCTGACAAAGACAACAGAATGGTATTTGACACGACACATAAATACGCATGATAAGAAATTAAAGCTTATTATTGTTGTGTCAGAAGCATGGGTATTTATGTCTCATCGTTTGCCACTGGCAAAAGCAGCCATGGTTTCAGGGTATGATGTTACCGTTATTACTCGAGTAGGCGAACTCAAAAAAACACTGATCGATGAAGGGATAAATGTAATCAATCTAGATTTTATTCGCTCATCTAGGTCGCCTATTAAAGACCTAAAAATATTATTTAAACTAGTAAAACTATTTAGAATGGAACGACCTGACATTATTCATAATGTTTCCATGAAAATTATTCTACTTGGTACAATTGCTGGATTAACATCGAAAGCAAAAGTCATTATAAATGCCTTTACTGGCCTAGGCTATGTCTTTAGTTCTCAGGAGTTGCATGCAAGTGTATTACGCTTATTTCTTGTACCCATACTGAAGGTTTTACTGAAAAATAAAAAATGTCATGCAATATTTCAAAATCCTGATGATATGAAATTGTTTTTTACTTTAGATATGATTGAGAAAAACAAATCTGTTCTCATCAGAGGGTCTGGAGTGGATATTAATGAGTTTGCTCAATCGAACGATGATAATGTAATCCCAGTTGTTATGTTGGCGAGTAGAATGTTATGGGATAAAGGTATTGGCGAGTTTGTTGACGCAGCTAAACTTGCTGCTAAAAATAATCTTAATGCTAAATTTGTACTTGTAGGTGATGTTGACAGGCAAAACCCGATGTCTATACCAACAAACACACTTAACCATTGGTCAGAAGAAGGTTATATTACGTGGCTAGGGCATAGTAATGATATGCCAACAATATTAAAATCATCAAGCATTGTTTGTTTACCTTCATATCGTGAAGGGTTACCAAAAGTATTGCTTGAAGCAGCGGCAATAGGACGACCTTTAGTGGCAACAGATGTTCCTGGTTGTCGTGAAATTGTAATGAATCGTGAGAATGGGATATTAGTTAAATTAAAAGATGCAGAGTCATTATATCAAGCTATCAAGGAATTAGTATCCGATAATGAAATTAGACTTTCAATGGGTCAGCGCAGTCGTGATTTAGTCGAAGCTAAATTGTCTACTGAAATTATAAATGAACAAACAATACAATTATATAAAACTGCACGTAGTGAACCTTAGTGAAAATAATCACATCAACATTGTAAGTAATGACTGTTTTTAATCTTTTATTCTTATGCGTTCTGCTCGCTATTATTTCAAACGTGATCACTAATTACATTCGAAAAATTTCAATAAAAAATAAATTATTCGATATCCCCAATGATAGAAGTTCACATCTTGACCCTAAGCCAAAAGGTGGAGGGGTATCAATCGTTTCAGTCCTTATTCTAACAATCTTTATATTATTTTTTTATAAGCTAATTGATGCCGATATATCAATGAGTTTAATTACTGGGTTGTCTATTGTTTCTATGATTGGATTAATCGATGATTTTAAAAACTTACCCATAGTCATAAGAGCAATTGCGTATGTGGTCGGGGCTACCCTTTCTCTATATTTTATTGGAGGGCTATCTTATTTAGAGATCAATAATTATAGTTTTAACCTAAACTATACCGGTTATATATTGAGTATATTCTTCGTGGTCTGGTTAATTAATCTCTATAACTTCATGGATGGCACTGATGGTTTTGCAGCAATACAAACAATATGTGTTAGTTTATTTTGCGGTCTAATATTATATTTTTCTGGTCATATTTCGTTAGCAATCATAATGTTCTGTACTTTGTCTTCTACAATAGGTTTCTTACACTGGAATTGGGCGCCTGCAAAAATATTTATGGGAGATGTTGGAAGCTGTAGTTTGGGATGTTTATTTGGATTGTTTGCAATTTACACGGAAAAAAAAGAAATTATATCAATAGGTGTTTGGCTTATATTGCTAACTCCATTTATAGCTGATGCAACGTTTACTTTATTAAAACGTATGATTAATAGAGAAAAATGGTATAAAGCTCATAATTCACATGCATATCAGAAATTATACCAATTAGGAATCTCTCATAGTAAACTCGCAATCGGGTTGTTAACTATGAATATCTTATTATTTTGGCCATTGGCGTATATCGCAAATTCAAATAATAATTTCGAAATTATTTTAATTGTTTTATCGTATCTTATTATGGGTCTTATCTGGGCGAGTGTTCAATTAAAGTATCAAAAAATAAAAGAAGAATTCATTGAAAATAAATAAAAAAATTCAGGTAATCTTGCATGATCTAGGTATGTCCGTGCTAGCCTGGCAATTTTCATGGTGGGCAAGGTTTAATTTTACTTTCCCATTTGAAAATTGGAAAATAAGTTTATTAATGATACCGGTTGTGATTCTAGTCCAAGTGATTATATTTAGTAGATTTCGCTTGTACAGAGGAATATGGCGTTTTGCCAGTATCCCTGACCTTTGGAATATATTTCGAGCATCAATAATAGGTGCTCTATCTATTACATTAATCTGTTTTATCTTATTCAGGCTCGAAGGTATCCCACGGTCTATTTTAATACTCTACCCTTTTTTCTTAATGTTTTTTCTAGGCGGACCTAGACTGGGATATCGCGTTTGGAAAGATCACTCTTTCAGTATGAACATTATATCTACTAATAAAAGAGTACTGATTATAGGGGCCGGTAGGGCAACTGAAATGCTAGTTCGAGAAATTATCAGAGAAGGAAGTTATATACCTGTAGGGTTATTAGATGATGATGAGAATTTGAAAAGTTTTGAAATACATGGAGTAAGAGTCTTAGCTAATGTTGCTAGAGTAAAAGAAATATGTGAAAAGGAAGATATTGATCTCATCTTAATTTCTATTCCTTCTGCTAATAGTAACGAAATGAGAATTATCGTAGAAAATTGTGAGCTAACTGGGATACCAATAAAAACATTACCTGGTATTCAGGACATGCTTTCCCATAAGGAAGCTTTATCTGAATTAAGAGAAGTATCAATTGAAGATTTACTAGGGAGAGAAAAAATTGAACTAGATTGGAAAGAACTTCAGAAAGAACTTTCTAATAAAACTGTACTGGTAACTGGTGGCGGTGGTTCAATAGGTTCTGAGTTATGTTTTCAAATTTCAAAACTAGGGCCATCAAAACTAATTATATTTGAAAGAAGTGAGTTTAATTTATACAAAATAGAACAAGCACTTTCAAACTCTCCTATTGTAATTGAATTTATATTGGGTGATCTATGTGATCTCGATAAAGTCGAGCATGTTATGAGTGGTTTTTCTCCAGATATCATATTTCATGCAGCAGCGTATAAGCATGTGCCTATTCTTGAGAGAGATGCTCGAGAAGGAATTCGTAATAATATTATAGGCACAAAGAATATTGCTGATAGTGCTAACAAATATAAATGCGAGCGCTTTATTTTAATCTCGACAGACAAAGCAGTTAATCCTACTAACGTCTTAGGGGCAACAAAACGAATTGCTGAACAGTATATTGAGAATATTCATAATGTCAGTGATACGAGTTTTATCACAGTAAGATTTGGTAACGTTTTAGGATCCGATGGAAGTGTTGTGCCTCTTTTCAAAGAGCAAATAAATAATGGCGGTCCAGTTACAGTTACAGATCCAGAAGTGACACGTTACTTCATGACCATACGTGAAGCCTGTCAATTAATATTACAGGCTAGTAAAATGGGTAAGGGAGGAGAAATATTTGTCCTAGATATGGGAGAACCAGTAACAATTAATTATCTCGCTGAACAAATGATCAGGCTTTCAGGGCTAGTTCCAAATAAAGACATCGATATAGAATATTCTGGTTTGCGTCCAGGCGAGAAAATGTATGAAGAGCTATTTTATAAAAATGAAATAATCGAGAAAACGTCACATAATAAAATTTTATTAGCAAAACACTCTGTAACCGACTTAAAAGACTTGAGTGATAAAATAAGCGGTGTTATTGATGCAGTTAAGGAATTTGATAATGATAAGCTTAAAGCTCTGTTAAAGAATCTCGTGCCCTCAAGTGACAATGAAAAAGACAATATCATTTCAATTAATCAACAAAAAAATGAAAAAAGTAACTAAAGCTGTCTTTCCTGTAGCCGGAATGGGAACTCGTTTTTTGCCTGCTACTAAGGCTAATCCAAAAGAGATGTTGCCTATAGTCGATAAACCGTTGATTCAATATGCCGTTGAAGAAGCGATTGCCGCAGGAATAACAGAACTTGTCTTCATTACCGGCAGAACTAAACGTTCAATAACGGATCATTTTGATAAAGCCTATGAACTAGAAACAGAGCTTGAAAAAAATGGAAAGCTTGAAAGGCTGGAAATTGTTAGAAATATTATTCCTGAAGGTGTTACATGTATTTACATTCGACAAGCTGAGCCATTAGGTTTAGGTCATGCTGTTTTATGTGCCAAACCTGTTGTCGGAGATGAACCATTTGTCATTATTCTTCCGGATGACTTGATTGATGATGAAGCTCGTGGTGTAACTACGCAACTTGTCGAACAATATCAAAAAGTAAGAAAAAGTGTTGTTGCCGTGCAGAATGTGCCTAAAGAGGATACATCAAAGTACGGCATAGTTGACACATCTGAATCGAAACATGATTCATTATTCACAATTAACAGTATTGTTGAAAAACCTTCGCCAGAAGATACGCCATCAACTTTAGGAGTGGTCGGACGTTATGTGCTTAACCCCGAAATATTTTATTGTCTTGAGAATACGCCAAGAGGTGCGGGCAATGAAATACAACTCACTGATGCGATTAGTATGTTGCTAGAAAAAGAATTTGTGTATGCCTATGAATTTGAAGGTACACGATATGATTGCGGTTCGAAGTTAGGTTATATGCAGGCATCTGTGCAATATGCCTTGAAAGATATCGAAATAAAAGATGAATTTCATGGTTATTTAGCAATGCTTTGAACAGTTGCAATTTGATTTTAACAATATTTGATAAGTATGATAGTTCTCTAATATATATCTTTATAGTAATTAATGCTGGCGATATATAATATATATCTATAGAAGCTTCTTCGAGGGCATGCTCAATATCTTTCATAATTGCGGATTTAATTTAGGAAAGATGAATGCATAAATCAATCGAATAGATAGATCAATCTCGGACTTAACCAGACAACACAATCTTGGATCCACGTGTCTCTAGTTAATTGAACCCAGTGTCGAATCTCTTTTGATTGTTCTAGAAGTAATTGAGACAGATCTGAAGAAGATATTTTCTTAATAGAATCGTGCTCACTATCGTAGACATAAAGATTACTTGTTAATGAATATTGTCTACCAAACTTTGAATCTTCAAGGAATGGATCTCTATAGATAATATACGGTGTTAATGCAATGATATCCTTACTTCTCACGCTATCTTGGAAGATTGAATTTACTAGCCATGGCATGCTGAAGAATTCGACATGAGAGAAGGGCCCTAGTTTGCTATATATATTACCTGTAACTATGAGCGTACTATCAGGTCCCAGCGTTTTTAATCCTTTATTTGTGTGAATGTTCTCTATGATATTATTTTGATGCACATTCCAGGACTTCCAATAGTCAGATAGACCAAAAACAGGGACGATTAGTATTAATGATAAAAGAACAACCGACTTTTTGTTTATGGGCATAATTGACAGAAGGAAAGCAATTAGTAATGAACCATAAACAGTTGTTCTATTTCCGAGATTAAACGCAGAATGACTATAAAGCCCAGTTAGCGCGAACATTCCAAATGAAAGCAATAGAATACATATCAGGCCAAAATATAAAGATATTGACGCTTGAGGTTTCAAGGAGAATGAACGAGCTCTAGTAAAAGCAAAAGCAATGAAAGCGACAGCAAGAAATGCAGAAACCAGTCCAATTGAACTTACTGAATAGAATATCTTTAGCCAATAGGAAGGTCCAATTGCAGCTTCTATAAAAGTTAATAATTGTAGAACAAGTTGCTTCATGAAACTCAGAATGCTTAAATCTGAATTTATCCTGACTTCGGCATCTGGATAGCTATGTTTTACCCAGAAGTAAATTATTACATAGAGCAAACCTGGAGTAGCAAAGATGATTGCATTCTTGAATTTCTGCTCGAATGCGAAAATAGCTGCCAATCCAAAAACATAAGGGGGTGATGTATAATTTGCTATCGCACCTAGCACAACTAGTGGAATGCCCTGCTTCTTTCTATTGTTTCGAATCAGGTGATGAGCATATAACAAAAGAGCTGGTGTTAATAGATATGGCAGTGTCATGTACCAGTAGGTTGTTGCGTCATGCAACGGCAAAAATATAAAGATAATAGAAGCAAAAATAGCACGATCATTCGGAAGATAATCTTGAGCGAATTTATAAACGAAATATAAACTCATACCATGAACCATCACTTTAATTAAATCATAAATCAATACATGATCGTATCCTAGTAAAGGATAGACCCACCAAAATCCATAGTAAGTAATCAAATTAAATATCATTAACCCACGCCTGTCCGGGTCAGGATTTAAAAAATCCCACAAGTTATCTCCACGCATCGAAACAATTGCGTTGTAATCATCCCCATGCAACCCAGTACCCATTAATAAATATAATAGAACCATAAACATAAGAATGGGGAAGGTATAACGATGTGATTTTAATTTTATATACAATTGATTTAACAACATTAAGTTAATACTACAAAAGGAATCTTCGGTGGGGATACTTCGCGAACATTGTTATTATAAAGTAAATAATTTTATTGTAATTCAACTGAAGATTTAAGAATATTTACTACTTGTTCTTGTTGTGTTTCTAAAAGTCCCAGCCAAAGAGGTAAACGCACAATACATTCCGAATACAGGTCAGTTATGTCAAGTGAGCCATGTGATCGAGAATAACGTTTGCCAGCAGCTGATGAATGTAGCGGGACATAATGAAAAACTACTCCAATATCATGTTGTTTGAATTTGTCTAGTACCTTCTGTCGAATAATCCCAGAAGAGAGTAACACATAGTACATATGCGCATTGTGTTGGCAATTATTAGGTATAATGGGGCGACGAATAAGGCCCTCAGATTCAAGTGGTTCAAGTAGTGCGTGATAATATTGCCAGAGTTGCAAGCGTTCTCGGGTAATCTTTTTAGCCTCCTCAAGCTGCGACCAAAGGAAGGCGGCAATTAATTCTCCCGGGAGAAAAGAAGATCCTATATCCTGCCAGCTATATTTGTCTACTTCACCACGCATAAATTGACTACGATCTGTGCCTTTTGATCGGATGATTTCGGCCCGCATAGATAGTTTAGAGTTATTTACCAACAAAGATCCACCTTCACCGGAGATCACATTTTTAGTCTCGTGAAAGCTAAATGTTCCCAGATCACCAATACTGCCAAGTGGCCGTCCTTTGTACCTAGCAAATACACCCTGTGCAGCGTCCTCAACAACCATTAAATCATGACGACTTGCAATATTCATGATGGTATCCATTTCACAAGCTACACCAGCATAATGCACTGGAACTATAGCTTTTGTGTGAGGTGTAATTGCATCTTCAATAAGCTGTTCATCAATATTCAATGTGTCTTTACGGATATCGACAAATACTGGTACTCCTCCCCGCAAGACAAATGCATTGGCTGTTGAAACAAAAGTATAGGAAGGCATGATGACCTCATCACCAGGTCGAATCCCAACGAGAATAGCCGACATCTCCAATGCCGCGGTGCAGGAATGAGTCAATAATGCTTGCTTCGAACCGGTGTAGTCTTCCAACCAATTGTGACAGAGTCTTGTAAATGGACCATCACCAGCTAAAATTCCATTGGAATGAGCTTGTGTAATATAGTTAAGCTCTTTACCGCTCAAATAAGGTTTATTGAAGGGGATTCTTTCAAGTTTCATTCAATTTTCCTCGGCATCTTTACCGCAACAATTAGCAAACTTCCACCGACCACGTTTGGTAGCCATTTGGACAAACTATTTTCTAATCGTGTTAATCTCAGTAACAGCCAATTTACCATGGGATTGATGTCAATCCCCGTTATTCTTTTACGCATTGAGTCTTTCTCAGCACTATCCTTATTAACAAGATGTCGAATATATAGTAACGGTAGAATTACAATAAAGAAAAAGCGTGACTCAAGCACTTGGTAACCAACTTGCTCTACTTTTTGTACTAGCATTTCTCTGCTGTATCTTCGTTTATGGGATGCGATTACATCATCATGATTCCACAACCATTGATGTGCAGGTACTGTAATAATTAATCTTCCCCCTGGTTTCAGCATTTTCGACACTTGACATAGTGCACCTGCATCATCTTCTAAATGTTCAAGTACATCAAACATACCGATAGCATCAAACTTTTCCTGAAAAGGTGGCTCAAAAAGATCAAATTGGAAGCACTCGGAAATGCCTTTCTCTCTAGCATATCGAAGCCCTGATAGGTGGATGTCTGCTACGGCTACCCTATACCCTTCGTCCTGTAACCCTTTTGCCACATATCCAGTTCCGGCACCAATTTCAAGAATATAGGCGGGTTTCACTAAATAATTAATGAATACTGAAATAATCTTCTCGCGGCGACCTATAAACCAGAAATTATTTTTTTCTACTGTGTAAAAATCATCTAAAATAGAGGCATCATAATCAGCATGATCTTCTACAACATCTAGCTTAAAGCAGGCAATGCCATCTACAGTTTTAGTCGGCATAATTTCGTCAATAGGCATACTAATTACTTAACCATCTGATATGATTCTTTCAAGAATCATGTCAAGTATTTAAAAAAAAGCAACTGTTTGCCTATAAGTTCAGACATTGTTCTTTTGTTATTTAAATAATAAAAAGTATTCTTTAACATTCTATTAGAGCTAGCGAAATCTATACCCTTAGTTTTAGTATTATGAATACATATGATTGAGATGAGATAATCATTTTTTCACTTACGAGAATTTAACTTAATATATAACCACATAAACACCAAGTCTTCATAGTAACCTAAAGATTGGTATAATTTACGAGCAGAATTATTATCATACTGAGTTGTAACCTCAATATCTTTTATGTCATGTTTTATGGCATATGCTTCAACCGATTGCATCAATTCTCTTCCAACGCCTTCTTCTTGATAGTTATTGTCTACCGCAATTAATCCAATCCTTATATAGTCTTCAATTTTCCTGATCGTTACAAACCCAATGACCATATTACCCTTTCTTTTCACAAGACAGCAATCATCATAATTACCTGTAATTGCAGCACTCGCCCAGGATGAGTAAATTTTTGTTGATGATTCTTTTCCAAAGTAGTTATCTTTAAATCTTGTATTTATGAATGATTTTTTTACAATATTTAATATGTCTTTTTCATCTTTTATTGATGCGAGGGCTATTTTTTTTTCATTTTTTTTTTCAATTTTCTTTTTGTAGATAATACCCGTGTTTTCTATCGAAAAACCAAGGCGCACTAAAGTCTCAATTGATTCTGAGAGGAGAATATTTAGTTTGCATTGAACGACACATTCATTTAAGCGACTTAATTCAGTAGCGATATTTTTGTGATGTATTTCTTTCCCATCTAAATTATATATTGGGTAGTCAAAAAAAGATGAGTCCCAGTTAAGTTTATTTATCATGTATCAAACTTCTTTAATTCATTCACAATGAATATTGGTCTACATTTTGATTCATCAAAGGTTTTTCCCACATACAATCCGACAACACCTATGATGCTGATTAAAACACCACTTATAAACCACAGGGAAACCATGACACTGGCCCAACCAGGAACCTGCGTTCCATATATAATCGCATTGAATATGATAGACACAGTATATAAAGCGGATAGAAATGAAACTATGAATCCTCCTTTAATAATGAGTCTAAGTGGTTTATCACTAAATGATAAAACTATATCAATTGACAATTTTAAAAGCGCTCTGAACGTATATGATGTTTTACCCGTTTCACGTGATACGTGTGTAACAGGAATAGATATTGATGAGAATCCTATCCACCGCACCATTAATGGGAAAATTTTATGATATTCATTCATCGACAATACAGCATCAATTACCTTTCTATGGTAAATGCCAAAATTTGCAACAGAAGCGTCAAATTTTGTATCTGTCAAATACCCTAACACTTTGTAAAACATTCTAGACGTTAGTTTCTTGAAATAAGTATCTTGTCTATCGATGCGTTGAGCAAACACAATATCTGCTTTATTTTGTGTGGCATTATACAATTTAACAATCTCTTCCGGTTGATCCTGTAAGTCACAATCCATAACAACGACCCACTCACCAACAGATTGCGTTAAGCCCGCAAAGATGGCTACATGCTGACCGAAATTTCTCGATAATTTAATTCCAATTACTGAATTATCCATTTCAGCAATTTCTTTAATTAAACACCATGGATTACCTGGTCCAGAATCATCAATAAATATAATTTCGTATTTCTCTACCAGACTATTCAATACATTTGTAAGTCTATTATGTAATTCAATTAAGCATTCATCACATCCATAAACAGGAACTACTACTGATATATCAACGGGTTGATTTTTTTCAGGTTTTGCTATATTCATCGGATAGATTAATTCTGACTCGTGCAATCATTAGCAATATCAATTAAATATTGACCGTAACCAGTCTTTTCAAGTTTTTTACCAATCTCAATCATTTTTTCTGATGTGATCCAACCCTTCCTGCATGCAATCTCTTCTAAGCATGCTATTTTAAACCCTTGCCTATGCTCAATAGTTTGAATGAATTGTCCAGCTTCAATGAGACTATCATGTGTTCCAGTATCTAACCATGCAAAACCACGACCGAACAACTCTACATTAAGCTGACTATCTTCTAAATACTTCTGGTTAACTTCTGTAATTTCGAGTTCACCTCGTTTAGATGGCTTAATTTTTTTTGCAATGTCTATAACGTTGTTATCATAAAAATATAATCCGGTAACTGCAAAATTTGATTTGGCTTTCTTCGGTTTTTCTTCTAACGATACCACATGCTTATTGTGGTCAATCTCTACTACTCCAAAATGTTCTGGGTTATGAACACGGTAAGCAAATATTGTTGCACCAATATCTCTTGCACCTGCGATATCCAGTTTATCTTTAAAACCTTGGCCATAGAATATATTATCCCCTAAGATTAAACATACATTATCAGTACCGATAAACTTTTCACCGATAATGAATGCCTGTGCTAGCCCATCAGGACTGGATTGTTCTGCGTAATCTAAATTGATTCCAAAATCACTTCCGTTGCCAAGTAAATTATTGAAGCTTTTATGATCATGAGGTGTAGTTATAAGTAATATATCACGAATGCCAGCCATCATAAGAACAGATAGAGGATAATATATCATTGGCTTGTCGTAGACGGGTAGAAGTTGCTTAGAAATTCCTCGTGTAACTGGATGTAACCGCGAACCTGAACCTCCAGCCAAAATAATTCCTTTCCATTTAACCATTCCCATTCTCCAAACCAAGACGTTGCCCTTGATAACTACCATCTTTTATCCGAGTCCACCACGTCTCATTATTCAAATACCACTCTACTGTTTTTTGAATACCTGTATCAAAAGTTTCTACTGGTCTCCAACGGAGTTGGTTTTCAATTTTTGACGAATCTATAGCGTATCGTTGATCGTGTCCTGGCCGATCAGTGACATAAATAATCAGATCTTCGTATTTATTGATTTTATCCAAGTGTCTCGGTATCAAACAATCAAGAATAGAACAAATACTTTTCACAACTTCAAGATTTGTTTTCTCATTATAACCACCAATATTGTAGGTCTCTCCATTTTTACCTGCTATTAGAACATTAACTAATGCTTCAGCATGGTCTTCGACAAATAACCAATCACGAATTTGTTTTCCTTCACCATAAATTGGCAAAGATTTTCCGATGATTGCATTAGTGATAACTAGAGGAATTAACTTGTCTGGAAATTGATAGGGACCGTAGTTATTCGAGCAGTTTGTAATAATAACAGGAAGTTTATAGGTTCGATTCCAGGCACGAGCTAAGTGATCTGAACTAGCTTTTGAGGCTGAATAGGGAGAACTGGGAGCATATGCGGTTCTTTCAGTAAATAGACTCTCGCTTGATTTTAAATCACCATATACTTCATCAGTTGATATGTGAAGAAAGCGAAATATTTTCTTCTTTTCTTTATTAAGTTTTATCCAGTATTGACAGGCAGCCTCTAACATTGTGTACGTGCCTATTATATTTGTATGTATGAATTTAGCTGGAGCATCAATTGATCGATCTACATGTGATTCTGCTGCCAGATGCATAACGAAGTCTGGTTCATATTGTTTAAAGATGCGAATGATCTCAGATTGGTTGCAAATATCAATTTGTTCAAATGTGTACTGCGGAGAATTGGAAACATCTTTCAATGATTCAAGATTTCCAGCATAAGTTAGTTTGTCAATATTGATTACATTGTAGCTAGTGTCTCTTATAAGATGACGTATTACTGCCGAACCAATAAAGCCTGCCCCACCTGTGATAATAATTGATTTCTTTCTAACTGAGTTGATTATATTCATTTTGCTAGTCTCAAGGATTACGTGTTCGGTGAAGTAAAAGAATCAATATATTTAATAAAACTTAAATATAATCTTCTATTAGCAACAAGATAAATGGTTGAGTTATATCTTTCATACTGAAATATTATATTGCCAAATGGCTTGCAATAATAATCATTTGATCAGTCAAAAAAAGATTTTATTTAGAATATCTAGCGTTCGTATAGTGAATTTAACTACTTAAACGAAAAAAAACCTTAAAGAAAGATCTCTAAGGCTTTTTTATTTGGCTCCCCGGGACAGGCTCGAACTGCCGACCTAGTGATTAACAGTCACCCGCTCTACCGACTGAGCTACCGGGGAATATTAGAAAACGCGTAGTCTACTGATGGTGTTGGATAGGGTCAACACTCTATAGTAGATAATTACTTTATAATGCAGCTTTGATCCTTTCCATGCTCTTTTCAAGATTTTCCATGCTTGTAGCAAATGATATTCGCATACAGCCCGATGCGCCAAATGCCGAGCCAGGTACCATCGCTACTCTAGCTTCTTCCAGAAAAAATTCTGCCAGCTCAATATCATTACTAATACCCTCTAGCTTTTCTATAAGCCCATTCATGTCTGGGAAGCTGTAAAATGTCCCTTCTGAAGGTAAACATTCAATTCCATCAATTTCTTGTAATGATTTTAATACGAAATCGTGTCTTTCTTTGAATATTCTCGTACTTACTTTGATGTAGGTTTGATCTCCATCTAATGCAGCTACTGCAGCAGCCTGTGCTATGGAGCTAGCATTTGAAGTACTTTGAGACTGAATTTTTTTCATACCTTTAATAATAGATTCTGGGCCACCCACATAGCCGATGCGCCAACCCGTCATTGAATAGGCCTTAGACACGCCATTTACGACTACGGTTCGATCGTATAATCCAGGACAGGCATTAACGATGTTAAAAAACTTGTCTTGTCCCCAAAGAATGTGTTCATAGATATCGTCAGTTACGATAATCATCTCGTCATGTTCCAGTAAGACTTCACCCAGCGCTGCTAATTCATTTTTACTATAACTAACACCAGTCGGATTAGAGGGACTATTAAAGACAACCATTTTTGTTTTATTAGAAATTGCATAGCGTAATTTATCTGGGGTGATCTTAAAATTATCTTCAATCATGGTTTTTAAAATAACAGGTTCTGCGCCCGCAAGTTTTGCCATGTCGGGATAAGAGACCCAATAGGGAGCAGGGATGATGATTTCATCACCTGAATTCAAGGTCGCTTGAAGTAAGTTATATATACTGTGCTTTGCACCGCAAGACACAAGGATTTGATTATTATTGTAAGTAAGATCATTCTCGCGTTTAAATTTATTTATAATCGCTGATTTTAACTCTGCTGTTCCATCAACAGCAGTATACTTAGTTTGTCCCTTTTTCAATGCTTCTATAGCTGCTTCCTTAATATGTTGTGGAGTGTCAAAATCAGGTTCCCCGGTGCCAAGGCCAATAATGTCTTTGCCCTCGGTTCGAAGTTCTGCTGCACGCGCAGTGACTGCGAGAGTGGGTGATGGTTTAATACTTTGCGCACGATGTGATAATGGAATGTCCAACATTGACTCCTGATTTAAAATGGTGCAAAAGGTTGTTTAATATACTAGAAATAGATAGCTTAACAAACATAATATGAAAGAATTTTTATTAGTCTCTGATTTTATTCCTGCGGGTGATCAACCAAATGCGATCACCGGTTTAAACGAGGGCTTAAAAGATGGATTAGCGTATCAAACTCTACTTGGTGTAACTGGCTCAGGCAAGACGTTTTCAATTGCTAATGTTATTCAGGAACAGCAAAGACCAACTATGATACTGGCGCCTAATAAAACGCTGGCTGCGCAGTTATATGGAGAGATGCGTGAATTTTTTCCTGAAAATGCTATTGAATATTTTGTTTCATATTATGACTATTATCAGCCTGAAGCCTATGTTCCTGCATCAGACACGTTTATAGAAAAAGATGCTTCGATAAATGAACATATAGAACAAATGCGACTTTCTGCGACAAAAGCTATTCTCGAACGTCGTGATACGATAATTGTTGCTAGTGTCTCAGCTATATATGGATTAGGTGACCCATCTAGTTATCTAAAGATGGTGCTGCACCTAGATAAGGGAGATATGGTTGACCAAAGAACGCTGTTACGTAGATTGACGGAACTACAATATAAACGTAATGAAATCGAGCTTCACCGTGGGACTTTTCGAATACGTGGTGATGTTATAGACATCTTTCCGGCGGAATCAGAACGAGAAGCCATACGCGTAGAATTATTTGATGATGAAATTGAAACGATTAGTCAATTTGATCCATTAACAGGTGCTATGAATCGGAAGTTATCGCGTGTCACTATTCATCCAAAGACACATTATGTGACACAGCGTCAAGTCTTGTTGGATGCGGTCGAATCAATCAAAATTGAATTGAAAGAACGTTTGGAACAACTTGAATCGTTAAATAAATTGGTTGAATATCAACGTTTGGAACAACGAACTCGCTTTGATATCGAAATGATCAACGAGATTGGGTACTGTTCTGGAATAGAGAATTACTCTCGTTATTTATCCGGACGCGCTGCAGGCAAGCCACCGCCAACCTTGCTTGATTACTTGCCAAAAGATGCCTTGCTCATAATAGATGAGAGTCATGTCACTGTTCCACAGTTAGGGGCGATGTATAAAGGTGACCGCTCGCGAAAACAAAATTTAGTTGAGTATGGTTTCCGTTTACCCTCGGCGTTAGATAATCGTCCGCTAAGGTTTGATGAATTTGAGAATCTAGCACCACAAACAATTTTTGTCTCTGCTACGCCAAGAGCTTATGAAGAAGAACATTCAGGCAAGATTGTTGAGCAGGTTGTAAGACCAACGGGATTACTTGATCCTGAAATTGAAGTTCGTCCTGTCACAACACAAGTTGACGATTTACTTTCAGAGATCAATCTTCGTTTAAAAGTGAATGAACGCGTATTGGTCACAACGCTCACAAAACGTATGGCAGAAGATTTAACCGATTACCTATCAGAGCATGGTATTCAAGTGCGTTATCTTCATTCAGATGTTGATACAGTTGAACGTGTTGAAATTATTCGAGATCTTAGAAAAGGAAAATTTGATGTATTGGTCGGCATTAATCTCTTGCGTGAAGGTTTAGACTTACCGGAAGTCTCTTTAGTGGCAATCCTCGATGCAGACAAAGAAGGATTTTTACGATCAGGTATGACTTTGATACAGACTATTGGACGTGCAGCAAGAAATCTAAATGGCAAAGCCATTTTATATGGAGATAATATAACAAATTCTATGCAACATGCGATAGGTGAAACAGAACGTAGGCGTGCTAAACAGATTGAGTTTAATAAAACACATGAGATTACACCTAAAGGAATAAATAAGGCAATAACAGATATTCTTGATGGTGCATATACTGACAAAAACACGATCAAAAAAAGCTATCAGAAGATAGCAGACGATCTGGATGGGTACAAAGGCATACCCCCTGAACTCGTAATGAAAAAAATTAAAAAGATGGAAGAAAAGATGTATCAACATGCACGTGATTTAGAGTTTGAAGCAGCAGCGCAAGTACGCGATGAGATCCACAAAATAAAGACTAACGGACTTGGTTTAGTTAATATTAAAGTAGAGTAATATAGGACTTGTAACTAGCCCATAGTCTTCTGTATGCTATATCGGCTTTTGGCAAGTATTATTATATGGCTTAAAGGCGGTAATTGGTTTCAGTTTAGCAAGAATCTAAATCAGTATATTGTTTACATAGGCGCGTAGCTCAGCTGGTTAGAGCACTACCTTGACATGGTAGGGGTCGTGTGTTCGAGTCACATCGTGCCTACCAAACGACACAAAGGCACCGATAAATCGGTGCCTTTTATATTAAACATCCTTTATATGTGACCTGTTGTGGGGGTCACCACTGAACTAAAAAGGAGAGAATATGCCCACCATTACATTACCCGATAACAGCCAACGTAATTATGATAATGAACTGACTGTCATGCAGGTCTCGGAATCTATTGGTCCGGGACTGGCAAAAGCAACGTTGGGTGGTATGGTTGATGATCAGCTCGTAGATGCATCCTACGTAATAAAAAAAGATAGTAACGTAAAAATTATTACTGAACGTGACTCTGAAGGATTAGAGATAATTCGACATTCATGTGCGCATCTTATGGCACAAGCGGTTAAAGAACTATATCCAGAAGCACAGGTCGCCATAGGTCCCGTTATTGAGGATGGTTTTTATTATGATTACGCCTACGAACGAGGTTTCACTCCAGAAGATTTGGTTAAAATAGAAAAAAAAATGCAGGATTTGTCTAATGCTGACTTAGAAATAACTCGATCAGTAAAAACTAGAGATGAGGCGACTATTTTTTTTCGTGACTTGGGTGAAGAATACAAGGCCCAAATTATTGAAGGCATACCAAATAATGAAAAACTATCGTTGTATACGCAAGGTAACTTTACAGATTTATGTCGGGGACCTCATGTACCTAGTACGGGAAAAGTAAAATCTTTTAAGTTGATGAAACTGGCGGGTGCTTATTGGCGTGGCGACTCTAACAACGAAATGCTACAACGAATATACGGCACAGCCTGGCAGAATAAAAAAGCACTTAAGGCTTATCTAAATCGACTCGCTGAAGCAGAAAAACGTGACCATCGTAAATTGGCTAAGAAACATGATTTGTTCCATTTTCAAGAGGAAGCGCCAGGAATGATTTTTTGGCATCCAAAAGGCTGGACTATATATAAACTTATTGAGCGTTATATCAGCATAAAAATGGAGATGCATGGCTATCAAGAGATTCAAACACCTCAAGTTGTTGATCAAAAATTATGGGAACGTTCCGGGCATTGGGACAAATTTAGAGATGATATGTTTACTACAAGCTCAGAGAACCGTGATTATGCGATAAAACCTATGAATTGTCCC
>Ga0209425_10001157_pt1 | contig 30817 bp, 32 predicted proteins | sample COG_05_FD_184749 | JGI IMG/M metagenome (GOLD analysis project Ga0209425, IMG submission 184749) | Pelagic Microbial community sample from North Sea - COGITO 998_met_05 (SPAdes) (version 2) | ecosystem: Environmental > Aquatic > Marine > Neritic zone/Coastal water | place: Helgoland, sampling...
CCCGAGTGGTCAAAGGGGCCGGACTTAAGCTCCGGTGGCAAGGCCTTCGTGGGTTCGAATCCCACCCCCTGCACCATTCGAAATAATTTCGTATAATCACTTCGTTCGCGTCATAGAACAACCTAGCCTTCCATCTCCTTCCAAAACGTCAAGTTTTGTTATGACTACACTGGCGGATTCTACAGATTCAGGCTGTAAAATTAAGTCTAACAAATTATTAGCAAGAGATTCCAAAAGAGAAAATCTATTTTTTAAAAGAACTTTTTCTAAAGAATTTAACAAATATTCATAATTCAATACATCCTCAATAATATCATTTTCTGGGTCTTCGACTCCAGAAATTAAAACATAAATATCAAATCTTACACGTTGAGGATTACCAATCTCATAATCATGAACACCTATATCGACACTCCTAATAATATCTTCTAAAAATAGCGTAGTTAGACCTTGATAAGATGATAATATATTTGTGATTGCGTCAGTAAGAGATGTCATAGAATCACTCTGTTTCAAAAACAACATCCCTAGATCTAGAGAGAAACCTTTCTCCTGAATCTACATAAATCACTTGACCAGTAACAGCCCTTGCCTTCATAAGGTAACAAACTGCCTCAGATATATCCTCCGGAGAGGGACCGAAACCTAGTGGTGAACCTGACTGAGCTCTTGAGAATCCTTCCTTTGTTTGCAAATCACTAACAAGAGTATGTCCTGGTGCTACGGCATTAATTCTCACTTTGGGTGCCAATCCTCTAGATAGAGAGTCGGTCATGCCAAGCATGACATATTTAGAGGCTGTATAAGAAAGATAATCTGGATTTGGATTGGACAGTTTCTGATCTAAGATATTAACTACAGACGCTTTTTCACCATCCTTTAATGAATTGAGCATTTCACTGATTAATAAAACAGGAACTTTGGCGTTCACATTCATATGATTATCCCATAAATCAGATGACATCGAAGATATATCATCATGGATAAAAACAGATGCATTATTGACTAGGCCAGATACTTTACCAAAGTTCTTAATAGCGGAATCGACTAATTTTTTTGCACTAGAAACTTCTGAGAGATCAGCCTGACAGATTGTAGCGGAACCGCCATTAGATATTATGAGTCGAACAGTTTCTTCCGCTTCTTCCAAAGAATTTCTATGGTGAACTAATATCTGAAAGCCAGCACTGGCTAGACCAATACTGATCACTCTACCAATCCTCTTTGAACCTCCAGTAACAATCACACCGCCGCGATTCATAAGCCAGCGAGTATGAATCATGATATGACTTCTTGTATAGACGCAAGAAAGGGATAACGAATCATAATGGTTTTCGTCATTACCCTACTCGTAAGTAACAATGTCCACTCGGCTACCTATCGTTGATAGCGATATATTGACGATAAATGAGGGGAGAGGAAATATGGAAGAAAGTGCCATTAGTAGAAGAAAAGCCCAGAGAAAGCGTCTACCAGAGTGGTTCAAAACCAGTTTACCCATAGGCTCAGCACAAAGAAATTTCAATAAAACAAAAGCAAATGTTCACGAACATGGTTTACACACAGTCTGTGAAGAAGCTAGATGCCCAAATGTGCATGATTGTTGGGCAAGAGGAACGGCTACATTCATGATCGCAGGAGAAGTTTGTACAAGAGGTTGTAGATTTTGCGCAGTAGGGACTATTAAAAAACCACCAATGCTAGATCCAAATGAACCTAAAGAGTTAGCTGATGCTATAGAAAATATGGAAATATCGCATGCAGTAATTACAGTAGTCAATAGGGATGATTTACCAGATGGAGGTGCTGGCCATTATAAGAAATGTCTATTAGAAGTCAATCGAAGAACACCTGAAGTAGGATTAGAGTTACTATGTTCGGACCTAGAAGGAAATCTGAATGCGTTAGCTGATTTATTAGATGATTTACCCATTAAAGTATTTGCACACAACGTAGAATGTGTACCGCGCCTTGATAATATTGTAAGAGACCCAAGAGCATCATTCGAACAATCGATTAATATTTTGAAAGAAGCGAAAAAATTGAGGCCAGATTTAAGAATTAAATCTAGTATAATGGTAGGGCTGGGAGAAACTGATGAAGAAGTAGTAGAAGCAATGGAATTACTCAGATCAGTCGGGGTTGATATGATAACTCTAGGGCAATATCTTCAACCCAGTGATAGACACCTTCCTATCGATAGATTCCCTGAACCAAAACAGTTTGCAGATTGGGACAAACAAGCTAGAGAAATTGGTTTCAAAGCAGTAGCCAGTGGACCACTTGTACGTTCATCATATCGAGCGGGTTTACTATATGAGGAGGCCGAAGGAGCGGAACCTGTAGTAACTAGAGAATCAACTGGCTCTGCTGTTAGTCACCTAAATATAATGGGAAAATTGTGATTTGAGAAAGCCAACAAATATGAGTGAGGAGTGGGTGTTGAGTACATGGTGAAGAAGAAGACGGAGACACTCCATATCCCTGACGCACCTAATCGACCGGGAGATAGCCCTGATTTTGAAAAATGGACATGGACTCCCGAAGACCTAAAAAGACTGAAAATAGACTGTTCTGTCGATGATACCAGAGAACATGCAAATGGCCTAGTTAGAGTATTAAATGACAATCATGAAGCTAAAGGTGAATGGAATCCAAATCTAAAATCAGAAGAACTAAAAATTGGCCTAGAGCATATGCTTAGGCTACGAATATTTGATGAGAGAATGATGAAAATGCAGCGTACAGGAAAACTATCATTCTACATGAGGTCATATGGAGAAGAGGCGATAGCTATTGCACAAACTATGGCACTGGAAAATCAAGACTGGTTGTTCCCTACATATAGACAACCGGGAGCACAATTCGTCAGAGGCAGAGATATGGTTAGCATGATTTGCCATTGCATTGGAAATGAAGAAGACAATGTCAAGGGAAGGCAGATGCCAGTTCACTATACATATCGAGAAGGGCGATATATTTCGGTTTCAAGTCCTGTAGGCACACAATTTAGTCAAGCAATAGGTGTGGCTCTAGCATCGAAATATAAAGAATTAGATGAAGTCACTATAACTTGGATAGGAGATGGAGCAAGTGCTGAGGGCGATTACCATTATGCTCTTAATTTCGCCAGTATATTCAAAGCACCAGTTATTCTAAATGTAGTTAACAATCAATGGGCTATTTCAACGCATTCTAATTTCGCTAGCGGAATCCAAAATTTTGCAATAAGAGGTTTGCCTTATGGAATTCCGAGTATTAGAGTTGACGGAAATGACTTCCTGGCACTATACTCCGTCACTAAATGGGCTAGACAAAGAGCTGCTAAAAAATTAGGACCCACTCATATAGAAGTCTTGACATACAGAGCAGGTGCTCATAGTAGTAGCGATGATCCATCAAGATATCGTCCAAAAGATTCTGGCGATTTTTGGCCAGGAGGAGATCCAATCGAACGTTTAAAGATGCATATGATAAATATTGACGAATGGTCAGAGGAAGAACATCTTGAATTAGAAAAAAGACTAGATTCAGAGGTAATGGGTGCATACAAAGAAGCTGTGAAATTTGGAGATTTAGCTAATGGTCCTTATCCTTCATCAGATGCAATATTTACTGAAGTGTACGAGACCCCTCCATGGCACCTACAAGAGCAATGGGATGAAATGAAGCGCTGGAGGGATGAATGATGGTAAATATGAATATGGTCCAATCAGTAAACAGTGCATTAGACAATATGTTAGAAAGAGATAATGACATTATTATCTTTGGAGAAGATATAGGATATTTCGGCGGAGTTTTCAGAACTTGTGATGGACTACAAGAAAAATACGGTAAACATCGTGTTTTCGACTCTCCTTTATCAGAAGGAGGAATTGCAGCAACGGCTTTTGGTATGGGAATTAACGGATTAAGACCCGTAGTAGAAGTGCAATTTGCAGATTATATTTTTCCAGCATACGACCAGATAGTCAATGAAATGGCAAAAGTAAGACATCGTTCAGGAGGAGAATTTTGGTGTCCGGCGACTATTAGAACACCTGCAGGTGGAGGAATCAGAGGAGGCCACCACCACTCACAATCTCCAGAAGCACAATTTACTCACACGCCTGGCTTGAAAGTAGTATACTGTTCAACACCATTTAATTCCAAGGGATTATTGATAAGTGCTATCGAAGATAATGACCCAGTTATATTCTTCGAACCAAAAAGATGTTATCGAGGACCATTTTATGGAGATCCACACAATGTCCCTACTTGGAAGGGACATCCTGAAGCAGAAGTTCCTGAGTCATATTATAAGGTACCATTAGGAGAAGCAAGATTAGCAATGGAAGGAGATGATTGCACAGTAATTGCTTGGGGTACAATGGTACATGTTGCAGAACAGGCTATTAAAAATTCAGGAATTAGTTGCGACCTTATTGATTTACAAACATTAGTACCATGGGATAAAGATGCAATAGTCAAATCTATAGAAAAAACAGGGAGATGCGTAATAGTACATGAAGCTCCAAAAACTAGCGGATTCGGAGCAGAGATGGTTGCTTCAATACAAGAACGCTGCTTCTACCATCTAGAAAGTCGTATCGAAAGAGTCACAGGCTGGGATACACCATTTCCTCATACAACGGAATGGGATTACATGCCGAGTCCGTCACGAATTAGTGAAGCGATACACAAAACTCAGGAGGAATGATTATGGGAGATTATATTTTCAAATTGCCAGATATAGGAGAAGGAGTAGTAGAAGGGGAAATTGTCTTATGGCACGTTAAAGTTGGAGATTCTGTAGCTGAAGATGACGATATTGTCGATATTATGACAGATAAGGCAACTGTAACAATTCCTTCACCAACAAGTGGTGTTGTTACTGAATTCAGTGGAGAAGTTGGAGATATGGTAGCAGTTGGTTCAACATTAGTGACCTTTTCAACAGATGGAAATACGGATAATCAAGTAGAAAAAGAACCCGTTTCAGTAGAAATTATTGAACCAGTAGTTGAAGAAAAAATAATTCAAGAACCTGTTAAAGAAGAAAAGACTAAACAAATACCTAAACAAATACCTAAACCAATACCTTCAGTTACACAGAGTAAGCAAATAACTCCGTCTAATGGAAATTCAAGGGTATTAGCTAGCCCTGCAGTTAGAAGAAGGGCTAGAGAGGCAGAACTAGACTTATCAATAATCTCAGGTTCTGGCCCCGCAGGAAGAATTCGTCATGCAGATTTAGATGCTTATATTGCCGCAGGTGGCACGATTACGGGAGCACATCCTACTTCCTATTCTACGAAAAGAACTGGGACAAATGAAATAAAAGTAGTAGGATTAAGAAGAAAAATCGCAGAACAAATGGTTAAGTCTAAGTTCTCAATACCTCATTTCTCATATTTTGAAGAAATTGATGTAACTGAATTAGAAGAATTGAGACAGATGCTCAATGCCTCAAGAGATGACAATCAACCTAAGTTAACTTACTTGCCGTTCATTATGATGGCACTAGCAAAAATAATGCCAAATCATGAAGAATGTAATGCACTTTATGATGATAAAAATAATATTGTAACTCAACATTCTGCAATTCATCTTGGAATCGCTACTCAAACAGATAGAGGATTATTTGTTCCAGTAGTTAAGCATGTTGAAGCAATGGATATTTGGCAATCAGCAGCAGAAATGCAAAGAGTCTCAGGTGCGGCAAGAAATGGCACTGCTAGCCTTGATGATTTATCTGGCTCAACTTTTACAATAACAAGTTTGGGAAGAGATGGCGGATTAGGAGCTACACCAATAATCAATCATCCAGAAGTTAGCATATTAGGAATACACAAGGCACGTGAAATGCCAGTTATTAAAGATGGAAAAGTAGTAATTAGAAGAATCATGAATATTTCAAGTTCATTTGATCATAGAATTGTTGATGGTGCGAATGGTGCGGCTTTAATACAGGCGCTAAAGAGAATGTTAGAGTACCCAGCTCTAATCTTTATGTAAGGTGATAATATGAGTGAAAATCGTAAATGTCAAGTCTTGATTGTAGGAGCAGGACCAGGAGGTTATGTAGCTGCAATAAGATCAGCACAGCTTGGCTTAGAAACTATAATTGTTGAAGGAGATAAGCCAGGAGGTGTTTGTTTAAACATTGGATGTATACCCAGTAAAGCGATTATTCATGCTGCTGAACGCTATGAATCATTAACAAAACATTCAGGTGATAATGGCCACATGGGGATTACAATAAATGAAAATCCTAATCTCGACATGAAGGGAATTGTAGAATGGAAAGATACTATAGTTCAGAGACTTACTAAAGGTGTTGAAGCACTTGTGAAGGGTTCTGGTGCTGAATTGATAAATGGTTGGGCAACATTTTCTAGCTCAAAGCAATGTACAGTAAAAACTAATCATGGAGATATAATTATTGATGCTGAGAATGTAATTATTGCTACTGGCTCAACTCATATAGATTTGCCATTTATGCCATGTGATGAAGAATTCATTCTATCGTCAACAGGTGCATTGAGTCTACAAAAACTTCCTAAGAAGGTCGCTATAGTTGGAGGGGGATATATTGGACTAGAGTTAGGTTGCGCACTTTCAAAATTAGGTTCAGAAGTTACTGTCATTGAAGGAATGGATAGTATACTTGCAATTATGGATAAAGAGATACGAAGGCCATTAGAAATATGGCTGAAGAAAAATAAAGTCACCGTCCATACAAACGCTCTAGCAAGAGGGACAAAAATCAAAGGAAAAGGAGCTTCTAGTAAAGTAGAATTAACTTTTGAAAAAGATTCAGAAGAGCATAAAATTACTGTAGACAAAGTGTTAGTAACTGTAGGGAGAAGCCCTAATTCCAAAGGTTGGGGTCTGGAAAATATGGGTGTTCGAATGGATACATCTGGGAGATTCATTCGAATTGACAGACAATGCAGAACTTCAGCACCAGGAGTTTATGCTATTGGCGATGTAGCAGGAGAACCTATGTTAGCGCACAAGGCAAGTGCTCAAGGAGAAATGGTTGCAGAAATAATTTCAGGAGAAAAAAGGGAATTTGACAAGGTAGCAATACCTGCAATAGTGTTCACAGAACCCGAGATTGTTTCTGTAGGACTTACCCCCGATGAAGCTAAAGAACGTGGTGAAGAAATTATTACAGGAAAATTCCCCTTAGCAGCAAATGGTCGAGCTTTGACCCTAGAAGCAGAGAAAACTGGAGGATTTATTCGAGTAACTGCTAGAGAATCAGATCATGTTATTCTAGGTATACAAGCTGTAGGAAGTCATGTCGCAGAATTACATGGAGAATTTGTCTTAGCCCTAGAAATGGGCGCATTATTGGAAGATATCGCAGACACTGTCCATGCACATCCAACAATGACTGAGGCATTTCATGAGAGTGTATTGAAATCTCTTGGTCATGCAATACATTCCGCCTGAGGTGATTATCTGAGAGGCGTACGAGTCCTTAGGGCTGGTGTTATAGAACATGGTATTGTTTCAGAAGCTATGCGAATCATGCAAAAAAAAAGAATTAGAGATGAGATTCCAGATACTATAATTCTAGTTGAGCACCCTGAAATTGTTACAATTGGCCCTAAGGCAGTAAGAGATGGAGTCACGGTAACTGATGACTATTCTCAATCGATTGTTGATAGAGGTGGAGGCATTACGTGGCATGGACCAGGACAACTAGTATTGTATCCAATAATCAAATGGAATTCGAATGAACAGAGTATCAAAGGAATAATTAGTAAAATGGAACAACTAGTCATAAAAACTCTCGAGGACCTAAACATAATTGGTTACAGGGATCCTGCAATGATGGGAGTATGGGTGGATGATAAAAAAATATGTTCAATTGGCTTGGCGTTTCTTCATTGGGTAAGTAGACATGGCCTAGCACTTAATTATGCAACACCAGGGGATAGAATAGAAAATCTTCCTTGCTGTGGAATGGACATAGGAAAAACAACCTCACTAGATAAATTAGGATATAATAAGAATCTTAATGGTGAAAAAATAACAAGAGAATTACTGGAAAAAACAATATTATCTAATATTGAATTAATTTTAGATAGGGTGCCTGATGCTCCTTTAGAATGGGATTTAGAGGAATGAAAATGATTCAACCTAAAAAAAGTGAAATGTCGAAACATTGGGGACTCAATAAAAAAACCGTTTTTTTAAATCATGGATCATATGGTGCAACACCAACAATAGTTCTGAATGAACAAAAACGTTGGCAACTACTTCTAGAAAAAGATCCAGTCAAATTTTTTGAAGATATTGCTCCTAAAGCATTAATTGAATCTCGTAAAGCAATAGCAAATCTTGTGAATTGTGATTATGAGGATTTAGCACTTATAGAAAATGCAACTTCTGGAGTAAATATAATCTTGAGATCGCTGAAATTTGAAGAGGGAGATGAGATAATAGTTCCAAATCATGCATATCAGGCTTGTAGAAATACGATAGATTATGTTGCTGAAAAATCAGGCGCAGTTGTAGTCACTTGTGATATCCCATTTCCCATACAAGGAAATCAAATAATTATTGATAATATTATGAAATGTGTAACTGAAAACACAAAATTAGCCATGATAGATACAGTAACCAGTCCAACAGGTCTTCTGATGCCCTTCGAAGAACTGGTAGGATTGTTAGAATCTAAAGGAGTAAATGTTCTACTAGATGCCGCTCATGGAATAGGAATGATTCCTTTAGATATTGAAAAGATTGGCGCATCCTACACTACCAGTAATTGTCATAAATGGTTGTGTGCACCAAAAGGCTCGGCTTTTTTACATGTCAGGAAAGACTTGCAAAATTTGATACATCCATTAACTATCAGTCATGGAATGACCACTCCGTTAGGAGATTCTACTAGATTCAGACATGAGTTTGATTGGACTGGAACTAGAGATGTCTCAGCATGGTGCGCATTACCGTTTGTAATAGATGAATTCAGTAAACTAGTCGGTATGAATTGGAATGAGATAATGACACATAATAGAAAACTGGTGATAAAAGGAAGGAATATCATTTGTGAGAAATTGAGTATTATACCTCCATGCCCTGAGAATATGATTTCTAGTATCGCAACAATAAAAATATCTTCAAAACAAGTCAGTATTACTGATTTATATGAAATAGATCCACTTCATGAGAAACTACTAGAAGATTATAACATACAAGTACCTGTTTGGTCATGGCCAAATCCACAAGGAAGATATATTAGAATTTCAGCCCAGATTTATAATAATGAGGACGAATATAAATATCTGGCGAATATTCTAGAAAAATGTCTATAGAAATTAAGCAATACTTCAAGATGTCTAGTTCGTACGGTAAATCATGCCTTCCGCAGTTGTAGCCTTGACTGGTGCGTCTGGTGCTCAGTATGCAGTGAGACTTGTAGAAGCACTGTCAGAGGCATCTTGGGAAGTTGATTTGATAGTAACTAATGCAGGAGCAATCAACTTACATCTAGAATGTGAAATGACGCCTGAAGACTTATCTAAAATTAAGGGAGTTACTTTACAAGATAATAAAAATCTAGCCGCAAGACCTGCTTCAGGATCCGCTAAATTTGATGCATATATCATTTGTCCTACAAGTGGTACAACTATTGGAAAAATAGCAGCAGGGATTTCAGATAATCTTGCAACTAGAAGCGCTTTAGTTGCCTTGAAAGAGAGAAGAAAACTAATTTTAGTCCCTAGAGAAACACCTTTTGCAACTGCACATCTAGAAGCTATGACAAAAATGTCAACATGGGGGGTAGTAATTTTACCTGCGAGTCCAGGTTTTTACCATAGTCCAAAGACAATAGATGAATTAATTGATTTTGTTGTTGCTAGGATATTAGATCAATTAGATATTGAACATAATTTAGGGAAAAGATGGTCTGGCGAAGAAGTTAACTAAATCTAATTCTTAAGACACCCCAATTTGTTATAATCGGAAATTATTTATTACAATAATCGATAATTTCTTGGTAATTAGGTTCAATACCTGGGTTTTCTGCTACCCATGAATAACCGATTCGGCCATCTTCATCAATTACAAATACTGATCTCTGTGAAGCAATATATCCTGGCATAACAAAACTAATTCCTACACCATAAGAATTTGTAGCCTCTCTATGAGTATCCGAAAGTAATGGAAATCCAATAGAATTTTTATTTGCGAATTCATTATTAGAAAATATTGAATCAACACTAATACCAAAAACTTCTACTTCCATCCCCTCAAATTTAGCCATTGAATCCGTTAAACTACACATTTCAGTAGTACAAACACCGGTAAATGCCGCAGGATAAAATGCGAGTACTACCTTATTACCAATCGAGTCACTCAAAGTAACCATATTCCTATCATTCGCCATCAAAGTAAAATTTGGTGCTGTGTCGCCTACTGAAACCATATACATGCGGAACGATAGAGCCATTCAAAGATAACCGTCTCTTGGGTTGTATCGGAATGAAAGAGATTGTAACTATAGATGACTGGAGAAATACACTTTCTGAGTCAAAAATAATACTATTAATTACTAAGAAAACGTGCAAAGATTGTATAATAGTCGAAAGATACTTGGAATTAAATAATTATTTCATAAATAAAATTCCAGTAAGAAAAATTTCTTTAGATAATCCTAATTCTGAAATAATAAGAAATCAGATAGAATGGATTAACATAGAGGTAGATATAATTCCTTTTTGGGTTTTAATGAATCGAGGAAAACGTTTATCCAGTATTAGAGGCGACATAAACCAAGCTATGAAAATGTCTACATTCTCTCAGGTGAATCAATCCCAAGAAGATTAAGCCCGGTACTAAGAGTTCTAGCAGTAAGGCTACACAAAGCTAACCGATTATTCATTATAGATTCTGAATCATATACTAAAACAGGGCAATTCTCATAGAATGAAGCAAATTCTTGTGCTAATTTATGTAAATAAACTGCTAGGCGATGTGGCGCATAATTATTTATTGCGTCATCTATAGACTCAGAGAATCGTATTAAAACTCTGCAAAGTGATGCTTCATTTACATTTGTAATCTGTATTTCAGTATTTTCAAAAGAATCCTTAGAGATGGATGCTTTTCTAAAAATACTACAGATTCTGGCATGAGCGTATTGAAGATAAGGAGCAGTATTACCATCAAAAGAAAGCATTTTATCCCAATCAAATACATAATTTTTATTTCTATCAACTGAAAGATCTGCATATTTAACTGAACCTATACCAATCATTTTTGAGATTTCTTTTCTTTCGGATTCTTTCATCTCAGGATTTTTCTCTAAAATAGATTTATCTGCTCTAATAATAGACTCTTCAAGTAAATCTTTCAAACTGATTGCTTCACCATCTCTACTTGCAAGTTTTTTTCCATCTGAACCAACTACTAAACCAAAAGGAATATGTACAGATTTAATCGAATTGTCCATAAAATTTGCTTGGCGGGCTACTTGAAAGACCATATCAAAGTGTTGAGATTGCTCAGCTCCAACCACATATAGAAATTCTGTACCTCCGATGTTTTCTACACGATTAATAATACAAGCAAGATCACTTGTAGCATAATTGTAGCCGCCATCTCCTTTGCGAATTATTAGAGGTAGTGGTTCATTTTCACGGTTTACCCAACCTTCGGGAAATACTACCATGGCGCCATTACTCTCTACAATCAGGCCCTGATCGTCTAACCTTTGAACAACTTCTGGAAGTAACTCTTCATATATTGACTCACCAGCTAAATTATCATCATTAAGTAAAACATTCAACATACGGTATACTTCGTTGAAGTGCAATAGAGAAATATCTACTAATTCCTTCCATAATTCTATTGTTTCTGATTCTTTAGACTGAAGTTTAACAACCCGTTCACGTGATCGATTAGCAAAATCTTCAGAATTATCAAATTTATACCTAGCGTCTTTGTAGAAATCTGTTAAATCTATATCATCTACTACATCTATATGATCACATTCAAGAAAATGTTCGATCAGCATGCCAAAAGGAGTCCCCCAATCGCCAATATGATTTTCACCAATGACTTGATGACCTTTGTATGTTAGAATCCTAGCTAATGCATCGCCTATTACTGTAGAACGTAAATGACCAACATGCATTCTTTTAGCCACGTTTGGAGAAGAATAATCTATTATTATGGTTTTCTTATGTTCAATTTCAACACCTAGTTTAAAATCTGAATTTATAAACGATACTCTATCTGATAACCAAGAATTTGTAGCCTTGAAGTTAACAAAACCATTAATCGAAGAAGTAGTAGCAATATCTAATAATCTCAGATTTAGATCAGATGATATATCATCTGCAATTTCATTAGGGGATTTTCTTAATATTTTAGATAATGAATGACATGGTAAGGCTATATCTCCATGAGATAAATCAGTAGCATTACCAATCAGATCTAACCAATCAGGTTCACCTATTTCTAATCTCAACATAGTTTCAGAGAGTATAGGAATTATTTCATTACGAAGACTTCTCATTCCATCACCTCAGGACCAAGCATACCTCAGCATTGCAGCTATACCACCAAATGAATTGTGTAATGTAGCACCTTCTTCTGTATCAAGAGAAACTAAAGTTACCTTAGCTGAAGTATGAGTAGCCAATTCAGTTAATTCATCGATAAGATCCATAGTTTTATCAGGATCTTCAACTAAATTATCGGAATTACATTTAGGACAATTTGGTATATCTGTCAGACTATTGTGAGTCTGACTCCACTCATTAGAACATGATTTACATATCCATCCAACTCGTCTTTTACGTAAACCTTCGGATAATAATACAGTTGCAACAGCCCCTTGATCTAGAGCATCTCTAACCATCATTTCTCCATATGTAGCCTTGGGATGTGCTTGCATCACCTCTCTAAGAAAATTATCAACTAACTTTCTTTCCACATCAAGTTCGATTTGATCCATTAATCCGCCAGCACGTTGAATTAATTCTCTTAAGCCGGAATCATTAGAATATCCAACATCAAAGTGAGGTTCTCGAATTAATTTCTTAATTTCATGATGGAAATAATCATTTCTTACAAGAAAATCTTTCGTGGCTCCCGGTCCACCGATGATTATTCCCTTCAAATCATCGAGCATTGGAAGCCAATAAGCACAGGCCCTTTCGGCTGATTTCTTGAAAAAGTTATGTGCGGCTTCTTCAATCAATCTTTCGAAACGTTGAGCAGATTGACCTCCTCTTCCGTGTTTAGATGGAACTTGGGAAGTAATGTGTTCTTGACAATGGTGTCTCTTACCAGATGCTAAACCATAAGCTGATTCTGATCTATCAATAACAAATAATCCATATGCAGTCTTATCAATTAACATATGTTCAAGTTGAGATGCCTCAAAAGAAGAATCACACCTATATCTGAATGAGGGGAATGCCTCAGGAGGATCGTCGACAACTACCGATATTAATCTGGTTTTGTTATTCCCAGTAATTACATGCCCGACAAATAGAGCAATCCCTCTCTCTCCAGGTGTTTTGTATCTTCCTAATGTAGAAACTGCAGATTCGATAGCGTCAGTCACATGTTTACGAGTTGATTTAGACTTGATATTAGCTGCCTGACCACCTTCCTGAATTAGATGATGTCTGACATCATGCAACATCTTTTCAGGAGGTATTATCACGGTGACTAACTCTGTACCCATACCTCGCATTTTCGAAACTTCTTCTAGTGTCTTACGGGCACGAAGTTTACGTTTTTGCATCTCTAAGTCTTCGGACACAGGCTACCCTCGTCTACCGCCAAAGAGGTGGGCATTTCAACCCTTCATCCTCAGCATAGCCTAGACATTGATAGAGAAGCAGTGCAGCCGAATGCCTGATGACGAGTATTGTGGCGGCTCTTGGAGGAAGTTTGCTACGTCCAGAAATAGAGAATAAACATCTATGGTTAGATGATTTAATATCAATAATTAGAGATAGAGTGGTAATGGGCGATAGATTAGGGCTGGTTATTGGAGGTGGTGCTCCTGCTAGAGAAGGAATTGATTTAGCAAGGCCTTTGATAAATGATGATTATCACTTAGATAAAATCGGTATTGCTGCAACTAGGTTAAATGCTACAATAATTAGGGAAGCGATTTCTGAAGCAGGGATTTCAGTTTCAGGGATTATCCCCTCCAGTGTAAATGAAGCAGTACAATTACTCGAAGAAAAACCAGTTGTAGTTATGGGAGGCACTATCCCAGGACATACTACAGATGCAGTCGCGATAAGATTTGCAATTGCTGCTTCAGCAAAAAAATGTATTATTGCAACAAATGTAGATAGAGTATATGATGAAGACCCTCGATTAAATCCAGATACTAAAGCCCATGACTACCTAAATCATGAAGAGTTACAAAAAATTGTAGGCCCACCTGAGCATAAAAAAGCGGGCCAATCTAGTGTTGTTGATCCAATAGGAGTTTTTGAGGCTTCTAAGGCAAAACTAGAATTAAATATATTAGACGGAAGAATAAGTAATAGGCTTAGGGAAGCAATGGAAGGCTCAGAATTTGATGGAACTGTGATTTCTTCGGAGAGATAAATATGAGTAGAGCTGATAAAATTGCTAAAATGGCCACAAGAACTGCTGTTCAGGCTAAAGAAGCATCTAATGTTTCTAAAAAACGAAGTCGGGCGAAGAGTGGAGTAACATTTGAATTACACAAACATTGTGTCATTTGCTCAGTACCTATATCAATAAATAATGAACCACCATTATGCCATAGTGAAGAATGTCATATCAATAGAAGTAGAAAGGAATCCTCAAGAAAAAGGCTTTCTGTTTTATTATATGTAGGAGTAGCAGTTTTCTTAGTCCCAATAATAATACAACTTGCTGGGGCGTTAAGTTAAATTGAGATACTAAACTGTAGTGATTTATATGATGGTTAGAATTCTTTCGATACTCCCTGTAATTACAGGAACAATATGTGTAATATTGTTATTAGGAAGTATAATTGGTATAAATCTAGGAGATGATAGTAGTACAATAGATATGGTTCCTTGTGAGGTTGATGATTCAGGAACCTGTTTCGTTGCAATGACGCCTGAGATAGATCCACCAACAATATTTGGCATACTCGATATTAATTTAGAAATAAGTTGGACAGAAAATATAGATTCATGGTTTGCAGTAGTTGAAAGTAAAGCAGGTGATGAGAGTGTTTGCCCACCAAGTGATAGTACATGGTTAACAGACTGTACTGCAGAAGACATAGAAGAGTTCATAATAATAGGTGGGGATGATGAAGAAGATGGGGTAATTAATTGGAATGTTCAAACTGATGAATATCGTATCGTCACTGGAGGGAGAGAAGGTGCAGATATTGGGGATAAACAAGTTTTGACAACAAATACAGAAATTAGTTTCGATTGGAAAGTTGAATGGATTTTACTTACCATATCAGTAACTCTCTTTATTGGTGCTGGTGAAATGGCGTTTCCAATAAGGAAATTTTTTCGAAGTATTAGAAAAAATTGAGTGATTTAGACATCGTGTGTTTGAATAACCAGTATGTGGTGGAAGTAGCATGGGTGAAGTCTGTAATAACTGTGGGACCTCAATTGACATTAGTGGTCTGGAGAAATCCTATGGAGGATATGACCTATATTGTAAAACATGTGGAAACCAATGGCATATAAACTGATTAACTGTCCATTTCTTTTCGTTGTTCGATTTCATACTTAGTACCTAATGGTTCGAGAGTCATTTCTTCTACATGCCAGTTTTCAGGTAAAGAAAGAGGATTATCAATCACATCAGCACCAATCGTATCTATCAAAGTAGTACGGAATTCTTCTATTCCATCTCCACTAATTGCACACAGTAAATGTTCAGCATCATCGGGTATTTCCTTGAGCAAGTCAGATTTAGAATGAGCTATAATTATTGGTCTTTCAGTTACTAAACTTCGGACTTCTCTTAGAAGGCTGAGTTGCTCATCCAGAGAGGTCCCTCCGGTTTCACTTGCATCTATGAGGAAAACTAAAACATCACCCACATTTTCTAATGCTGCAATTGCTTGCATTTCGATTAAGTTCCTTTCATCCATTGGTCTGTCTAGTAAACCAGGAGTGTCGACCATCTGATATGGTCTCCTTCTATGGATAAAATGCCCTAAGTGCAGTTGCTTAGTAGTAAATGGATAAGCAGCAACTTCAGGTTCTCCAGATGATAAAGCCCCAATTAATGCAGATTTACCTACATTTGGCGAACCTGCAACTACAATTACAGGCTCCGCAGAATCAACAGAAGGTAACTTCCTTAGAATATCTCTTGCCTCACCAAGCCATATTATCTGAGGAGAAATTTGATGAACTATTGAAGAAATTCGTCCATATGCATGCCTTCTAGCAGCATGGAAACCTTCTATATCTCTCAAACGAAGAATTTTTGATTCTGATTCACTCGATATCTTGCGGACTCTTTCAGCAGCCCATTGAATTGCTCCAAGACTTTTACGATAGTCATCGTTACCTACTGCAGCATCAATTAAAGCTCTATCAAATTCTGAAAGTGCGTTCAGACTAGGCCACTTGTCAACCCATGTCCGTAGAGTGCTATCAATTGTATCTGCTGCTGATTGCGTCATCCTTACCATTTGTTTCCTTACGCGATGATACTTATCTGGATCTTCAACTAAATCAGCCTGTTTAGATGCCTTGCGAAATGCCTTATCAAGAATTTCTTGAGGGAAAAGAACTGTTGGAATACTTCTCCACTGTGGTGATGCCATGGTCTCTCCCCTTATCTGCCGCCTATACCATCCCACTTCAAGGCAGCAGTCATTTCGGGTTTCTTACTTACATCTTTGAACCCGTTGGCTTTTCTATGACATAGTTAACCGAAGGCTATGAGTACAGAGAGGCGTGGTAGAGAAGTAACAGATTTACCAGAATGGGCTAAACGAATACATCAAGAATATGGCTCACCTGAATTAGGTGATTTACAAGATATTTTTCTAGGACCACTAATTAAGAGAAGGTCTGGTTTAAGGAAAGACGATTTGATAGAAATTTTACTAGATAATAGAGCGTTACCGAAGGAATCAAGTTCAGGTACACAAACAGATCCATACATCAGAGGAATGTTAGTTGGGACCTCAAGAAATGTAGTAGAAATATGGGATGAGAATGGAGATTTTCGTTCCATTGCAAGAGATATAATCGTCGAGCTTCGTTTAATCACTCATCTAAGAAAGCCATATATTGAAGATAGAGAACTATTAACTTTCGAGAAAGAAGACATGCGAAGACGTTCGAATTTACTTGAAGAAGCAGAACGTCAAGCAGATGGAAGAGAAGATAATCATGTGTGGGATTAAAATGAAGGAAAGTAATGATTTGTCATCTAAAGTATGTATCCCCTGTCAAGGAGGAGTCCCCCCCCTAACAGATGAAGAAATGAATAAGTTAGTTATAGCCCTAGATAATAGCTGGAAAATTGTTGAAAGTCACCACCTAGAAAGAGTTTGGAAATTTGATAATTTTGAGCAAGCATTAGAATTTATAAATAGTGCAGGAGGAATTTGTGAAGAGCAAAATCATCATGCAGATTTTGAACTCGGATGGGGCAGAGTTTTGGCAAAAATATACACACATAAGATCGATGGTTTAGTAGAATCTGATTTTATACTTGCAGCTAAATTTGATAAAATATGAGGTTTATTAATGTCTAAAATTCATAAACATGTTTTTGTTTGTGTGAATGAAAGAGATTTAGATAATCCTAAAGGATGTTGCTCCACAAAAGATTCCCTTGAAATAATGACTAAACTTAAGAGAATTACAAAAAAATCTGGAAGAGAAGATATTAGAGTAAATAAAGCGGGTTGCCTAGGTAGTTGTGAGAAAGGAGTTGCTTGTGTGATTTATCCAGAGGGAACATGGTATACAATTCCTAATAACGATAAAGCAATAAATGAAATCGCAAATCATATTCTTGGTGGAGAAAAAGCTTCGAATTACTCGATGAGAGAATAAAAGAAAGAGGTCGGAACATATGAAAAAAGTGATTTATCCAAAGGTTGGCGGACCAGAGTCAATACAAATAGTTGAACATACATTAGACGATTTAGCAAGTAATCAAGTTAAAGTTAGAGTGCATAGAGCTGGTATTAACTTTGCAGATTTGATGATGAGACAGGGTTTATATGGTTCAAATCCGGATTTTCCTTTCACACCAGGATATGAAGTATCAGGAGAAGTCATGGAATGTGGAGAGCATGTTAATTGGATTAAAAAAGGTCAAAGAGTCATTGCAATGACTGGTTTCGGAGGATACTCTGAAGAAGTAATAGTGGATGCAAAAAGAATCGTTCCAATACCAGATAGTATCAGTTACGATCAAGCAGCGGCTATGCCAGTAACATACGGAACAGCATATCATATGTTAATACATTTAGGAGGATTGAAGCCAGGAGATAGTGTACTAATTCATCATGCAGCAGGAGGCGTCGGAACTGCTGCTGCTCAAATATGTCAAGCATTTGGTGCAGGATTAATTATTGGAACTGCATCAAAACCAAAAAAGGAATTTGTAGAATCTTTAGGTATGTATTTTGTCGATAAAGATCAAGATGATTTTGTAGAGGTATGTAAGAATCTAACGGAAGGTAAGGGAGTTCATCAAGCGATAGACCCGGTTGCAGGGAAGCACCTAATGAGGTCATATAATGCACTTAGAAATGGAGGGAAATTACATTGCTTTGGAGCATCCTCTGCAGTGCCTAATGAAAGAAGGTCGATGATTGCTGCATTTAACATGTGGAGAAATACACCAAAATTCAATCCAATGGATATGATGACTTCGAATAAATCAGTTTTTGGGGTGCATATGGGAAGAATGGATGATGATGCTATTTTTGAAAATCATCTTTCAGATTTAGGGAAATTAATGGAACAGGGGAAGATAAAACCGATTATTGATTCCATTTGGAGATTTGACGAAGTGGCAGAAGCACAAAGATATATTCATAATAGAAAAAATAAAGGAAAAGTGCTTCTAGATTTTTCACCAAATAATGATTAAGAATCAGCTAAAATTGAACCATTAAAAGTCATTTCATGATTAGGTATCATTTGGTCTCCCCAAGCTGCCTGTACTTTAACGCCAACTTCTTGGTAAGCCTCAGAATTCACTAATGCATCTAGAGTTTCTTGATTTGGCCAATATGAAACTGCAATTATTCTTTTTGCATCTTCTGCTAGTGTTGTTCTTTCACAACCATTTGCCATAGCTAAATCTAGGAAATTTCTCCAACCATTAATTTGTTTTTCTGTTAAGTCTGCATTTTCTTCTTTCAATACGCTCCAAACCCTCATAATCATAATTGAGAGTAATAGGTCAAGGTTATGAAAATTCCCTGCAAACACTCTCATAATTTAACTGGACGAGTTCCACCACATGCCTGACATTTTAGAAGAGTAGTTCGGTCTTCTTTGATAAAACGTGTATCAGGGGCTTTGCATTGTCCACACAAAATATATGATTTAACATAAGAGACAATTTTTTCTTTGATTCTTTTAGGAGGTACACGTCCTTTGAACAGTACTCGCACTTGTTCTCTAGTGCCAGATGTACCTAATTCATTGATTAAGAATTGGTAAACATGATTCGCATCTCTATCCATTGCATCCACAATAGCAGCAAAATTACGTAAAATTGTTTGATTACCTTCAATTAAAATCTCAGGTTCAGGCATTGTCCATCGAGATCTTTCACTAATATTCTTAGGGATACGTTCACGAGCACGTTCCAGTAAAGATTCATATTCAAAGTCAACCATTAGTCCGCCGAGAAGTATCTCCTTTTTCACCCCACCGACTGAAAAACTATGAAAGAGAAGCGTAAAATGCCGACTTACGTAGCGATTACTATGGATGAGGCTGTGGAAGTTAAGGTAGCAAGAACTCATGACGATGCTTTGCTCCCAACAAAAGGAAGTATTCATGCAGCAGGTTGGGATTTATACTCGCTTGAAGATACAGTAGTCAGTCGTAGAAGTAGTACCATGGTTAGAACTGGTCTGCATGTTGCAATACCTGAAGGCTATGAGGGACAAGTCAGAGCACGTTCTTCATTGGGAAAGAAAGGATTAATCCTTCCACATAGTATAGGAACAATTGATGCAGATTATAGAGGTGAATTATTTGTATTAATGACATGGATTGGAGAAGGAGATTCATATCTAATACAGAAAAATGAAAGAATAGCACAACTATTAATTACGCCCATTCCTAAATCAAAATTCATAGAAGTAGATATAGAAAATCTCGGCGTAACAGAAAGAGGAGATGGCGGTTTTGGTTCCACTGGAAGATTTTAAATTGCAACTTTGAAGGGAAAAAAAACCAATATAATAGATAGTTTGTTTCCGATGGCTTGATACAGGGCGGATTCTAGGACAAAACGATGCCACTAAGCGTAGACGAACTTCGTGCCAAAGTACAACAATACCGTAGTAACGGTTTAAACACACAACAGATAGCAGATGAATTATCTCTTTCCCAGACAACAATTCAGTGGTTATCTACTGAAAAATATTCTAATAATGTAGTTTCAGAAGATAGACCTACTGATGTCCAAGTAGGATGGAGATCTGTAGCAGTAAAGGCCAGTAGAATAGAAGCGATATCATATATTTTTGCAGATATTATTGAAGAAGAAATTGGTGATGAAGTAGATACCATTGTAGGTATCAGTATAAACGGTATACCTTTTGCACAAGCTATTGCAGGACAATTAGATTTAGATTTAGCAGTTAGTCGTTCTATTAGTGAAGAGGAGGGAGCACATATTTCAGAAATATTTGCTAATGTTTCAGGAAAAATGGTGGTTGTTGTTGATGATGTAGTGTCATCAGGAACCACACTTAAGAAAACAATAAATAATCTAAGAAATGCAGGTGCAGATGTTAGACTTTGTCTAGTTCTAGCGAATAAATCAGAAGTAAATGCTCTCGAAGGAGTGCCTCTGCGAGGATTAGTCAGAGTAGTAACTGTTTGAGGCAGAAAAATGCACTGGGCTGATCATACCGCAATGCGGCTCTCAGAACAATATGGACCTCAAGTTATTGCTTCAGGAATCACACCATCAGGTGAATTTCATATTGGACATCTACGTGAAATTTTAACGGCAGAAATGATACATAGAGCATGCCTAGATGCAAAAATAGATTCCGAATATATTTTCATAGTTGATTCAATGGATCCTCTAAGGAGGGTGTATAGTTTTCTCTCAGATGAATATGAAAAATACATAGGTTATCCACTCGTAAATATCCCTGCACCCAATCCTGATGGATCACCTAGTAATGAGGGAAAAAATTATGCAAATCATTTCCTAGAACCATTCTTAGAATCATTAAAAGAAATTGGAGTATATCCTAGAGTAGTGATGAATCATAAGACTTATGAAGATGGAAAATTTGCAGAGAAAATAGATTTAGCAATAAATAATAAAGAAAAAATTCATGAAATTATTGAAAATATTTCGGGAAGAGAATTACCAGAAGATTGGTTTCCATATAATCCAATTGGGAGTGATGGAAGCATGGATGGAGTTAGAGTAACTGGTTATGAAAGGCCATATGTATTCTGGACAGATAAACATGGAATTGATGGTCGTTCAGATATTAGAAAAGCAGATGGGAAAATGCCTTGGAGAGTAGATTGGGCTGCGAGATGGGGAATTCATGGAATTACATGTGAACCTGCTGGTAAGGACCATGGTGCATCTGGAGGAAGTTTTGATACAGGTATACCGATTTGCAAGTTATTAGGAAGCGAACCTCCTGGGAAAATGGTGTATGAATGGATACAATTGAAAGGCAGTGGTCCTATGTCAAGTTCTAGTGGGAATACTATTGGCCCGATAGAAGCCTTAGACCTAGTTCCACCAGAAATCTTGAGATACATAATTGCCAGAACTAAAGTCAAAAAGCATATTGATTTTGATACGGGACCTTCCCTATTTGAGACAGCAGATGAATATGAAAGATTAGTATCAAATCCTCCGTCAGGGGAGGGTTTGAGTAAAAAGAAAAAAGTGGCTAAAGATACTATACTAGGGTCTCTAAGATTAAGTCAAGTCAATAGAGGAGAAGACCCATCAAAATCAATAGCAGGTGTATCATTTCGTCATTTAGCAATGCTAGCTCAAATTAAGTCAAGAGATCAAGACATATGGGATTCACTGAATAATAGTAAACACATAGATGGGGAACCAAATGAATCATTGGTTGGACGTCTATCTCGAATGAGAAATTGGATTGAAGGAGTGCACTTCCCTGATGATGCAAGAATAAGAATACAAGGACAAATTAGTGAAGAAAATAAACAAAGACTAACAGAACAACAAAAGTTATTTCTATCTGAATTATCGTCAGAATTTGAAAGTTGTGAGTGGACTGAAAACAGAGTTAATGAATTGATTAGAGAAATTACAATGAAAATAGGAATTGGACGTAGAGAAGGCTATGTCGCACTATATTTATTGATATTAGGAACTGATTATGGACCTAGGATCGCATCGATTATAACTGAATTGGGTAGAAAACAAATAATGCAGATATTTTCAAAATCGCTCTAAAAGATCTGAGAAAATTTCAGAAGTTTGTCCAGTAGATCTTGCTGCTAATCTTCTAACTATTAATTCAGGAGTTGATTTGGCAATATGATTTCTTTTTGGTGTTCTATCAACAATTAGGTCCATATTTTCATCTAGTCCTTGGGCTTCAATACCATCAATTCGCACATCTCCACCCATTACTTTAGAGATTGCAGTACCTATATGAGTAACTAATAATACATTGGTATCTTCATTTTTACATGAGGCAGACAAAAGCCCTCCTAGTATTACAGAGGCCGAGCCTGGTTCAGTAATTGCTTCAAGTTCGTCTGCAAGTATAACTTTTCGATTATTTGAAACTAGTACTTCTGCAAGTTTTTTTAGAGTTCTTTCTAAAGCACCTGCAGACTGAGTACCTGACACTTTAGCAAGTATATGTAATTCATCTAAAAGCCCTACTGAAGCATGAGATGCTGGAACAGGTAATCCAGAATGAGCTAGTAAAATCATTGACCCTAGTGTTTCAAGGAGAGTTGTTTTGCCTCCTGAATTAGCACCTGAAAGTAACGCTATCCTCTCCCTTTCTCCTTGAGGTGCTACTTCACCTATGCCGTAAGTAACGGGATCAGGTTCACAATCTAAAAGAATATGACGACCATCTTTCATCCAAACTCCGGGGTGTGATATTGAAAATTTCGGCATTGTACATCTATTGCTTACTGCCCATTGACCTATTCCTAACCACATATCAATTTCAATGAACTTTGAAATTGCTTGCCTTGCAGGTTTCATTATCTTCACTGTTGAGTTAGCGATTGCAATTTCACCCTCACTTCTCTCTGATAAAATAGCTGAGTCTAGATCAGTTTCTATTTGTTCTATTGATTCTCGGTTAATTACACATGGATATTCACTAGAATAGAATTCACTAGGTATTGAGATGTTAGTATTTTGTAAATATTTTTCTAATCTTCTAATCCCATCTTGGAGTGAAAAATCAATTGTATCTGCAACAGTACTTTTCAACCTACGTTCTAAACTACTAATATCTGAATAGTATGAAAGGACTTCATCGCCATCAAATGAAATTGTTGCATCAGAAGTTCCAGAGACAATGGCATCATTAACTCCCGCTTCAATTGACTTTACTTCACCCCATAGGCCATCACGAGATTTTTCTAAATTTAGAAGACTGACTGAATCATTGTCTAAAGATTGTAATAATAGAGGAAGATTTTCTAGTTTTTCCAAAGGCTCAGATATTTTTTCTCCGATAATACTTATTGGCCATACTTCATCTAATAAACCAGAAATAATTGATAAATTTACAGAGTTTAATTTTAACCATTGAAGTGGAATTTCAGGCACTAGTTTGTATAATGAATCATCAGATTTGCCGACTACCCATCCTGAAGGAATCTCCTCAGGAGCCCCGAATCCAATCCAAGTAACTCGAGGAATTCCTAGATAATCTTGCCATTTTTCATCATCTGAACGAACTAATATCCTACATCTATTATTAATATGGCTTAATTCTTCTATTACATCTGTATTTGGTACCACAATGACTCTTTCGATACGTGAAGCAGGTTCTTTTGTATAACTAAGTCCTGATATATGACTTATCCAAGATTCAAATGAAGATTTATTATCCGTTACAAATCGAATCGCATTTTTAGACCAAATTGTTCGAGATTGTATCTCTGAAAAATTAGATTTTGTAAGTGGGTTCAGTATTGTTAGTCGATCTTTTGCAGCCTTTGTTTTAATATGGTATGAAATATTCTCAATTAAATCGCGGTGCAATTTACGCCCCTCATCAGTAGTAGTTACTTCTCCGACTTGACCATTAGCCGAATTAATTAATTTCACTGCTCTTTGAGGAGAAATTCCTTCAATTCCAGATAGTGTACTAACATCGCCATCTTCAAGAGCACGTTCTACATCTTCTAAAGATCCTATTTCCAAAACTAGTTTTTGTGCAAGAGTTTCACCTATACCAGGTATTTCTGTCAGGGACATCATAATAGGTTTTAGAATTTCGAGGTAATTAAGGAAATCGCAAAAAAAGTTCTTTATTGATTATCTTATGATGCTAATAACTCTAAAGCGAGCCTATCTCTAATAGTCTTGGCTCAGGGATTCCATCCATAGCTTCAGCAATAGCAAGAACTTCCATTCTAGCACCTGCCATAGTAGTAACAAATGGTATATTAAGTTCGACCGCTAGTCTTCTCATCATATTACCATCGAGAACTGCACCACCAGTATTTCTAGGAGTATTAATAATGAGATGAATTTTACCTTGACGCATTAAATCTAAAGCATCAGGAGTCATTCCTTCTGTGATTCTATAACATGTTTCCACTTCCAATCCACCTTTATCGCGTAATACATTAGCGGTTCCTTTAGTTGCATAAATTTTGAAACCTAAATCGATTAAAGACTTAGCTTGATTGATAATATTATCTTTATCATTATCTTTTACCGTGATGTATACACCACCTTCTGTTGGAACCGGTGATTCTGTTGCTAATCTTGCTTTCAAATATGCAGCAGACGCTCTCTCGTGACTTCCCATTACTTCGCCTGTTGATTTCATTTCAGGTCCAGGAGCAGGATCGAGCCCTCGGAGTTTAATGAAAGGGAAGACTGGTGCCTTTACACATACCGCATCAGTCTGAGGTTTTGGGATATTAAGATCTGACAACTTTTCTCCAAGTGCCACCATGGCTGCAATTCTTGCTAGTGGTACACCAGTTGCCTTTGCAACGAATGGGAATGTTCTAGAGCCTCTAGGATTTACTTCCAATACATACAATACCTCATCACGTATTGCAAACTGAATATTATAGCAACCACGGATTCCGAGCTCAAGTCCTATCTTTCTAGTCCATTCATCCACCTCTTTCAAAATATCATCAGATATATTCTGAGGAGGGATGAAACAAGTTGAATCACCAGAATGTATTCCCGCTTCTTCTAAGTGTTCCATAATCGCCCCGATAAGAACCTCTCTCCCATCACATACTGCGTCTACATCTAATTCGACTGCATTACCAAGATACTCGTCAACAAGTAATGGTTTTTCAGGAGAAAGGAACGCATCTTGCATGTATGTTTCTAATTGACGATTTGAAGAAAGAATTTCCATACCTCTACCGCCGAGAACATACGAAGGCCTAATCAAAACAGGGTAACCTATCTCCCTGACTGCTTCCCGTACTTCATCGGGGGTTGAAGCTGTTTGTCCATTAGGCATCCTTAGATCGTTTCTATGAGAAAAAGACTCGAATCTTTCCCTATCACTAGCTTCATCAACAGCCTCAGGAGTGGTTCCCTCCATAATCAAATCAAGACCTAAAGTCGATAAATGTGACAAATTATTCGATAATGGTAAGGCTAAATTTATTGCTGTTTGACCTCCAAATTGTAACAGAATACCATGAGCATCTTCACGAAGAAGAACTTCACTCACGCATTCAAGAGTTAATGGATCAAAGTATAACCTATCACTTGTATCAAAATCAGTAGAAACTGTCTCTGGATTATTATTGATAATAATTGCTTCATGGCCTAGATCTTGTATAGCACCTACCGCATGAACACACCCATAATCAAATTCTATCCCTTGGCCTATTCTGATTGGGCCACTGCCGATAACAACTATTCTTTTCTTACCATTATGAGAAAGGTTTGGAACATAATCAATACCTATTGATTCTGAACCGCATTCATACGTTGTATAATAATAAGGAGTTACGGCAGCAAATTCAGCAGCACAAGAATCTACCATCCTAAATCTAGGGTGTATAGACAACTCATGTCTTCGTAGAGTGACTGAATGTTCATCTTCACCAACTGGTAACTGTTTGAATCCTGATGCAGGGAATCCACATAGAGCATCTGCAATATGTAAGTCAGAAAAGCCAAGACCTTTCCAAGAACGCATTTCTTTTGCAGGTATTTGAGAAGGAGTTAGGCCTAATTCACCAGCTGCTCGAATTTCTGTTTCAATCGCCGCCATTCTTTCAAAACGATGTAAAAACCATCTGGTGACTCCACCTGTTAAATCACGTACATCCTCTATCGAATAACCTCTTCTAAATGCCTCGAAAAGAGCCCCCATTCTTCTATCAGTGGGTATTCTTAACCAATCTACTAAAATCGCCTCAGGTAAGGCTTGTGAAGCTCTCTCATCCATTGTTTCACCACCCGACGCATCTGCAAGAGTCAGAGGTCTAGGATGAGGCTGACCATATTCTAAACTAGCCCAAGCCTTGAGAAAAGCCTCTTCGAAACAGCGACCTATCGCCATAACTTCACCTGTAGATTTCATCGAAGTTCCGATTGTTCTATCTGCGGTCCTAAATTTATCAAAAGGCCATCTAGGTATTTTCACAACACAATAATCTAAAGTCGGTTCAAAAGCAGCGGTTGTTCCCTCTCCAGTAATAGGGTTTGGAAGTTCATCAAGTGTATAACCAACAGCAATTAAGGCAGCCATTCGCGCAATAGGATATCCAGTTGCTTTCGAGGCTAAGGCTGAAGAACGAGATACACGAGGATTTACCTCAATTACACGATATTCACCATTATCTTGGTTAACTGCAAATTGAACATTACATCCGCCTTTGATATTTAGTCTTCTGATTAATTTTAAAGCAGCATTTCTTAATTTCTGATGATCACGATCTGAAAGAGTCTGTTGAGGAGCAACAACAACCGATTCTCCAGTATGCACTCCCATAGGGTCAAGATTTTCCATTGTACACACTATTATTGCGTTATCTGCATCGTCTCTCATGACTTCATATTCATGCTCTTGCCAGCCTAGTATACTTACTTCAATTAGTACCTGACCTATTGCTGAATGAAGTATTCCTTGACTGGCAATCTCTACTAATTCGCCCATGTTGAATGCAGTCCCTCCACCTAAACCACCGAGTGTGAAAGCAGGCCTAACTAAAAGAGGAAAGCCACCTAAAGTATTTGCTGCTTTGATTACTTCATCAATTGAATCACAAGCTATTGCTTTACAAACAGGAAGATCAATTTCTTCACATACTTTCTTGAATAAATCTCTATCTTCTGCCTCATCGATAGATGCTAGATTACAGCCAATTAATTCTACTCCCAGCTCATCAAGAGAACCATCATGAGCGAGTGCCATAGCGATATTCAGGGCAGTTTGTCCACCCATACCTGCAAGTATAGCATCTGGTTTTTCCATTTCCAATATCCTTTTTACTACCTCAGGTAATAATGGTTCGATGTATATCCTATCAGCCATTTCAGGATCATTTTGAATAGTTGCAGGGTTCGAATTAATTAAAATAACTTCATACCCATCTGCTCTTAATGCCCTACATGCCTGTGAACCTGAAAAGTCAAACTCTGCTGCTTGACCTATCCTTATTGGTCCACTACCAAGAATGACTATTCTTTCTAAATCATCTCTACGAGGCATATTATTTACTACCTCGGAGAGTTTTTGCCGCTTTATTTGAGATGAAATTTTCCTCTACAATCTCAGAGAATCTATCGAATAAAGGGGCCGCATCATGTGGCCCTGGGCATGCTTCAGGATGAAACTGTACAGTAAATGACGGCTTGCCAACTAAGTCTAGGCCTTCCACGGTTCTATCATTAGCATTGACATATCTAACTATAAAATCAGAACCTAAAACATTCTCACCCTTTTCAGAACAGGCCCCACTTGGATGAGGAGCAAGCATGCCTTGTTCAGGATCTTCTACCGCAAAGCCATGATTTTGACTGGTTATATGGACTAAACCACTTTGTAAATCTACAACTGGTTGATTAGCACCTCTGTGACCATATCTTAGTTTGTATGTCCTTAATCCAGCTGCTAATCCCATTAATTGATGCCCTAGACAAATTCCCATTACTGGTAAATCAGATCTTACTGCTGAAGAAAGAGTATTCCTAGCAATTGTGGCAGCACCTGGATGAGCAGGATCTCCAGGCCCATTAGATGAAAAGAATGCGTCAGGTGACCATTTCTCAATAATTTCATCAAATGGCATATTAGCAGGACACCAAACAACCTCAAAACGACGACAAAGCTCTCGAAGAATATTAAATTTCACACCACAATCTATAGCAGCAAGACGTGGTAAGAGATTACCATCAATATCTGTGGCCCCTTCATTTAGAATTACAGACTCAGAGCAAGTAACTTCGGATACTAAATCTTCGTAATCGGGAGGAGTCATTTCATCAAGAATACTTTTCATTTCTTGTTCTTTCTCTACAGGACCAAATATACAGAGGACTGTCCCATATTCTCTGACTCTTCTTGTCAAAGCCCTTGTATCGATTCCTTCTATCCCGGGGACTCCATGTGAGAGTAAGAATTCATGAACACTACCTATAGAATCTCTGTGATCTGGAACTTTCATCAACTCTCTACAAATAACTCCACGCGGCCATACGCCTGATGATTCAGAACTATTTGCATGAATGCCATAATTTCCAAGGAGAGGCCAAGTAAATGTTAATACCTGCCCAGCGAAAGATGGATCGGTAAGACTTTCCTGATATCCACACATTCCGGTAGTGAAAACTAACTCTCCTTGAGCGATAGTTTCAGAACCGAATAAGGAACCTTTGAATCGTGTCCCATCAGCCAATAAAAGCAGCCCAGGGGCTAAACTAGCGGGTTGAATGTCATCTGAATCTATTAGAATATCTGCTGCATCTATGAATGTAGGGGGGTTATTAACACCAAAAATATTGGCTCCCGGAGAGAATCCTCTAGCCGGTGTCGAGTTCGACATCAACGATACTGCTAGAACCCGATTATTAATCATTGATGTTGAATAATCAGTCAGATGCGCACTATTTTTTTTATTCTTCTTCAATATTTACTACTTGCTTACGGATTGCATTTGGTATTACTCGTAATTCTCCATCAGAGAAATGTGCTTGGTCATCAATATCTCCAACAAGAGAATCAAGAAAGATTGCTAATGCAGATACCTCTGAATGTGGTTGATTACCTATCGAAATATTATGGTTTGCTAACCGATAAACTTCACCAGGAACTTTAGTTCCACCTACGACTATAATCATTGGTTTATCTAAATTAATTTTAGGTAAAGCTTCTTTCCAAGGTTCACCATACATGGTCAAATGAATTATACTACCAGATTCCCCATTCCCACTATCTTTTGAGAATTTTCTTAGAAGACTGAGTGGTTTATCCTCATATCGACATTGAAAGTTACCACCAAATCTTTTAGAAACAGAATTCCATGTTTCTAAGGCGGAAGGATCTTCTTCACCTGCTAGATATATTTCATCAGCACCAAAAGCTCTAGCAGTCAATCCTAGATGAGAAGTAATTCTTTTATCCCTCTCTCTCCTATGACCTAAACGGAGCACACCAATATGCGGAAGTCTAGTAGCACTCATACTTTCTATCCGAGAGGCGACTCTTCATCAGCATGACCCTCGTAGAGAGTTGTGTTAGGGGAAGGGAAAATATCTACATCATTGGAGAGTAACCATGTCCTCACCCACTGAAGAAGTAAAGCATCGAAAAAGAATTTTGTAGCAAAATGAAGGAGAATTGCTAGAATCAATAGCCTCCCACTAGCAAACATTGCATTTTGAATATCTATATCGCCAACATCTAGTACAAGGTTGCCAAATGGTTCTAAAATATAGAACGCTCCAAGAATCATTAAAATTCCAGCAAGATTAGATAAAATCGCGTTACCTTGCTCTCTACCGATAGACATGACCAAAGTTGCTAATAATGCAATCGCAGGAACAATGATACTTAATTCAGAAAATTCAAAACTACCTAATTGAGAAACAGGAATAGCCGCATCCCCTAGCCTTTCTGCTCCCTTTTCGACAGATATCCACCACAGTAAAATTGCCATGATTAACATGGCTCCGGAAATTCGCCCACGCTGAAATATCATATCTCTAATATCATGCCTATTTTGAGGTTGTAATCTTTGGATTATTGATTCCATCATTTCTAAAGAAGATTGATTCATAGAATCTCCTTCTAAACTAGAAGAAATAGAGTTAGAGACAGTATTTATACCTCCATCAAACGTATCGTCTCCAATAACCATTGTTGGATTGCCACTACATCACATCATAAAGGGTTGGTTGAATCGAGGCACTAATATGGCTGACTGGAGACCCTTGATGTGTC
>Ga0209425_10001160_pt1 | contig 30786 bp, 22 predicted proteins | sample COG_05_FD_184749 | JGI IMG/M metagenome (GOLD analysis project Ga0209425, IMG submission 184749) | Pelagic Microbial community sample from North Sea - COGITO 998_met_05 (SPAdes) (version 2) | ecosystem: Environmental > Aquatic > Marine > Neritic zone/Coastal water | place: Helgoland, sampling...
ATAGCGAAAGTCGCTGCTTGACCTGAAACAGAAGTTGTTACACCAGTTCCACCAGTAAATGTGATTGACTGAGAGTCTAAGTCGACTGCACCAGTTCCACTATCACCAGCAAGGTCTAAGTCCTGTGCTGTTACTTGTGAATCTACATATGCTTTTACAGATTGCTGAGAAGGAACTTTGACTGCAGAGTCAGAAGCCATATTGTCTTCGTCTACTAAGAAGTCGATTTTTCCTACTGTTACATTACTGTCTAGAATCTTAGCAGTTGTAACTTTATCGTTTCCGATTGTTACTGCACCACTAGATGCTAATGTTACGTCACCACTTAATGATACGTTGTCAAAAGAATTACTTCCGTCATGAACAAGTAGTTGTCCACCTGTTGGAGAAGAAATATCTGAATCCGTTGCACCTGCTAGTGTTGATGTTGTTGATAAGAATGATAAGTTACCACTACCATCTGTACCGATGACTTGGTTTGCACTACCATCTGCTGTTGGTAGAACGAAAGTTGTTGAAGCACCTAATGTATCTGCAGCTTTCAACGCAACAAAGTTTGTTCCGTTGTCTGAGTCTTCCATTAACTGTACACTTGCACCTGCTGTTGAACCATTACCAACTTTAAAGTTGGCAGGAGTTGCAGAAGAACCTGCTAACATATCCGTATAATACTTACCACCGATGGCTTGTATTAATGGAGTACTGTTATCAGAATCTACAGATTCGATGTATAATTTTGCTCCAGCACCTGAATTCGCTCTATCCTGTACGTACGCTAATTCACCTTCCGCTAAATCGGAGATTGCTGGTGCTGATAACGCTGTACTTCTTTTAATTTGAATTACTGTTGCCATTTTTATTTTCCTATAAAAATTAAATTGTTATTGTTTGACCTGTCACTGTCGAGGTCGTGATTACATAATATATAAAATTCTATCCACTCACAATGTGGGTCGATACCTTCACTGGTCGGTATCCTTGATTTGTATAGTTATTTAGTGTTTTAGAATGTTCCACCATCTAAAACTGTAGTCGTAGTCCACTTATCTGATGTTGCATCATATGATAAGAGTCCGTCATCTGTTTCAGATGCAGTTACGTCTGCAAGGTCGTTGATTGATTTTGCAGAAAGGTCTGCACCAGCACCAGTTCCGATTGCAACTTGTTTTGCACGGACATTGGTTGTACCTGCGACTCTACCACCTATGGTTGCTACTCTACTTAATGTTCCTTTTATTGCCATGATTTACCTCGTTACACCTGGCGTTACAATTGCTTGTCCTTCGACTACTCTTGTTGTAACTCCACCACCTGATGTGACGTTTAGGTCATAAACATATCTTCCAGCACCTAATGCTGATGTTACTGTATCATTTAAAGATAGAGTAACTTGCCCACCCGATGCATTTATAGAAGTAGTGAATGTTGCACTTACTGTTGAAGACGCATAAGTCTTTCTAATCTGACCAGCAGAAGAATATCCTGACATATTTAAAATTTCACCATTACTATCTGTTACATCTACAGTAATAGAAAAGTCGGTGCCTTGGTCGATGAATAAGTTTGCAAGTATAGCCATATAACTATTTATACAGAATTATTTCTGAAACTGAGCAGTAGGTACAGATTGATGAATTTTTTCTAAAGAACCACCATCATTTACATATACTTGGTTTACTTTCTCTACAGTTCCGTTATTATTTCGGTATATTCCTTTTACTTTTGCAACTGGGCCTATAGGTCTAGTTGAGGGTTGTTGCACTTGTGCAATAAATGGATTTCTATATGCATACGCTACTTGGTAAGTACCTGTATAGAAAAATGGTGATTGTTTATTTACAATATTTGGTTGTTGACCCGATACAGGATTCCTATATGTAAATGGAGACCTATGTTGATATGTACTAGGGTCTCTTGCATTTGCAATATACGGATAAGGTTGTTGTGCAGATTCGATACTTGGAGTCTGTGCATTTGCAATATATGGATAAGGTTGTTGTGCATTAGCAATATATGGACTTTGACCATTTGCAATATAAGGGTAAGGTTGTTGTGCAGATACATTACTTATAGGTGTTTGTGCATTAACAGGATTTTGGTATGTAAGTGGTGACCTATGTTGATAGATAATAGGTTGTCTTGCATTTACTTGGTCTTGATAAAAAAACTGTTGTTGTGCATTCCTTATATTAGGTTCTTGTCCATTTGCAATATATGGATAAGGTTGTTGTCCATTTGCAATATACGGAAATGGTTGTTGTGCAGATACATTAGCAATAGGATTTCTTCCTGTTCTTTGATATGTAAACGGACTTCTATGTTGATAGGTAAAAGGAGATTGTCCTTGATGCTGAGAAGTAGTTACCTGTTGAGTTTGGTGTTGGTATATGTATGGTTGTTGTCCTGTAGGCATATCTTAAACTCCCTCTTCCTCTTCATCATCTTCAGGGAATTCTGTTTCACAATGCATTCCAATTGGATATGAAAGAGTTGTAGCTCCTGTTTTATCAAAGAATAAATTTATATTTACAGACGCACCAGCACTTCCAATTCCAACAAAATTGGGGTCACCTAAAGCACGAACTCTAGAACGTACATAATGAACACTCCCTGACCCCCAAAGTGAATTTGTTCCTATAGTAACACTAGCAGTTGTACTGGTTGAGTTTGGAACATTACTTGCTAATACTAATGGTATTACTGTAGGTTCACCACCTTCTTGTGTTATATTATAGTAACTACCTGCTGTATATCTTACTTTATACCCAGCTCCATCTACCAATGTTGCAACTTTATAGTTAGTTTGAGTACTTATACTACCACTGCTACCACTCGATGATGAAAAGTCAGCGTAACTATCGAAGGCTGCAGATACATATACTTCTAAATTACTTCCTACAGTTTTAACCCAAATATAAGCATTAGCATCATTTTGGTCTCCCGAAGAAACATCTATTGAATTAACTGGATTTGTAGTCCCTGTAGAACCAGTATTGTGATAGGTGTACGCTGCATATATGTAAGGTTGTCTTCCACTTGCTATAGATGGAGTAGAAGATGTTTGTGTACTAGTAAATGGATAAGGTTGTTGTGCATTCCTTATATTAGGTTCTTGTGCATTAGCAATATACGGAAATGGTTGTTGATAACTGTATATAACTGGTGTTGTTCCAGTCGCTTGATATGTAAACGGACTTCGTCCAGTCGCTTGATATGTAAACGGACTTCTATACTGGTAAGTAAATGGACTCTGAGCAGCTGCTGGATGACCATATGTAAAAGGAGATTGTTTATTCCTTATATTAGGTTCTTGTTGGTTTACAGGGTTTCTATATGTAGATGGTTGTCTATGTTGATAGATAATTGGAGTTTGACCCTGTCTTGCATATGTGACTGGTTGTCTATGTTGATACGTAAATGGTGTTTGTCCCTGTCTTGCATATGTAGAAGGTGACCTAAAGTTATACGTAAATGGTGACTGTCCTTGTCTTGCATAAGTAAAGGGACTTTGTGTATTCCTTATATTGGGTTGTTGTCCACTAGAAGGGTTCCTATATGTAAATGGTGTACGAGTCTGATACGTGCCAGGCTGTCTTGCGTTAGCAGTATAATTTCTAATTTGTTGTGCAATAACGGGTTGTTGTGCGTTAGCAGGCCCCTGTGCTTGATAAGGCTGTTGTATCGTTGTACCAGTATTTAAATATATTTCGTCTGACATATCATATCACAAACCATAAGTGACCAGTTGAAGTTGAACCAACACTACTTGGTGCAGAACTTACAGTCTCATAATCTAATTGAACATTATTACTTGCTATTTTTACACCATTTGATGTATTTACATTTAAGTCAGCTGCACCTACAGTCACCCCACCTGTCAAACCACTACCACTGCTTGTAGTAATTGCAGTGATATCACCTTCTGTTTGAGTAAAGGAAATTTCACCAGTGCTGGAGTCATATGTTAGGTCTCCACCCACACTAATTGCACTTCTCGCTCTTGCATTAGTAAAGAATTTTGCAGTACCTTCTGAAAGGTCATCAGTATCATGGTTTGATAAACTAGATACTGTACCAGTTAATGCACCCGTTGAGTTCTCTAAAATCTTTGTAGTTCCATCATCCTTATAGATATCACCTACGAATTTTGTAGATGTAATAGAATCTGCACCAGTAATAGTACCACCTGTAGAACTTAAAGTACCATCTGTTAAAGTTCCACCAGTGACTGTACCCGATAAGGTTGCAGTTGTACCATTAACATTACCACTAAACAATGTAGATGTTATGTTTGTAAATCCTGTTCCAGTTGTTCCTTGAAGAGATGCACTACCTGTAGTCAAAGTAGGTGCAGTAAGTGTCTTACTTGTTGCAAGTGTTACGTTATCTTCTACGTATGTTTCACCTGCTAATTGTATTTCATAACCTGATTGAAGTGTTGTAGTTCTTCCTACTGAAGTTCCGTTTAAAATTATTCCACTATCATTATTGTTGTAGATTGTGTTTGCAGCTGTTTCTGAGAAATATCCTACTGCACCTGTTCCACTTGAAACAGTTCCTAAGTAAGAACCAGTGAATGAGTAAACAACTAGTTTATCTCCATTTTCTGCAGCTACGTTTAATTGAATTTCTTTATGAAGATTTCCATCAGGTGATGCAATAGAGTAGTCATTACCCTCTAGTAAGTGTTTACTTACCCCACCATCTATATGGAATACTTGAATTCTATCTCTTCTGAAAAGTAAGGAATTCTCAAATGCATCGTCTCCATTGAATACTGTTTGTGATGATGTTACATTGTAAATAAACTCTTGGAAGAAGAATGATTTATCTTCTATAGAATTTACAGCATCAATAATAGTACCCGTTTTTTGAGTTCTTAGTCCCGACTTATCTCCGACATCAGTTGCAAGTTCATTATACTTAACTCTGAAATCTTCAATAGTACTGAATGTGTCTACAGTCTTAGCCATTTAATTTTCCTAAAATATTCTGAAGAAGTCCTTTTATTTCAGATACTTCTTCCTTTAATGTATTTATTTCATTTTTTTGATTATGAAATACTTCTTTTCGTTTCTTTGCAAGTCTATACTGTTCCATATCAGTATTAACTATTGCGTGTGAACTCTCATCTCGTTCTAGTTTTGAGTGTCCTTCTACCTTTACTCCCATTACGTTGCAAGTGCAATACATCTCAATGCAGATACCAATGGCACTATTGATGTATTTTCTCCTTGTCCTACGATTTTAATAATAAATGAACTAAACTCAGGTAAATCATCTACAGTGAATTCATATTCTTTAAAGTTTCTTGCATCCGCTTCTGTTGATACATCAGGTGAACCATCTGTATTGAAGTATGAGAAACCGATATCATCTAATGGTGTGTCTTCATCGTTCTTAATAATTTTATACATAAACTTCACATCTGTTGTAGATGGTCTAAAGACATCTGCTGTTACTCTAATTGAACTAGCAGGTGTTTTAAGGTTCACCTTACGTGTGACGTACACCATTGCATTGTTATCCCCTTCGGGTTCGTTAGAACTCACATACGTGGTTCCTGTAGGTACATCTGCACTAGTATCTATGTTGTTTAGTCTGTTTGAAATTGCAATTGCACCAATAGACCCCGTATCAATAATCGGTGATACATTCGGGTTATATGATTGTAATTGTACTGCACATTCAAATGATTTAGTACTTGACATTTCATTTACTTCGTTTATTGGTGATGCAATAATACTTGGTGAATCAAAGAACACATTGTCATTCAGTGTTATAAACTCTGAACTTGTTCTTCTAGAATATACTGTTCCACTGATTGACCCTTCAGGTGAATTCATAGGTGTTGTCTTAACTGCAACAAAGATATTAGTGTTCTTTAATTGAACATTTGGTATCATTGTATGAAGTGCATCAAAGTAATAGTTTCTTGTTGACATTACATTTGTACCACCACCCAATGTTGAATCATCAGATGTATAACCCGTTTTAAGGTTATATGGTGACAAGTCGGGTACTATAGTGAATGAGTCGATACCCATATTTGCAACTGTAGTGAATGTCTTATTGATTGCACTAACTGGTATTCCACCCAATGTGTCTTCAACAGTACTTACTGTTACAGTTGCATCAGCAGTCCCACCATCAAAATTTGAGATAGTTATTGAGTCTGCAGCTGTATATCCACTTCCAGTAGTTGCAATCGTGCAACTTGTTATCACATTGTCAACTACAGTTATATCGAATGTTAATCCTGTTCCTGTTCCACCTGTTGATGCTTTACCATTAAAGGTTCCATTAGTTGGTGTTCCTGATGCAGAAGGTGTTCCTATAGTCATGACACAACCTGTCTTATCTCCTGTTATACCCGAAAGTGTTACATTAGATGCAGTGTTGTACATACCATGCATATAGTTATATACCTTAACATATGATTGTCCACTAAATGTTTCTATTGGACTTTCTTGCAACTTAGCAGTTGACAAGTCATCATTTTCAAAGTATAATACAGGTGTTTTAGTTGTATCAAATTTAGCAATCTTCATGTTAAACTTGAGGTCGTCTGTTTGTTCTGCAGTCCATGTGGATGCATTCTGAGACATAAACAATGAACCTGCGTATGGTTGTCCACTAATTGTTTGACTTGTTGCAAGGTCTGTTTCACCCATTCTTGATATCCAACACTCGTATTCATTTGAGTTTGAATATACTACGAAACAATATTCACAATCTTCTTCTAGAAGAACTGGTGAGTCAAATGTAAATGTTGTTGCAGTCGAACCATCTGTTGAAATATTAACATCTTCAGGATTTTTAGTCACTGTTGAGAATGGTAATATTGTCTGGCCAGGATACCCGTTTACCATGTTTCTTATATCTACTGATACTGGTAAGTTAGCATCTTTTGATTGGAAGAATAAGTCTATTGATGACATCATCATTCCACCTGATGCTTCAACCAAGAACGATTGTGCAAGTGGGTCTCCCCAACCTCTTTCTAATCTTGAAGACATGAACCTTCCATCAGGTACTAATGTAAAGTCTCTAACGTTAGGGCCTCTATCGTCTATTATGACTGGCAGTTCTATTGGAACTGGAACATCTATAGGTGGTACTATAACTGGTGGTATAATAGGTGGTACTAAAATAACACGAGGTGGTGTGCCAGGTGCTTGTGGTGGTGGTGGCGGTGGTAACTGGTCTATTGGTTCTACCACTGGTGGTGTTTGGTCAACTGGAATTGGTGGTGCAGTCTCATCAAATGATGATGTTGCAAGTCTTTCACCCCTTCTATTAATTGTTCTCTCACCTCTAACTCTGTCAAGAATAACTCTACCATTTCTTGTAGCAGTAATCTCTGTTTGTGATGATTGCAATAGTCCTTGTGCTTGATACATTCCACTACCATTAGACGCAGGGTTACTTAGGTTATAGAAAGAAGATGTTACTCTTAGTTCTCTTTGTCCTGTTGGGAACCTTTCTGTATCGTTGTTAGGTATTGTAAAGAATGCTCTAAGTCTACCATTACCATCTGTTTTACAATATGATGATGTTGTTAAACCACTATCTTGTGAATATGTTGCACTATGTGGTCTAACATATTTGTCTACTGCAATATTATCGAAGTAGAAGTAATGGTTTGAATTTGGTTTCAAGTTTGTTGCATCAATCTCAATTGTTCTTGAACGAATGAAAGGTATAAGTGCAACACTTACAATTCTATCGTTTCTTGTTTCAACAATATCTTCCACAACACTTGTAGTCACACCTGTTCTTGTTTGTATTTCAGGTGTCTCTGTAATCTCTCTAGTAATCTCAAGTCCTGCTACCCATTCACCACCTTGTGATGGGTCTCCACTCCATGAACCATTTGATGTTGCAGATACCTCTGATGAAACTACTGAAGGTTCTCCTGCCCATGTGGTCTGCCATGAGTTCCAAACTGTTCCCATTGCATTTGCATTTTCTGACATGACTGCATCAAAATTACCTTCTCTGTTAACTTTAACTTCAGGTAATCTTTCACTATCATTCCAAATATCTGATTCGGGTGTTAATTTTACAGTTCCAATAAATGCAAACACATGGTATGGGTTAACATTAATATGTCTTGATGCTTTATTTTGATTAACATAACTAACTTCACTATATGGTAAGGTGATTAAATCACCAGTTTGTTTGAAGTTTTGAGATGATGCAGTATTCAGAGACATGTCAAAGAATTGTGAATAAGATTGTGGTCTTAGTACACCTAGTTTAGTGTCAATAGCAACTCTATAGTCGGGATGATTTACATCACCAATCTTATGACCTCTAAAGTTATCAACTAAGAAACCTGACTTGAATCTATCGAATCCATCTGCATCTAGTATTTGTTTTGTTTGTGTGTCTTTTTCCAATAAAGAAAGAGATGTGACTCTTTCAAGGTTAGTGACCCTATTGTTTATCTTACCGATATCCTTCATGGTATATCGTCTATGGTCTTGTGACCTTACTCTTATACTGTCAAGTTTTGCAGTGTAAGGTGGTATTTGTAATTCAAATAGTTCAATTGCATTATCAATAACCTTTGGTTTGGTTGGAGATAAAGCTGGTATACCTGTTGCTATTTGGAATATTCCTGATTGGTGTAAGAATAATTTATCAATTCTTCCAACATAGAAAGTAATGTCACCTTGAACTGTTGAACCATTGATAGGTGTATCAGGTGTTGATGCATTGGTTTGTGAAATACCTGTTCTAGAATTATCGAAACTTGTTCCAGTTTCATATCCGAATGGTGCAAACTGAATTGCAGTTGATAAGTCGGTTGGACTTGCAACATTCATAGATGCAGTTCCAAAATCAGTATCATTGTGGACAATACCTGCTACAGGTCTAAAGTCAACACAATCTGAAAGTTCAAATGTTCCATCAGGTTCTAATCCACCCAAGTCTACTTTGTTTGGTGAGTAAACTGGAATCTCTTTATAAAGACTCTCGTCATAAGAATTAACGTCAAAGAAGTCACCTGCTCCTGCTTCAAAGTAATCAAACACTATAATAATAGAGTTTGAAGGTGCTGGTTCACCAGGCTTAAGTGATATTTTACCTAAGTCATAGTAACCATCTCTTTGACCATTGTCAAAGAAGTATCTGTTTTTAATATTTGGTGAACCTTGTGATACACTATCTACTGTTCCTGTTGCACCTGAAGTTTGTCCTACAATAGACTCATCTTCTGTAAATACTCCTGATATCATATAGTAATATGATGTTGCACCTGCGTTAAAGTCTATAATGACTGCACGTGCATCTGATGTTTGTCCTACAATTGTCTCATGGTTTACAAATGTTCCTACTGTATTAGCAAATGTTGCGTTAGGAGAAAGAGGTGTTGTTCCCCCTGTTCCTTCATAGATAGCATGTATTTTAAATACGTCTGCAACACCTAGTGTAATTTCTTTATCTGCAAATGCAGAACCATACACACCAGTGTAAGAACCACTTCTATCTCCACTTACTTTTAGAACTCTTCCTTTTCTATGGTCTTTACTTCTTGCAGAAGGGTTTGCAATTAAGATAGAGTATGTTACTTTAAGAATGACATCATCATTTGCAGCTCCAAATCCTGAGATTGAAAGGTTCTGACCATCTCCATTCTCTGTAGGGGATGCACTTGTGTAGTCTTCTATGTTTAGAATATCTCCATTCGATAATGATGGTGAACTTGCACCAGTCACATCAACAACTGATATACTAAAGTTGTCTGCATTTCTAGCTTCGAATGCACCATCTGTTTGTGATATTTGTATTGCACCTGAAGATGAAATTGTTTCTGTTTGTTGTCTTCTTACTTTTATAAAGTCTGCATCATGTGTCTTAACCCAGTTCCTTGGCCATGCAAATATGTTTGCAGTTTGGTCTTGGTCATCTAGTTTTGCACGTCTTCTTGTTACATTACCACTATATGTTGCAGCTGCACCACCACTTTCTAAAGTGATTTCACTAAAGTCTGAATTGAATGACACAATACTTCTCTCATTACCAGCACCATCAACTAGAATATCTCCTTCTTTTAATTCTGCAGAGAACCTTGTTCCAAAACCTGTTACAGTTGTATTATTAGCAGTCATGTTAAGTGTTCCACTCAACACTTTGTCTGCATCTAAACTAATGTCTGCAGTAAATTTTTGTGCAGTACCACCGACTTTTGGTGCTTGGAATAGAGACCTTGCTCTATCGATATTATAATTTCTTACTGCAGATATGTTTGAGAAACTACCCGTTGAGTTTCCAAATGTTAAATCTTCTGTACCTGAAGTTAAGAATGAACCTATTACGTCATGTAGATAAAGGTCATTACTAGATTTATATGCAACTATACCAGTTGCATTACTTTCGTTTCCTGTTACTTTATCACCAACATTGATTGTTCCACTTGCAGTTCCAGTAAGTTTTGTGAACATCTTAATATCAAACATGTACATGTTAAAGATAGAACTATCTGCAAATACTCCACTTGATGAAGTTCCTGACTTATGGTCAATATCTCTTACTCTTGCAAAACCAATATGTCCACTTGCATTCTCTGCTCCTGCTTCGTCTACAACTGCATCATAAATCTTTACAACACCGAAAGGTGATTGTGTTTGTCCTGAAGGCTCATTACCAAACTCGGGAAATGAGTTTGCATTTTTAACTTTTAGTTTATTTCCTAGTCTAATAGGTGTCTTAGTGTTTGCAAGTGACTTAGTTGTTCTTGCTTTTGGGAATGGAACTGTTGTTGTTCCAATCTTATCAATCTCATAACCTCTAACGTATGCTTTACCTGGCGATATTTGCATAACAAATTGACTTTCATCTCCACCATTCTTAGCAGGATAGAACCCTCTGTTAATAGTGTTATCCAAGTGTTCTCTCATTGATTGAGTGAATTGTGTTACAATAAAGTCACCATTTGCATCGAATGTTCTTCTTGCAAGTGTGTTTTCAATTGCATTATACATAGGTCTATTGACCTTCATCTCAATGACACCTTGATTAACTCTTGCAAGTTCTACAAAGTTTGCATCTGTAGTTTCTGTAATGGTAAACTTAGAAAGTGTTAATCCAACTTTAAGTCTATCTGCACCAGCAGCGTTTTCATTTGATGTACCTGTTGAATTATCTTGTAAAGAGGTATCAGAAGATGAGTCTATCATACTTTCTGTAATTGTCAAACCAATTCTATATGATGGTTTGAAAGAATACTTCTCTAGTATTAATTCTTGTGCATCAACCTTGACAAAGAATCCTCTAAGATATATAATACCTTCTGATATTTTTGCCATTGAACCGATACCACAAGGTGCATTTTCTGTAGTTTCTACTTGGAATTCGTTATTGTTTGATACTTCTGAATATGTTCCACCTGAATCTACTTGACATTCACGAAGTTCTTCGTTTGCAGTAAATTTAAATGAGTTTGCAGAATCTGTTCCCTGTCTCATATACTTAACAAACAAGGTCATCTTATCTGTTGAAGTTTCTGCACTTGATGATAATACCTTTGCAACTACTCCTGAAGTTTGACCAATGACAAGTTTACCATGGAAAGACGTTCTATAAGTCTCAGATGTTGCAGTTCCACTATCATTCGGATTTGCACTCTTGACTTTGACATAGTACATTTCCATGTCGACATCTGTTTGAGCTCCTTGAACAATAGAACCCTCTTCAAACATGTGGTCACCAAATCTTTCAATTTGATTTTGTAAAATTGATTGAGATTGAGTTAACTCTCTTGCTTGAATAGGACGACCAGCACGATAAAGAACTTTATGAAAGTTCTTATCCTCTGAGTAGTCATCGTAATAAGGTGATATATTTAAGTCTGTCTTTTCAGGCATAGTATTTCCAATTGTTTGTTGGGGTTCTTAGAACCCCATAAATTACATTTCTATAATTAATTTAATATCTTCGATTTGGTCAGCTGCTCTAGTCACTGCACCCCTGTTTTCAATATACATGATTTCACCTGAATATCTTTGAACTTCGGGATGTGATGCACTTAGTGATACTGCTGTTGCAACACTTGAACCATCTACATAAACTTGGTCTGAGTTTGCAAAGTTCACATACTCACCACCACTATTTGCAATAGTAGTGTATTTAACTATGTTTCCTGAAGTACTTAATGACACAACCTTTGCAACTGCAACTGCAGCTCCATTTGAGTTTGCATTCAATATAGTATCATCAATACTTAAAGATGCAACACTTGAACATGAGAACTGGTTATATGCAGTCAATGTAGATGCTGTTGCAACTGTTGTTGTTCCAACATTGAATGGGTCTTGTATTAAACCAACTCTTCTGAAATCGTTATCTGTTGGGAAATCACCCGAACCTTCTGCAAACTCTAATCTTGAGTTTACGATTACATAGTTTCCACCTAGTTCTGAAACTGGGTCTGCACCATGTCCATATAAAGGAGAGATGATAACTTTTGCACTTGCACCACTACCACTACCAATACCTGATATGTTTGCAATATCAATTGATGCACGTTTATATCCTGTTCCTGGCGTTGTTACTGTAATGTGTGAAATCTGTTCTGATACAACGTGAACTGTACATACTCCACCTGAACCATCTCCATCGATAGTCACATTAGTGTAGTTATGTGTTCCACTGTTTCCATTATAACCCGAACCAGCTGCACTTACGTGTACATGGTGAACTGCACCATCTACTGCTTGGTTTTCAACATCGTATTGTGAAGAACCATCATCTGTTCCTGCTGAACCGAATGCACCTAAATCACCTTTGATTTCTGTTTGAGCACCCAATGTTTTAATTGGAATGAAGTCGTTTGTTACAAATTTGATTGTATCTGAGGCAGTTACAGTATACATATATTTCCAAATATAACCTCTACCTGTGGCAGCGTCGGTATCAGTTGTTGTTACTAGAGAAGTTGGACTAGTTCCTGTAGGTTTTTCTGTTGAGTTAACAACAACACCTGAAGAATTTCTTCCACTTCTAATACATTTGTATACATTGTAGTCATCTGTTATAACAAAGAATCTTGAATCATACAAGTTAGTTGCACTTGTAGCTGACGATGGATTTGCAGATGAAATATCATGTGAATATTCATCATACTTAGTTGCACCATTGATATCCCAATCATATCTTGTTAAACCATGGGATACATCTGCAGAAGTTACTTCCTTCATTGCAATCATATCTGACCATGCATCAATTTCTTCACCAACTGCATTGGCAGGTGTTGGTGGAACTGTATCATCAGTCCATGGATATGAACGTCCTATGAATATATAAGTGTTTGAAGCTGCCTCTCCAAAATCTTCTTTGAATTGTCTAGCATTATGTACTCTAAACTTTTCTGTAATTATTGCTGCCATTTTATTTTATCTCCTAAGATATTTAATACTATTTATAACACTATGCAGACTTTATATACGCACTAAATGTTAAATTTGTTCTTTTTCGTTGATGATTTTCATAATCCGATACGTAAAACTTCGGATACATGTTGTCTAAATCAGATATTTTTAGTCCTTCGGACTTTGCACCTTCAATCATTACATTACCACTTCCATCTTCTAATACGAGGTCGTCATTATCAGTTTCATCTTTCAAATAATATGATATATCATATGTATTTTGTCTTGCAATTGTATTTATAGTTCTAATTGTACTACCAAGTGGAACAAATGATGATAAGTTACCACCATTACTGTCGTCCTGAATGAATGGTTCCCCACTTTCAGATACAATCCTATCGTGGTCTTCAAAATACATATACTTTCCAGTGTACTCAATGTTTCTTTCTGACGTAAAGTAGTGTACTGGTTCAACTGTTGTTGCACTTTCTAAACGTAGAAGTTCTGTTCCATCCTCAGATATGATTCTCTCACCATAGTCACCTTTAACTTCTGCATCCTTATCGGGTTCAAACCTTAAGATGCAAGCCTCTTCTTCAAGTTCTATAAGTCCACCACTTTCAAGGATTAATACTTCATCGTTAGGTTCCCATATTTGGAATACCTTACCTTGGTCGGATGGTCTTCTCTCACTTTCAATTCTAAGATAACCATTATCTGCAGTTGCAATATTTAATACTGACATTACTCCATCACTTCTTGCTGAAGATTGAGTGATTGCCATATCCTTAGATACAATTTTCAGAATATTCATATGACGACTTCTATGTGATGAGTCTCCATATTCTGTTCTTGGTTCAGTTATAGAACCACCAGTTCTTGGGTCGGTTTCTGCAGTAGGAATTCCACATGCTCTAAGAACAACAAATGGGTCATTCATTTCAGAGTCTAGTGTGTATAACTGTATCTTTCTACTTGAATTTGTAAATGCATTTGCTACACCTAGTGTAGGTTCTCCATGTATTACAATAGTAGGTATAAATTTAAATTGATTTTCAGGTACTGCAGATATGTTATTTTTAATTGCAACTTCACCAAAGAAGATGTGTCCTGCTGGATGAAGTAGGTCTTTAACTGCTGACCTGTATTTGTTAATAGACTCACCGACTTTGATAACATATGAGTGAGATTGATAGAGATATCCATCTTGTATATTTGCAACACTTGAACTTGCTTGACCTCTATCTCCTAAGAACTGTCTTTCGATAATTCCTTCACCACCCATAACACCTTGACCATTAAATCTTTGTGTTTTTAGGATATGGAAATAATCGGAACTGTTGAATTTTACTTGTTCACCATCGACAAACTCTCCATCTAATGATGAGTATTTTAGTATGTGTCTATCTGCATCATAAGATACTGCAGTTGCAGTTGTTCCTGATACTTGTCCAGTTAGTACTAAGTCTTTTGTTGGAATTGCAGTCGGTGTTTCAATCAACATATTATGTTGTGAAGATGAACCTAACACACCATTTGAATCAAAGTTATATCCTTGACTTTCAAAGTTGACTGAGGTAATACCACCGATACTACTTGACCATGCAAATATCTTTGCACCTGTTCCACTAGTTACATTAACTTGAGTTGCAGCGTTATCTGCAGTTGTTCCGTTAATTAATTCACCTGCTACAAACGTTCCTGTATCTGTTGAGTCTCTTGATACTACTATTCTCTTATTTTTAGATTCAAGTCTTAATACTTTACCAGTTGCATTTGATGTACCACCTGTTAGACCTTCTCCTACTGCATACTCTTCTACTTCTGCAGAGGTTTTAAAATAAATGTATCCACCTGTATATACTTTAGGAACTATTTTATAACCTGTTCCTTGGTTGTTTATGAAGATACTTCTGATATTAGATTCAGTAGTTTCTAAGTTCATTCGTGTTCCGTCTTCGTATAAGACGTTATTGAACTCTCTGTATATGTCTACTATTGCACCTGCTGATAAACCATTGATAAATGTCACTCTATCGTTCTTATGTGTATAACCTGATGTTGCATTTAACGGGTCTCTTTTTACACCATCAACAAACACTTGAACTGTTCCATCATTGAAGAACATTCTTCTATTTAAATCATCTTTACCATTGAATAGTGTTTGGTTTGCAGTTGCAGTATATGTAAACTGACCATAGTGTGATGCATTCTCTTGTATTACTTCATCACCAACCGAACCGATAAAGGCCTCTGCACCCGAACCACCTGTATCTGTATTATCAAACACTACCATTTGAGGTAGACCGACTTGAATTATAGAGTCGGTAGATAAAGATATTGGTTTTGAAACAACTATAGATTTCCTATCGTCTGCAATGGAAACTACTTTTACTGTATCTACATTAGTTCCAAATACAGTGTGTCCTTCCTTTATTGCAGTGTCTAATGCACTGTCAAATGATACTAGTGTAGATGCTTTAGAGGTTTCGGTAATGATGTTTGCACTGTCTTCCATGACAATATAGTCTTCACCATCCTCTGACCTCATGCTATCAACTGTTCCTTTAGTTGTTGCACTATAAGTGTTATGGAAACCTGTTCCACCATCTTCAATGTATATGTGTTCGACACCACCTGAAGTGATACCATCAACTATTGATTTTGCTTCAACTACACCTGAGTCTAGTTTCTGACCAACAAAATTAATCCTATCGTTTAATGTGTATAGTGAACCAGCACCTGTTTCTTCAAACAGAATACCATCACCATCTTCGGTAGATATGACTCCACTATCATCGTGTTCAATATAGATGGATGACTCATTGAAATCTACTCCATTCATTACACCTAATGTTGTACCAGTATAACTTGTTATTCCGTCTCTGTCAAGGAATGTAACGAGTACACCTTTCTCAAAGGTTCCAACATGGTTATCCATTATCTCTAATGAATAGATACCTTCTGCAGCGTCTAAGGTAAACACCTTTTCTATAATAGACTCTGCAAGAACAAACGAATCTGAACTTCTTAGGTGTTGTATTTTATCTGTTGACTTTGGAAGTAGTTGTGAGTTCGTTAGTTGAACCACCATCCTTCTTCTTTGACTATATTGTGACTCGGAGACATGTGATGTCTCGTCAATTGGATATCTGACCTCTGCATCCTGTCCAAACATTATTCTCATTAAGAATTGTAAAGATTCTGCAGTACCTTTCTTTTGATAAAGGTCGTTTATATTTTTAACTGTAAGACGTTTATTCTGAGTAGATGATAAATCTAATGATGGAATAAAGTCGTTTTGGTAATATTGTAGAAACTCTTCTGAAGTATGGTCGATATCCGAATAGTCTAGTAACTTGTTATTTGCAAGTATAGAATTTTCTTTGTATGTTTTAATTACTGCAGTTTGTTTTGTGTTCCTACCTTCAATGGTTTCATTATTCTTAAAACCATTTCCTGAAATTGATTTGACGTATAAGACATTTTTATTAATGACTTCAATACGTGCAACTGCACCTGTTGTCTTTCCGAAGATGTACTCTCCGACAACATATGGGTCTGCAGTTGAATTAGTGTTTCCAATAGATGACTCATTGACAATCTTTGAAATATCTTTGTCGGGTGTTGCACCAACAGTGTCGGGTTCCAAAAAGATGGAACCCTGACTGTCTTCTAATAAAATACCATCAATGTCACTCTGAGAATCTAGAGTAATTATCTCTGCTTCTAAGAATTCAAAATATGCACGGATGAATTGTTCAAACGCAGGTGCTTCTTCCTTTAAGTACTCGGGTAATAAAGTTGGAAGTCTGTGACTTAAACGTTCACTGACATAATCTGTATGTGACATTTATGGATATCCTATATTAAGTTAATGTTGCACCATGATTTGAGATAGGGAACCAGTTGGAACCATCCCAAAAACATATTACTGCATCACCTAGTGTATTTAACTTAATCTGTTCAGTAGTATCTGAAGAATATCCCCATGATGTTACTGTGATGTCTGCCATATACGTACTAGCTGGTTCAGTTTTGTTATAGATGATTTTTAACTGACCTACGTCTGTTCCGTCATCTAATGTAAATGCAACGTCAGCTGACGCACCTGAAAGGTCTAATGCAGATGCAAAAGAACTAGCAAGGTTAGATGCTGTTGAAGACAAAGTTGTAATGTCATCAACTGCAAGGTGAGTTGGAATGTTTTCAAAAAGTTGACCAATAGTCATCTTCTTGTTTACAGGTGTTCCGCCTGGGTTATCTACAATGTGTAATAAATCATCTGCACCGATATCACTATCTGAAACTGATGTTAATGCACTTATTTTTTTATCTGCCATTTTGTTTTTCTCCTATAAAAACCAAGTTAATGGAATGCTACTCTGAGCATGGAACCTACCATCTCAGACCACTTTATTCATATTAATATGAACTACTAGAGGTGGATGTATACCCAACTCCAGCACTACTTTCACCACTTGCGATGGTGTCTACTTCAGCAGTCACCTTAACATCAGATGTTGATATGTCAATTAGAGAACCTCTAATTGCAACTACATCATTACCTGATGGGATAACTGTAAAGTCAATCGTACTATCAACGTTTACTGTTGAGGTAAACATGATGGCATTGATTGAAATCTTTCCTTTAGAATAATCCACTGTTCCAGCTTCATTATCCTGATAAACTCTTGTTGACCCTGATAGATAGTAACGTCTTAGATTACCACTTCCATCATCGTCATAATATTGTGTATTGACTGAATCTCCCGATACCATGAAACCAGTACTAGTTGTAATACCACCAGCATCTTTATTGTGTCCTGAATGGGGATTGTTAAATCCATTACCAAAGTCTACTGTATAACCTACTTCTTGATTAATCTTGGCTTCGGATGCCTTTCTAAGTCTAATGTTTGTAGTATTAGATAGAACTGAACTATCTGCATCATCAATTGCTTTTAATAGATTTGAATGTCTGAAGATTGCATCAAAGTCTTTTAGATTATTTTTATCAAACTCGTTGATTGCACCAGTCACTAATGTCTGTAATTCACCTATTGATAAATCTGTTTTAGATGCATCATACTTGAATACTGTTGAGATAAGTATTTTAACAATTTGGGGGTCAATCAATTCGGGTCTAACAGTTAACATATTTAGTTTGTTAAGTTGACTTTTAATTTGTTTCTTCTCTGTTTCTGATAAGTAATCTGCATTCTTAGGTTTAAGTGCAACGAACACTTTACCATATACAGGTGGGTCATTATCTTCTCCACCCCATACTGCAACTGCATCTGCATTCGGATAATACTCTTGTACTTTTGCTTTGTAATCGTTAAGTGTCACAAGTCTGTTTTGTGAAGTGTAAAATTTGTTTGCCTTAAACTTAATTGACTCTATACTTTCTTTCTCTGCACCACCATTTGCATTAGAGGTAGTAATTACAGTTGAACTTGCATAACCATTGATTGCAGATTGTTGTGCAAATCTTTTTGCACCATTAGCATGTTGGTTATCTACCATAATGTATGTTGCACTTATGATATCACCATCTAATAGTTTTTTACCCAGTACTCCGTCACCAAAGTATATTTCTGTAAACCCTTCTTCGTTCTCTTGAGTGTAGTAAACTGCTGAAGTAGATTTGATTGCAGATACATCTGTTGCAAGTGCAAAAGTTTCAGATACACCATCTGAGTTTACACTTACTACCATTCTTGCTTTATCTACTCTTCCATTTGATAACACAAACTTATTGTTTTTGATTTGAGTATCTACTACATATTGGTCTGTTGCATATGTCCCTTGGACTATTTCTACATCTGAATACAAGAAAGTTGTGTTATTTTGTGATGGTAATACTGAAGATGTGACCACAAAGTAATAGTTAACTCCATCAAAGGTTGTAGAGAAAATAGTTCCTCTAGGCATAGTCATCTGAGTGGGTGTCGGGTAAGTTCCATCAGGGTTTCTAACATCGTTGATTGTTACATCTACTATTGCACTTGCACACACTTCTGATGATGGTGTGAAACCTAAATCTTTTGCACGAGACACTACATTCTTTCTTAATTGTGCAGAGTCTAAAAACAATTCTGAGGCTGCAATGTTTGTATTTACTGCAGTAATATGTGATGCATATGAGAGTAGGTCAATAAGAACAGACATACTAGAACCTTCAAAGTCATAGTCTTTAAATTTGTCCTGTCCTTTAAGATAATTTTTAAGATTATCAGAGATACTATCGAAGTCTAAATCTGTTACGTTTATTTGTGAACTGTTTACTGTCATTATCTTGCCCTTGTTAATGTGAATTCTACTTGTTGATTTGAGACACTATTGTTGATACTATAAAATATAGTACATCTAACCTCATTATTGTCATTCTCTTCAAAAATGACTTCTACATTGCCAATCCTAGGTTCAAATGTAGCTAGTTCTTTTTTTATTCTATCTGTCGCTCTTCTAAGTTTGGGTGTAGTGTCTAATTCAAACAACATGTCTCTAAGAGAACCACCAAAATTTGGTTTAAATGGTCTCTCATACTTGTTTGTTAGTATAATATTTCTTACGGAACGTCTAACTGCATCCGTATCAGTTTTTACTGTTATGTCACCCGTGACTGGATGAGGTGTAAAGAAAATATCTAAGTCTTTATACCTGTTCGGAGTTGCAACATTCTTGCCTTCTGATTTAATATTAACTGCCATACTTCTATTTATAACACTCCGTTAATCAGTTGGAACCTTAATTGCACAAACAACCAAACCTTCATCTAATAATGTGTTCATAACTATATTGTTACCAACTACACTGAACTCATTGTCTGCAGAACCCTCAACTTGTCTGACTCCATTAACAAATACATATAAATCTCCACTATTACCATCAATAGGGAATGAATTGCCCTCTGCAGTTCCATCTGAGGCCTTTAATGTTGAGTCTAGACTACTGTCGGTCTTATTTGCAACACGAACTGTAGGTTTATATGTGGTCGAATCTATTACACCATCTAAGTTAGGTATAGCAATCATAGTTGCAAATGGATTTCCAATTAGGTTTAGGAAGTCACACATAGTTAACAATAACATATCGATTAACTTACCTAATCCGATTGCTTGTAGGAATTTCTTTATTAACTTGACCCATGCATAGAGAAGTTTCTGTTGCCAGTTCTCTTTGAAGTCTACTAATCTTTCTTCAAACCTTTGTAGTCTTTCTTCAAGGGTTGAATTAGTACGAGTATCCTTTCCTATTATCTCTTCAATGGTCATTCCTATAATTGGTATTTCAAATCCAAGTACTGCTTCTTCCAATTGTCTCAGATACTTTCCCTTCTCATCTAAAAGTTTCTGTTCTAGTTCTCTCTTCTCTTCGTTTAGTTTATCAATCGTAGCAGGGTCGGTTTCAGTTTCCAGTTTCTTATCAATCTCTGCAATCTTTTCTCTAAGTTCACTAGCAGTAGTTTGAAATTTTCTCTTTAGAGATGCTTTGGTCTTTTCTATTAACGCAGGTATGTCCATTGTCAATAGTTCTTGTATAGATGATATTGGTAAGTCGGGTAATCCAAGTAAGTCCCATATCTCATCAAACAAATCAATAAGTTTTTCTAATGCTTTTATATGTGCATTCGTGACCCACTCTTTAATCTCTGTTTTGATGTAGTCCCATGTGAGTTTTGCCTTTCTATCTTCATTAAGTTCTGAGAGTTTACCATCAAACTTCTTAATTGCATTAGGTACTAGACTAAAGAATTTATCTACGTGTGCAGCTCTCTTCTCTTCAAGTTCAAGTATCTCCTTTTCTAGTTGTTCTTTCTGTTTCTCTAATGCCTCAATTTCTTCTACAGTCATGTTCCTTGCATTCATTAACTCTTTGTTAATTTCTGCAAGTCGTTTTCTTTTAGATATAATTTTAGTGACAAAATTCTTTCCAGCTATTTGGTCTGTTATCTCATTTCTATAAGAAGGAGTAGTTATCATTTTAATAATATCAATTGATAAACCTAGGATGTTAATGGTTAGACTAAGTGGTACAATTTTCCCTATCAACTCAGATATTTTGTTGGGAATATACATATGAAAATCTGCAACCAACTCATCAATAGCATCTGTAAGTTCCTGTTGTAGATTTTTCTTTCCTTCAGTCTCTTTCCAATATGGACTAAGAAGTTTTTGTAATTTATCAAAATACTTTTCAATAGATTTTTTTATGTCTCTGAACTGTTCAAAGAGTTCACCCATAATAACATTGTCAACATAGTCTTCTGCAATTCTTATCTCTTCTAGTATTGCAGCTCTTTCTTCTGCAGTTAAGTCGGGGTTCTGTAATTTCTTGACGAGTAGGACTATCTCTTCTTCCTTTTCTTTCTTCATCAAAGCTAGTTTTGCATCCAACTTGCTGGGAAGTTGTGCAATTTCTAAAAGGGGTTTTAGTAAATCTTCTACTGAGGGTATAGAGAATATGTCCTCAGTCGGACATGGAAGTGCAGTAGGTAATACAACCTTTAATGCATTTGCAGTTTCAGCTACAACTAAGCCTGGTGTAACAACTGCGTTTTCATATGTCATTATAATTATCCTTCTGTTACGATTTGACCTTTTAGGAACAATACTTTTGCAGATTGAATAGTCATGTTTTCACCTGACTTAATATCCATTGTTCCTGTAACATCAATCTCACCTTTACCATAACCCTTCAATTTAACATCACCATATGTCTTAATATTAGAGTCACCCATTATCACAACATTTACTTTACCACCGATATGTACTTCATTGTCTTTGCATATTACAGTGTATTGGTCATTGACCACTCTTGTCATTTGTGACCCATCGGGTTCTATTGAATGGAATGTTCCTGAACGATGTGCAACTGCAATTCTTTCTGCACCTACTGTATCGTCTAACTCAAGTAGATGTCCTGACTCTGTCTTCAGGGTTTTATTAAATGGGTAAACTGGTTTTGCTTTAGTGACATAAGACATGTTGGCCAATAGAGAAAAGTCTCTGTCTGCATATGTTATCTCACCTCTTGCATGGATGTCTACATCACTTACTCCAAACTCTAATGGGTAGTAAGGTGTTTCTTTGGTTGTTGGTTCCGTGATAGTAGAAGCTTCAAGAGTTTTATTTGTGTCTTTGTCTTTTTTTGGATAGTAATTTAATGTTACACTTTCGGGTATCTGAGGAGACTCGTCTAATCCTACTTCTAGTCCCCAACCTCTATTAGGTTTTTCTATTGATGCAACCCCATCGATAGTTCCATCATATGCACTAGTTCCCTCACCAGTTCTTCTTGGGTCATTGAATCCTGACTCCACACTACGTCCAACTTCTTTACCAGTTACATCAACCTTCATCCCCTCTTGTGGGATACCCACTACTGTTCCAGTAATGATTGGGTTTTGTTGAGACTCGTCTCTAAAGAAACCAAATACAGTAGACCCTTCTACGAGTCCATGTTGTGTTCCAAATCCTGATAAAGCTGCAGAAGTAGTTGGTAGTATTACAGTTGCCCAAGGTAAATCGGGTGTTGCAATCCTGTCCTTTTCATGAGTATGAATTCCATGTATACGAACACGAACTCTACCTATCTTCATAGGGTCATGTCTATCTTCTACGACTCCATAGAAACTCATCATCCTTGGGTGTGTTTGGTTTGTCATTCTGAAATACTCGGTTGTAGTTTTTTACTAATACCTTCTCTGACACAATCCATAGTAATGGTTCCTTTATTGTCTTTTGGTATTCCAGTAATCTTCATACTAGTTATCAAATATTTATTATCATTCTTCTTATCACCCGTTCCTTCAGGTTTACTAGTTTCGGGTTCATGTATATTAAGACGCACAACTGTTCCTACAGTTAAATCAGTTCTGAATGGAACTTGAACAGTGTACACATTTTGTTTAAGTAATTCTAAAAGAGCTCTTCTTTCTAATATAGAATTGTCTTCATGAACTTCTCCAAGAAAACTCTCTGCATCTTCATATTTTTTTGCATTACCAAATGCATGTTTCATGGTGTCTACGTTTATTACTAAACTATCGTATGCTTGGTTAAGAGCTGGTTCTGCATCTGTTTGTGAATATGATTGGTCTTCATTACCTATTGCATCATCAGTTGTCATAACTATTTCAGGTGCATCTAAATGAACATTGGGGTTATGCATATGACCTTCCCTTGCAAATGTCTGAGACATATCATATATCTTTTCATCCAATCTCTGTTCTATAGGATTCCATATTCTTATTGTAGATGCATATAAACCTTTTCGTATTCCTTCTAAGGTATTGAATGTTGATGGTTGTTCGTACTTTAAAATTTGTGTATTTAAACCTTTTGCTGAATTGATGTTTGCATTCATACTGTCTAATTCTGTATTCTTAGGTGAAGTTGAGAATACTACAGGATGTACCCTTTGATACATCTCACCTATGTCATGAAATCTGAATCCACCATTAAGTGTTTGATAGAAGAAACATGAATTCCTAAATGGTGCTTCGGTTGAAGTGTTTGCATTTTCAACAAAATATTCTACACTTTTTTTAACAGTCCAATCAGGTGCAAGAAATGAAAAGTTAGCAGGTAAAGTATCTACCCATGCTTCTGTTTCTTCAGGAGTAAATTTAATAATGTCTGACATTACCCCAAGTGCCATGGCAGAATATGAACCATAAAATGATTGTGATACCTTTGTCTTTTCTGCTTGGAAAAGTCTTGGGTCTGCAAAAAGTAATGTGTATGTTTGTGTTACTTCATTTATTTTTTGAACATTTAAAGTCTTATATATTCTGAAGGTTTTATCTATAGAGAAGTCTCTTTCCGATTTATCTTCTAGTCCTTCTTTTTGTCTCACAGATATTCTTATGAATTCTTGACCTGTAAATTCAAAGGTTCTAAGTATGTTTTGAGTATCAACTAAAGACACTTCTCCTGTCGTAAACATATCGTAGATACTTTCATATAATTGAAAGGCAGCTGTAACATTTCTGATATCAACAATATCACCCGATTGGGTAACAATAGATATTGCATCGATGAAAAACTCACCTGTTCTATAATTACTACTCATATTTAATCCGACATAATACGTTCAAACACACTAACAACTTGTTGTATTAATTCGGGACGTATTACTCTTATTTTTCTTTTTGCTTCGTTTGTTTCCCATTCTTCATCAAAGAAAGATACAGAAGAGAACCCATTCTCAAAGAAGTTCTTTTTAACTCCATTGGTGTCTTTATAATATGCAATACCATCTCTTTGTTCTATTGCATTAAGTACAGTCATTGACTTACCACTAACACTTCCTGTCACCACATCATTACCAACAAACCCATTTCCTATAACACCAATACGTTTCATAGTTGGGTCGACCTTAACTACGTGTGCTTCTTTACCTGCTGAAGTTATCTGTTCTCCTAGTAGAAACTTACTAGTTGATGATACGATATCTGTTGTTTCATTTCCGACTAGGTACTGACCTTCATACTTTTCATTCATGTATTTCTCAAAGGTTTGGTTGTCTTTATGCCAATCATTGTAGTTAGTAAATTCGTTTGCAAGAAATAGTGTCCAATGTAAGTCACCATTGTTGTACAACTTAGTTGCAACTACATCGGGTCTCTCACCATCCTGTATTTCATAGTAGGTATATGAAACAAGACCATCTAACGCCTCGGTTTCTATTTTAGACTTTCGGAAAAAGTCTTTGATTGATATTACCTTACCACTACTAAGTGTGTACTCAACATTAGGAAAATTTTTAAAATATTCACTTGCCATTATCCACCCTCACCATTTGTGCCTGTTGCTTTCATCCAAGATTCCTTTATCTCCTTATGAGATATCCTTCTCCAATCCCCATTTTCGTCTCTTTTGTTACCTTCATAAATTGACCTATCGTTTGACTCAAGCTTATCACCCGGCCCACCAATATTATTAGATACGGGAGAAACCGCTTGATAGTTTTGTTGAGTTAGTATTCTTATCTCCATAAATTCTAGTGTCATAGTAGACTTAACAGGTTGACCATCACGATATACTGAGAACTTTTGACCACCTGTATGGTCAACGTCACACTTAGTGCAAACTGCTGGAAGGAACCCATCTAACTTATAAGCTATCGGGCCTTCAAAATAAATATCAAATACATTTGGATAGTTAAAGAACGTATCTGCTAAAGTAGTTCCATCTGTACCTGTATCTGAATCACCTTTACCAAATAAGTCCATTTTAAATGAATCGGGTAACATTGCAGTTCTGAATGCATATATAATTTTATTGATAGTGTCTGCTTCTAGTTGACTTCTAGGATACAACTCGTAAGTAAAGTTCCATGAACGGAAACCTATACCCTCAAACATCATTTCTCTCATAGGGTTTAATGCAATACCAGCTTTAGCTCCTAAAGCACCACCTGTTACTCCATTTGCCATACCAAGAACCATCTTACCAGCAACAGACTCTAGTGCAGAACCATCTAGATTTTTAAGTGCTTCACTAGGATTTGATAACACATCTCCTAACGCTTGTTGTATTGCACCAACACCTTCATTCTTGTATTGCACATTTGCTTGAGATAATAGTGTATCAGGAACATATAAGTGTACTTCCATTAGACCATCAGCCATATCTATACCACTTCGACTCGTATTTTGATGCGTTTGTCTTTTACGTGTACTAAAGGTAATCATATTCTCTATAGCAGGTAAATCTTGTGGATAATACAAATCTATAACAGAAATATCGGGTTTGCCCTTACAAGCTTGTTTACTTACATTCCTTGCATCTAGTTGTCTTTGTAAAGAACTTCTTCGTGCATCTAATATCTTATTAGCAAGTCCTCGTTGTTCACCCAATGCATCAACTAATGAATTAAAGTTTAGATTTTTGAATTTTGATACTGTTCCTTTGAAAGATTTGATAGCCGACTGAGCTTTTTCAATTTTACCTAGTAGTTTGTCTAGAGATGCCATGCATTTGTCCTGTATAAATAGTTATATTCATTAATATAGTATTGTTATTTATGTCATACAGTGGGAAGTTTAAACCAAAGAACTATAAAAAATATAGGGGAGACCCCACAAAAATCTATTATCGTTCTCTTTGGGAACGAAGATTCATGATGTATTGTGATAATAACACTGCAATTATAGAATGGGGAAGTGAAGAAATTGTAATACCTTATGTATCACCCGTTGATAAAAGAATACATAGATACTTTCCTGACTTCTATATAAAGTATGTGACCACAAAAGGACAAACAGTCCGTGAGATTATAGAAGTTAAACCCAAGAAACAACTCAAACCCCCGAAGGAACCTAAACGACAAACCAAACGTTATCTAAATGAAGTTGCAACCTACATTGTAAACCAAGCAAAGTTTGCAGCTGCAAATGAATACTGCAACGATAGAAAGTATGGGTTCCGAATATTAACTGAAGACCACTTAGTTCCAAAGAAAGGAAAAAAGAAATGAAAACATTATATGTATTTGATTTAGATGGAGTCTTGATTGACTCTAAAGACAATATGGAGATGTCATTCAACTCCCTTAACACTGGTAGACCCTTTGAGGATTACTTTAAACATATCGGTAAACCCTTTAAAGATATCTTAACTGAGATGGGTATACTTACTGACCAAGACCAACTAATGGTGGAATACAATTACCACTCTCAAGAAAACAGTGACTTGATTAAGTTCTATGATGGTGTGGAACAACACTTAAAGTATCTTAAGTCCCAAGGTAAAAAGATTGCAGTTGTCACATCTAAACATGTAGATAGAACACATGACATCTTATCTAAGTTGGACGTTGAGTTTGATTTCATCTGTTGTCCCACTGAAGGTCTGAGAGGGAAACCTTCTCCTGACCAACTACTATATACTCTTGCACATTGTAATACAAGTCCTTGTGATGCAGTATATGTTGGTGACATGATAGTAGACATGGAATGTGCAGAAGCATCGGGTGTTGATTTTATATTTGCAGAATATGGTTATGGAGAAATAGAATGTTGTTGGAACAGAGCAAAATCAATACAGTCGGTCTAATACCTTCCCGTTGGGGTTCAACTAGATTCGAGGGTAAACCCCTTGCAATGATTAGTGGTCAACCAATGATACAACGTGTCTATGACCAAGCATCCATGTCGAAGAGACTAGACGAAGTCTACGTGGTTACGGATGATGACCGAATTGAGAACTACTGTAATGACAATGACCTGAATGTAATCAGGATAGATGACGATGTAGAAACGGGGACTGACCGAATTGCACTTACACTTGATACACTTGATGCAGACATATATGTTAACATCCAAGGTGACGAACCCCTGATTGACCCTGATGCAATTGATAGAATGGTTGAATACTTCAATCCTAATATCGGAACTGTAAATGCATATGTCAAGATTACCGAACCTTATAAGGTTATGGATAACGATGTAGTGAAGGTAGTGTTCAATGCACATCATTGTGCAATGTATTACTCACGTCTCGGTATACCCTTTCCACGACATGAGAATGGAAACGTTTATCAACAACTAGGACTCTATGCATTCTCTAAAGAACGACTTAAACTATTCAGAGAACTACCTATGCAGAGTTTAGAGAAATCTGAGAGTGTAGAGATGTTGAGATACTTAGAGAATGGTTATGATGTACAGATGGTGCATGTATATGATGTGGGTTTGTCTGTAGACTCTCCTAAAGATATAAAGTTAGTAGAGGAATACTTAAATGGAAATAATTAAACACTTACACACTCAAAAGGATATAGATGAACTCAGAGTCATCTTTGACGAGTTTCATGTTAGACCTAAGTTAGTAACACTAGGTGAAGCACTTGAAAATAAATGGGAACGTAAACCTGATGCACATATCACGTATGCAAAACATCTACTGAAACACAAAGACTTAGAACCAGTTGTTGCAGAAAACTTCAAAGAGAAGATGGATATTCATGAATACAATCAGAACTTCCATGCAACTAAACTCATATGGTTAATCAATGAGATTAGAACTAAGGGATTGTACTCAACTCCACAAGCTTACATGAAAGATGATAAGTGGATTGTACATCCAGGCACCCATAGAGTTCATGCACTTATACACTTGAATAAGTTAGACCAAGAGTTTGTGTTATGGGATGTGTCAACCTTTCGTAATGAATCAATAGACTTTGATACTTGGTTAGAGTTGTATTCTAAAAGTGGTAATAGTTTATTTGCAGTTGAGACACCCAACATGATTGAGATGCATGTTCAAGAGGATAGACCTGACATGTATGCAAACAGTGAAAGAGTTATGAATACGATAAAAGAGATTGAGTTTACAGAAGAGTCTGTACTAGATTATCAGTTTTAGTCTTTATTAATTAGGGTTGTTTGTGTTGCCTGAATTCATACCAAATGTCACAACACTACTATTATTACTAACACTAGAACTTGAAACAATATTGTTCATCTGACCTGCTTCACCAGCAGTTTTATTATTTGCAATATCTCTAGTCAACTGTCGTATCTGTTCAAGTGCCTCTTTATTACCATTAGATGCCTCATTAATTAGGTCTACTATTGGTGGATGATTCATTGCAATTTTTACTAATTTGTCACTCTCGTCATTAAACCAACTTTCATCAATGGTATTTTCTTTTCCATATCCTGAAGCATCAGTCTGACCCATGAGAGCTCTCTCAAGATTATCTAAAGCTTTGGTGGCCTCGTTATTACCTTCTGCATCTTTTCTATTTTGTTTATATTGTTCTTCAGCATCTTTTAACTGTATTTTTGAAAAGTTCTTTGCAAATTGTTCTTCATAAGTACCATAGTCAAATGTACTAGAACTTTCTCTTCCATGCCAGTCGCCAGGCATTGCAGCGACCATAGTCTCTGTACCAGTTTGATAACCATAAGTTTGAGTCTCCTCATCAAACTTCATTCTCATTGCCTTAACAAACTCATCAACACTACCAAGAAGTTTACTTCTATCAGTATATTCTTTAATCTGTGCTTCCGTAAGTCCCTCAAAGGTGCCCTTTTGATTGGTCAATGATATTGAGTCACTTTTATACTTATCATTTTCGTTTAATTCTCTGATGGTTCTATCTAAAGCACCAACATTCATATCTGTAATTATATCTTCAGCCGTACCAAGTATAGTAGACTTGTGTGCATCAATTAGGTTGGTGACACCATCTTGTAAAGATTTATCAAGCTTAGAAACCATTAGGTTCCAAGTTTCATCATTTAAATCTACTTCAAATCCTTCGTTTTCAAATATTGATTTCAACCCCTCAGTAGTTTTAAATGCATCACCACTCTTATTCAATTCCTCTATTTCACCACCATAATATTTTTCTATGTAATCGGTCTCTCTTTTAGAAATTCGTTTTTTGATTTCTTTATCACCTTCTTTGCCAGTAAAGAACATCTTAAGTCTATCTACAGCGTTAGCCATCGTGATACCAAGTCGGTCTAGTTTTTTTCCTAGGAATTTCTTCATCAATATTATTCCTACTACTATTGCACCAATAGCACCTAAAACCATTAGTGACCTAGTCTTTAACATCTTCCAAACGAATGTGACTGTCTTACCTAATAACCTTAAAGCTTTAACTGGAACTATCTTTCTAATTCCCTTTAACATCTGTTGTAGTCTTGCAGTACTTTGTCTTTTCGATACTGCCTGGTTTTTCATTAAGAAACCCTGACCATCTTGTTTTCTTTGACCCTTAACTCTCTTGTCTAACTTACCACTCTTTGTAAAGACTCTACCAGTAGTATCATAACCAAGGTCTTTATTCATAAATGATTTTAATTTAGACCCCTGAATAGATGCCTTTCTTCCGATAGTCTGACCGAGTTTAGAGTTCTTGAGTAAATTACCTGTCTTACCTAAAAACCCAAATGCACTTTGAGCTCCAAGACCTATTCCCTGTATACTTCCTTTTAGTAAACCGAAAGCTGCTGTAACCTTTTTAGTTGCATCTTTTATCTGAGAACCACCAATAGAACCAAAAAGTTCATCAAAGTCTGATTTCATTTGACCTGAAATCGTCTTTGTTGTTCTGACTATCTTCTCACCTTCTTTCTCGTACTCTGTACCAAACTGTTCTTGGAATGCATTCCCAAGAGACTTTTTGAAAGGCTCAAACTTTTTGAGCAGCTGCTTGAGAATTCGATTGCTTTCACGAGCAGTATCAAATTGTGCTTCACCATATCTTTGTTGAGATTTGATTACATCATTAAAGGTTGCTTCTGCCATCTGTTAAGTCCTAGTTAGGGTTAGTATCCCCATGTTCTTTAGCTGCACTTGAAGTGTATAGTCCAAACCATGCCGCACCAGCACCGACCAATACAGATATTAAACCTGACTGTTCTAGTGTTGGG
>Ga0209425_10001161_pt1 | contig 30763 bp, 27 predicted proteins | sample COG_05_FD_184749 | JGI IMG/M metagenome (GOLD analysis project Ga0209425, IMG submission 184749) | Pelagic Microbial community sample from North Sea - COGITO 998_met_05 (SPAdes) (version 2) | ecosystem: Environmental > Aquatic > Marine > Neritic zone/Coastal water | place: Helgoland, sampling...
TAGGATTAAGTAGAAAGAACCTAACAATAGAAGGTTTTGATATAAGCCATCATGGTGGTCAGCATGCTGTGGCTTCAGCTGTGAGATTTTCATCTTATGGACCAGAAAAAAAGAATTATAGGCTTTTCAATATACCCAAGGAATTATCTGGAAATGATATAGGTTCAATGAGGCATGTTCTTGTAAGAAGAATTAATAAAAAAAGCATTAATTTATTACCAGACATTATTTTAATTGATGGAGGGAAGACTCAGTTAGAGGTTGCTTTGAGTGTTTTTTCTGTTTTAGCAAGAAAGTCACCAATGATCCTCAGCATCGTAAAGGGATCCAAAAGGGTCAGATCTACAGAAACCATCCTTTCCAAGGATGGGATTATTGAGATCTCTAAAGATAGCCCAGGATTTTTGCTTCTTCAACAAATTCGAGATGAATCTCATAGGTTTGCTATTACAAGCAATCGGAAGAAGAAAAATAAGTCTATAAAAAAATCATCTCTTGATAATATAAAAGGTCTTGGACCAAAGAAAAGAAAGGATTTAATGAATCACTTTAAATCCATCCAATCAATCAAGACTGCATCTGAAGGTGAGCTATGTAAGGTTTCTGGAATAAGTATTACACTAGCCAAGGAAATAAAATTATTTTATACATCATGAATTACTTTATTCAATTTTTAACATATTTTAGAATTTTTACAGCACCTATTATTTTTGCATTAATCACCCTATATGATTTTTACATTTGGGCTTTATTATTATTTTTTCTTGCGAGTATTTCTGATTATTGGGATGGCTTTTTTGCCAGAAAATATAACCTTGAATCTATTATGGGAGAGATCTTAGACCCCATTGCAGATAAGATATTAGTAACATTTATTATTCTTGCGTTGAGCATTGAATTGTCAAGTACATTTATTGGAATGGTGGGTGGGCTTATGTTGGTCAGAGAATTTTGGGTTGCAGCTTTAAGAGAATTCAATGCAAGGCATGATAACTCTAATGCTACGCAAGTAACCTTCCTTGCCAAAATAAAAACTTCTATTCAGTTTCTTACATTTTCCTCATATTTATTTGGATTAGCGATCAATAGCTCATTAATTATATTTACCTCTAACTTTCTTTTATTTTTGGCACTGATAATTACACTCCAAACTGGACTTTCATATACAATATCAACTTTTAAACAATAGGGCTGGATGGCAGAGTGGTTATGCAGCGGCCTGCAAAGCCGTTTACGCCGGTTCGATTCCGGCTTCAGCCTCCATAAATTTATAAATTACATACATGAAAGTACCATTTATAGATATCAAAAGATTTGAGGATGGTTTTCTCGATAAGTGGAATTCTAAAGTAAATTCTTTAAGTGCATCAGCAAGCTTTATTGGGGGGGATGAAGTATCTCAACTTGAATCAAGTCTATGCAAATTTCTTGATGTTCAAAATACTGTTACATGCTCCAATGGCACAGATGCTTTGCAGATAGCCCTGAGAGCTTCTGGAGTTAATAATAATGATGTTGTATTAATACCGGATGTTACTTTTTGGGCCACATTTGAAGCTGTTATTAATGTTGGAGCCAAGCCAGTTTGTATTGATGTCGACGAATCATGTGGTGGAGTAGATGAAGATGCTTTTTATAAAGCGGCGAAAAAACTCAAACCCAAAGCAGCAATTTTGGCTCATTTATATGGCTGGGGAACACCTAACCTAATCAAAATAAGATCTTTTTGTGAAAAAGAAAAGATCATCCTGATTGAAGATGGAGCCCAATGCTTTGGAACAAATTACCTTAATCAATCTATATATAAAGATGCTTTTATTTCTACTACATCATTTTATCCAGCTAAGGTTTTGGGCGCCGCAGGTGATGGAGGTGCAATTTTTACGAAAGACACAGATTTAGCGGAAAAAGCAAGGAAATTATCCAATCATGGTCGAGATGAGCACTATGGACATGGTTACGTTGGATGGAATTCGAGATTAGACACTCTTCAGGCGGCATTTTTAAATATATCCATGGAATATATTAATCAAAGGATAAAATCAAGAAGGGATACAGCTCATCAATATAAAAAATTTCTTGCAAATATAGATATTGAGCATCTTTTCCCTCATCCTGATTTTGAGGAGAATGGTTATACGAATTTATGTATTATTAGTGATCAAAAAAAGAAGCTAAAAATTGAATCAGGATTTAAGAATCTCAACATAGGTTTTGGAAATATTTATCCTGGAGCAATGTCTGCTCAAAAAGGTGCAAAAGATAACCTTGTTTCATATTATGGAACTGGTAAATCGAAACTTTTCTGCCAATCTGTTTTCAATTTACCGCTTTTTCCATATATGAATGATGAGGAAATAAACTATATACTTGATTCACTGAAGAGTTTAATCGACTAAGTATTTATGAAATCTAATAACAACATTTTTATTCATGAATCTGCAGAGGTGCACGATGATGCAGATATTGGCAATGGAAGTAAAATATGGATCAATGTCCAAATTAGAGAGAATGCAGCAATTGGCTCGGAATGCATTATCTCAAAAGATGTTTACATAGATGAGTCTGTGACTATTGGTAATAGATGCAAAATTCAAAATTCTGTCTCTGTTTATAAAGGAGTTTCTATAGCTGATGATGTATTTATTGGGCCTAATGCATGTTTTACAAATGATTTAGTTCCGAGAGCCTTTAATCAAGACTGGAAAATTACTCAAACCATAGTTAATGAGGGAGCCAGCATTGGAGCTAATGCTACTATTATTTGTGGTGTTAATATTGGAAAATTTTCAATGATTGGTGCTGGCGCAGTGGTGACGAAAGATGTGCCTGCTTTTACTTTAGTTGTTGGAAATCCCGCCAAAGTGATTGGCAAGGTGGATAAAAATGGCCATAGGGTTTAATTCATGTCATTAAAAATCTCTATATTGGGCTTAGGAAAAATGGGTATCAATCATCTAAGAACTCTTAGCTTATTAAAAGAAGCCGACATTCAATATATATTTGATTTTGAAGAGGCTACTCTGAAGAAGCTATCAGATGAATTTAATGTTGCCTATACTTTAGATTTCAATGAAGCTATTAAAGGGTGTGATGCTGTGTATATTGTTACCCCAACATCAACCCATTTTGAATATTTTAAAAAATGTTCTCCAAAAGTAAAAAATATTTTTATAGAAAAGCCACTTACTGCATCATATGAAGAGGGGCTTGAGTTAAGCAAGATATCTGAAAAAAATAATAACTTTATACAATGCGGATTTGTGGAGCGCTTTAACCCAGCCTTTGAAAGTTTAACTCAGATAGTCAAAGATCAAGAAATTATTAATGTAGATTTTACCCGAACGAATAAACTGAGCTCTAGAATCACTGATGTAGATGTAGTTCTTGATTTGATGATTCATGATATTGATTTGGCGCTTTCATTAAACGGCCCAGTTAAGATGCTTTATTCTTTTGGAGCATGTGCTGGTGATCAACTAGGATTTTGTAATGCTGTGCTGAAACATAAAAATGGTGCTACCTCGAGACTACTTGCAAGTAGAATGACTGAAAAAAAAATTAGAAGTATCCAAGTGACCTCTCATAATTCTTTTATAGAAGCTGAGCTTCTAAAGAAGACTTTATTAGTCCATCAGCAATCTGAAATCATTGATAGCAAGACCAGACCTTATCAAATTAACTCTGTGCAACAAGATATTGAGGTTGGGTTTCAAGAAGCATTGCTTACTGAGAATAAAGTGTTTCTTGATAATTGCACAGGTACTTTACATCACAATACCCCATGCTTGAAAAGCTCTCTAGAGGCATTAAAGGTGGCCCAAGATATTATTGACAACATAGTGAAAACATGAGGACTTTTGCAAAAAAAAATATTCTTGTAACTGGAGGGGCTGGATTTATTGGAAGCCACCTTGTTGACAAATTAATAGAGGGTAAAGCAAATAAAGTTATAGCTCTAGATAACATGTTCCTTGGATCAGAGGATAATCTTAATTCTGCACTTAAGCTTGGAGCTGGCTTTATTAAGGATGATATTGAGTTTGCTAGTTCATTAGAATATATCCTAAAGAATGAAAAAATAGATATTGTTTTTAATTGTGCAACAAAAGCGCTGAATTATTCTTTTGTAAATCCATCAAATGCATTTAATACTAATATTAATGGAATTCTAAATTTATTAGAATTTCAACGTCAGGGTCTTTTCGAAAGCTTATGCCATTTTTCGACTTCAGAAGTTTATGGAACGGCTATTTATGAACCAATGGACGAAAAGCATCCAAAAAATCCTACAACATTATATGCTGCGGGCAAAGCTGCAGCGGATTTAGCTTTAGAAAGTTATGTTCAAATGTTTGATCTTGATGCATTTATTGTCAGGCCTTTTAATAACTATGGCCCAAGGCAAAATTATAGGGGTTATATGGCCGGAGTGATTCCTATTACAGCTTACAGAATTTTATCTGGTGAAAAGCCTGAAATTCATGGAAATGGCTTACAAAGCAGAGATTTTATCTATGTTCATGATACCGTTGATGCAATTACTAAAGCATTTTCTCTTTTAAAAAAAGGTGAAGCGATTAATGTTTCTACTAATAATTCAATTTCTATGAATGAATTGATACATAAGATTGCAAAATTTTATAATTACAAAGGTGAGGTCGATAATAAGCCTGAAAGAGGAGCAGATGTTCTTTGCCATAATGCTAGCAATAAAAAAATTAAAGAGCTAATTGAGTATAATTTAACAAATTTTGATGAAGGTTTGGAGCATACTCTTCAATGGTACAAAGAGCTCCTAGCATCTAAAAGTTCAATCAATGATTAAATTAATTAAACCTTATATTTCGATGCAAAGTATCCAGCCTGAGCTGGAGAATATCTTTGCCTCTGGTCAATTTACTCAAGGAAAAAATGTGCAAAGGTTTGAGACTGATCTCAAAAATTATCTGTCTGTTAATTATATTGGCTTAACAACCTCAGCTACCACAGCGCTTTCTTTGAGTTTAAGAGTTATGGGGGTGAAGCCAGGTAGCAAGGTAGCTGTCTCAGATTATAGCTGGCCTGCAAGCTCTAATGTGATTGAAGAATTAGGAGCAATACCTGTCTTTATAGATATTAACCCTGAAACTTTCAATATGTCTTTAGATGATTTAGAGAAAAAAATAGATGCAAGTTTTTCGGCAGTTATATTTGTTGATACATTTGGAAATCCAAGTGGTTTGGAAGATATTTTTGAACTGTGTCAAAAATACAAGGTGCCATTACTCGAAGATGCAGCCTGCGCATTAGGCAGCGAAGTTAATGATATAAAAGTTGGCTCTATTGCAGATGTCACCTGCTTTAGCTTTCACCCAAGGAAACTTCTTAATACTGGGGAGGGTGGAGCAATTGCAACGAACAATCAGGAATATGCAAAACAATTTAAAATTAAGCTTGCTGCTGGAGCATCTGATAAAGCAGAGATAGGATTAAAATTTACAGACTTTGGCTTTAATTTTAGATTAACAGAAATTCAATCTTTAATGGGTTGGCATCAATTAAAAATCATAGATGAAATTATTGCTAGAAGATTAGAAATAAAATATAGCTATATTGATTCTTTAAAAAGCATAGGTTTTTTGCCTCAAAAAGTTCATAACAATGCCAAGCATAACGCTCAATCAATTGTATTCACTGTTCCAGAGAATTTGGACAGGAACAAATTAGTTAAGTATCTATTTTCTAAAAATATTGAATCAACGCTTGGAACGTATTGTTTAAGTGGAACTAGTTTCAATAGAAATAAATATGATGATGTTCAAAAAAAATCACTAGCAATAGAATCTTCTGCTATAACCTTGCCTTGCTTTGATGGCATAGATATATCTCCAGTAACAAAAGAAATAGAAAACTTTGTGAAGCAAAATGACTAATATTAATTTTCAATCAGAGTTCCAAAAAATCTTTACTGATCTTAGAAAAGAAATGTACGAAAAGTATGATAGGCATGTTTCACTGCAAGACTTATTTTCAGACAGATGGGAGACTGCAAAATTCTATAATTTTGGAGAAGGGACCTCATGCTATAACAATGTTTTGATAATTGGTGATGTTAAAGTTGGAAAAAACACATGGATAGGACCTAATGTGATCTTAGATGGATCAGGCGGGCTAGAAGTTGGAGATCATTGTTCAATTTCAGCAGGCGTTCAAATATATTCTCATGATACAGTCCAGCAATCTCTTTCACTTGGAGAGGATTCAGCGCAAAAAATGAAAACTTCAATTGGAAATGGAGTATATATAGGACCCAATTCGATAATCGAAAAGGGTGTTTCTATTGGAGATCAATCAGTTATTGGAGCCATGAGTTTTGTAAACACTAATATTTCTAAAGGGAAAAAATTTTATGGCATACCTGCAAAAGAGTTCAAAAACCCTTAAATTTTTTTCTACAAACTTATAATGAAAAATATACAAATATGTTCTAAATGTATTTATGACATTACAGTTCCATCAATTAAATTTGATGAGCAGGGAATATGCAATTATTGTCATATGGTTGATGACCTAATTGACGAATATGGAACAGGAAAAGTGAAAGGCCAAGAAATTTTTCAAAGCATTCTTGATGAAATCAAACAAGCTGGAAAGAAAAAACAATATGATTGTGTTATCGGTGTGAGTGGAGGCACAGACTCTTCTTATATGCTCCATAAAATAAAGGAATGGGGCTTAAGACCTTTAGCTGTGCATTATGATAATACATGGAATACAGCTATTGCCTCACAAAATATTAAAATCATGTTAGATAAGCTAGATATAGATTTGTATACACACGTGGTTGATAATGAAGAGGTTGATTCCTTGTTTAAAGCTTTTTTTAAAGCAGGAGTGCCTGAGTTAGACGCATCAACTGATTTAGCATTAGCAGAGGTTTTATATAGAGCCGCAAATAGCGTTGGTGTTAAATACATCATTGAGGGCCACTCTTTCACAACAGAAGGAGTATCGGCTTTGGGAGACATTTATTTTGATGGACGTTACATTAATTCAATTAATAAACAATTTGGAACTATGAAACTTAAGTCTTATCCTCTCATGACCTTCTATCAGTTTATGAAATGGGTTTTAGTGAAACGAATTAAGAAAATACGACCATTATGGTATTTAGATTATTCAAAAGAAAAAGCACGAGATATGTTAGAGAGGACATATGGATGGAAGTATTATGGTGGCCATCATTTAGAAAATCGTTTAACCGCATTTAATCATGTTATTTACTTTCCACAAAAATTTAATAAGGACCTAAGAAATCTTACTCTTGCTGCATCCGCAAGATCTGGCTCTATATCAAGAGAAGATGCTCTTAATATCTATAACCAACCTTTAACATATGAGACTGGATTAGTTGAATATTTCAAAAAAAGATTGGATATCTGTGATGATGAATACAATAAAATTATGATGAGCAGCCCTAAATCTTTTAGAGATTATCCCTCATACAAAAAATTATTTGAATTATTAAGGCCGATGTTTTTTTTGCTATACAAATCAAACCTTGTGCCTAAATCCTTCTATATAAAATACACTTCCAAAAATGAAGTTTAGTAATCTTTTTATATTCAGGCGCTAGCATGATAACTATTGTTGACTATGAGATGGGTAACCCTAAATCTATTATGAATATGTTGTCGCGTCTGGGAATTAAATCTCAATTAAGTAGAAACTTGGATGATATCTCGCAGGCTAGAAAGCTTATATTGCCAGGTGTGGGCGCTTTTGACGCAGCAATGCGTAATCTAAAAAAATTCAATCTTATCAATTCACTCAATAAAAAAGCATTAGAGGAGAAGATACCTATATTAGGAATATGTTTAGGTATGCAGGTTCTTACGCACTCAAGCGAAGAGGGTTCCGAAAAGGGTTTAGGATGGATAGACGCTCAAACAAAAAAGTTTGATAGCTCATTGGGAATAAAAGTTCCTCATATGGGTTGGAACTATGTCCTGCCTAAGACCAACAGTCCTATATGTAAAGAACTTAATCATAAATCAAGATTCTATTTTGTTCATTCATACTATGTTCAAACAAACAATGACCAAAACTCTTGCATGAAATCAAATTATTCAATTGAATTTGACTCTGCAATACAAAACAATAATATTTACGGCGTCCAGTTTCATCCTGAGAAAAGTCATAAATACGGCATGCAGATTTTAAAAAATTTTTCAGACCTATAATGCTTCGCTCTAGATTAATACCAATTCTTCTCCTTCGAGGAAAAAGTTTTGTTAAAACAGTTAATTTTAAAAAATTTTCATACATTGGAGATCCTTGTAATACAGTTCGTATATTTAACGAATTAGAGGTTGATGAGATTTCGATCCTAGATATTTTGGCAACTCGAAATAACAAAGAGCCAAATTATGAGCTGATCTCAGAAATTGCATCAGAAGCATTTATGCCACTTAGTTATGGTGGCGGAATTAAAACCGTAGACCAGGCAAAACAAATATTTGATCTCGGTATAGAAAAAATTATCCTTAACTCAGAGGCAATAAATAGACCAGAAATTATTTCTGAAATTTCAGAAATTTATGGCTCTCAGGCTGTCACGGTATCTATTGATGTTAAAAAATCATTTTTTTCTAAAGTGCAAAAAATATATACTAAATGCGGAACCAAGGCTACCGACCTTGCTTTAGCAGAGTGGGCTCTAAAATGTGAGTCAATGGGGGCGGGAGAAATTATGCTTAATTCAATAGATCGAGATGGAACTTGGAATGGATACGAAATAGATTTATATAAAGATTTGAGCTCCAAGCTATCAATACCATTGATTGGTATTGGCGGTGCAAAAAATATAGATTCTGCAAAAGATCTTATTAAAAATGCTAATTGTTCTGCTGCAGGTGTAGGAAGTATGGTGGTCTTTCAAAAAGAGGGCCGCGGAGTCTTAATTAATTATCCTGAGCCATCAGTCATTAACGCTAAGTTGCACAATAAATTTGATGAAGACTGACGAACTCATAAAAACAATAATATTTTATTTTCAAAGGATTATTTATTATTTTGCTTTAGCCTTATCAAAACTGTATTACCCTGGCCAAAAAAAACCTTTTGTTATTATTGGCTTAGAAACAGCAAACTTATTAAAACTATATGCAAAGATTTTTAATGCTTTTTCAATTAATATTAATCATAACCCCTCATATAGCAATAAATATAATTTAGATTTTTCAAAGTTTTCGCGATTCATTCAACTTATAGTTTTGCCACTCTTATTTCCATTTTTTATTAAAAAATTTGATAGTTTTTGGTATCTATCTCTTGGAGCGTTCTTTGTTTCTGCTGATGGAAGATTATGGGAGCACTCTGTTTTAAAGAAAAATAATATTAAGATAGCTACATTTTATATGGGGTCTGACATTAGATCCTATTTGCTTGCAAGAGAAGCTGCAAGAAATATTAATTTTGATCACCACTCCTTTTATCTTGATCAAAATATAAGCAATCATATGATAGCAACAAATGATATGAAGTCTAAGAAATATAGTCATGCCACTGATTTACATGCTGATTATATATTCAATCTTGCAGTTGATAATATCTCTTATATTGAAAAAGATGTTTATATGCCCCCACTGCCCGTTGAGAGAAATCTTTTTAACTTAAATCAAGCTAAGTGGAGCAATCAAGATAATATAAAAATATTACATTGTCCTTCCTATCCAGTTCTCAAGGGAACCCAACTAGTAAATGCGGCTATAAAAAAGCTTAAAATTGAAGGCTATAAGTTTGACTTTACTTTGCTTACAGGAGTTCCACATGCTGATGTTTTAGAGGCACTTGATAGAAGTCATATTGTTCTTAATGAGTTTTATTGCTTCTCTCCAGGTATATTTGGCATAGAGGCGCTGGAGGCAAATTGCTTGCTATTTACTAGCGCTTCGCAGGAGATCGAGCCTGGATTATTTGATGGTTCTGATCAAGCATGGGTGCCTACCTATTATTGGCAGATTTACGACAATCTTAAATTTTACCTAGATAATTTTCATTTAGCACAAGCTAAAGCGAATATTGGAACTACTTGGGCTAAAACTTATTGCTCTCATGAGTCTGTAAAATCGTATGTTGAATCTATCATGAATATAAAAAAAATCTAATAGGTTTTTTCTTTTATACTGATTAACAATGAATTTTCTTGAAACCTTAACTTCTAGTCTCTTTGGAACAGTCTAATAAATAAAGATGCAAAGTATTTGGAGCGATTCTATAGTTTACTCTTTTGCAATTATTCTCCATAGATCTTTAAATTTCATTTTAGTTTTATTATTTGTATCTGGACTTAGTAAATCTGAGTATGGGACTTATGAACTATATATTTCTATTTTAACTCTATGCAGCTTGATCATCGCCCTTGAATTAGCACAGGGCTGTGGAAGACTAATTAATGAAGTTAATGAACTTCAGAAAAATATTATTTTTTCTATGTCCTTGTTCACAATCATAATATTAGGTGCAGTATTTTTAGTTATAAGTACCTTTGGTCTTCTTGACAACCTTTGGAGTTATTTATTTAAGGATAAACTTAATAACTCTCCTATTTTTTATGCTGTTCTCAACATACCTCTTTTTGCTCTATTTACCTTTCTTCAAATCCAATTGAGGTGGGAGTTTCGGAGATTTGCATATTTTTTTTCTTCTATACTGCCATTAATATTATTTTTGCTATTCATTTCATATCTCGCAATTTTTATGGAGCTATCACTTAGTTACTTATTCTTGGGTAATTTAGTCATGAACACTCTGGGATGCTTCATATGCATTTATTTATTGCGAGCAAGATTGACTCTTAGTCTTGATTTAAACTTATATAAAAAAATTCTAAATTTTTCTTTACCATTTATTCCAGCCTCAATACTTTTAATTGCAATCTTAATTACCGATAGATTTATGCTTGACTGGTTCTTAGATCGATCTCAGGTTGGTGAATATTCATTCGCATACAGAGTTTCAAATATAGCTATTCTGACTTTTGCTGGGATTCAATCAGCGCTTAGCCCACTGATAATGAAGCATCATGATGGTTTTAATTTCCGAGATGATTTTAACAAGATTCTTCATATCTTTTTGACATATTCTCATATTTTTTTATTTGGATTGCTGCTCTTAATGCCGACTTTTTTAGATTATTTCAGTTCATTTGAAGCTTATCAATCATCTTTAGGAATCTTAATATATCTTGTTCCAGCCTTATTTCTCTCTCAGATATATATTTTTTTACCTGGCCCAGTTATCGCCAAAAAAACCACTGTATATATATATGTAAACCTCATATCGTTTGTTACCAATATTAGCCTAAACTTCTTTTTAATACCTTATTATGGGATATTTGGAGCAGCAATCTCCACATTGATGACCTATATGATTTCTATATTACTATTATTAATCTTTAGTAGAAATTTATTTTTACCAGCGATTAAGAATAGTTTTTTAATCACTTTATTATTCTGCTGGGTATTTATTTTCTTATTATGGTTGATGCCTCAAGTGCAAATATATAAATTTAATTTCATCAGTCGGACCGCATTATATTTTATTTTTTCAATGATAATTTTGAGGGCTGGTGGTTTTTCACCCATAACTTTCTTCAAAAGCTTTAAAGCTTTGGTTAGTAAGTAGATCATATGATATTTAAGACTATGCAGATTTGGCTTAATCTTCAAAATCTTTTTTGGGTGAGGTGATTTAGCATGAAAATAGAAATATGCAGACTTTGAGAAAGTATTTAATTAATCTATCCCCGATCTCTCTAAATAATGTTGATATAATTTATAAAAAATAGCTTTTTATTATGATATGAAAATTTCTGTTATTGGAACTGGATATGTTGGACTTGTTACCGGCGCATGTTTTGCAAACATGGGTTATGAGGTTTGTTGTGCAGACGTTTTACCAAAAAAAATTGATTCACTGAAAAAGGGTGTTATACCTTTCTTTGAACCTGGCTTAGCTGATATTGTAGGGCGTACCCTAGAATCAAAAAATTTATTTTTTACATCAGATGCAGAAGCGCCCTCTAGCTTCGCTGATGTAATTTTTATTTGCGTAGGAACCCCTCAAGATGATTCAGGCAAACCAGATCTTAGTTCGCTAGATGAATATTTTGTTCAGCTTATTAATACTCTGAAGCAGGATAAAAAATTTCTTGACGATTCTGAGGCGCAAAAACATGTCTTTATTAAATCTACAATACCGCCTGGAACAATCAAGCGCCTTAACTTAATTCTTTCCAAAAATAATTTAGATAACAAAATTTTACTCTCCTCCAATCCAGAATTTTTAAAAGAGGGCTGCGCAGTTCAAGATTTTATGAAGCCTGATAGAGTTGTGGTTGGTTCAAATCATCAAGAATCTATTGATATAGCGGAGGAGCTGTATAGATCTATTTTATGGAAATCAGACAGGATGCTCATAACAAGTCCAGAATCATCTGAAATAATCAAATATGCAGCTAATTCCTTTCTTGCAATGAAAATTAGCTTTATAAATCAAATTTCAAGATTGAGTGATGCTATTGGAGGAGATATTCATGAAATTCGAAAAGGAATTGGCATGGATGAAAGAATTAATCCTCATTTTTTGTATGCTGGGTTAGGTTATGGAGGCTCATGCTTTCCAAAGGATGTAAATGGACTAGAGTTTGTTATGCGCAGCAATAATTTGACAAGTGAATTAATGACTGCGACTAACAGTGTTAACGATTCTCAAGTAGAGTATTTTTTAACAAAAATTCTTCATATGTATAGCCTCGAAAATCTTAAAGAAAAAGAGATTGCTCTCTGGGGTCTTGCATTTAAACCTAATACAGATGATGTTAGGGAGTCTGTTGCAATTAAGCTTGTGAAATTGCTAGCTCCTATGGTGAAGCACATATACGCTTATGAGCCTATAGCTAAGGAAAATGCAATTGAGGAGTTAAAAAACCTTAAGAATATCTCATATGTTGACTCCTCTCTTGAGGCTATCCGAGATTCACACTTTTTAGTGATAGCAACTGAGTACTCTCAGTTTTGGAATGTATCACCCGAGCATTTTTTACAACTTAAAGACAAATGCATTTTCGATGGAAGAAACATATTGGATAAAAATAAGATTGAGTCTATAGGGATCCATTACTTTGGAATAGGCCGATAATCTTATGAAGTTTAGTATTATTGGTTGTGGCAACATTGCTAAAAAGCATGTCCACTGTATTAAAAATTTGCCAGGCGCATCTTTGGTTGGGTTTAGCGATATAGACCCTGAGATTTTGATAAGCTCCAAAAAAATTTGGGATGCTCCAGGCTTTCTTGAATATAACGAAATGATTAATGTTACTAATCCGGATGTTGTCGTAGTCCTTACCTCAAGTGGCTCTCATGCATCAATTGTAAAAAGTATTTCACCTTTAGTTTCAAGAATTATAGTTGAAAAACCATTGTCTCTTAGAATTGACGATGCCACGCAAATGATAGATTCATGTAAACAAAATGATACTCAACTATCAGTTGTGAAGCAGAACAGATTTAACTTACCAATTACATATATTAAAAAACTTATTGAAGAAAAAGCTTTCGGTAAAATTTTTTTAGGATCGATTAGAATGAGGTGGTCTAGATCTCAGGAATACTATGATTCAGCAGTGTGGCGTGGTACCTGGAAGCATGATGGAGGTGTTTTAGCTAACCAGGGAATTCATTTTGTTGATATGATTCAGTGGCTTATGGGAGATGTAGAAAGTGTTTTTGCGCAATCTATCAATGCTTCCTTGAACATTGAGGCTGAAGATACTCTTGTTAGCACTGTAAAATTTAAAAATGGCGCGTTAGCGACATTTGAATTCACCACAGCAACTCAACCGAAAGATATTGAAGGCTCGATTTCTATTCTTGGTACAAAAGGTACAGCTTCTATTGGTGGTTTTGCAATGAATAAATTAGACTATTTAGAGACTGTCAATGGCATTAATAATGAAGATTTGATTAAGTTTCAGATCAACCCTAATGACTTTGCATATGCGCATGAGGCGTTCTACAAGGCTTATTTAGATTCTTCAAACCCTCATTCTTCTTTTGTTGCATGCGGGGAGGAGGGCATGAAATCTTTAAAAATTATTCATGCTATGTATCAGTCAGTTGAATTAAATAAAGAGATCAAAGTGGACACTGTTAAGCCATCTAAGCTTGGCATTTAAACTTCAACAAAATATTTTTTTATTGTCCATTAATGTATAATCTGACATCTTTGCGGTAATGTAACAAGAAGTATTTTATTATGGAAAAAGAGCTCAGTTTTAATCCAGTAGATTTATTAGCCTATCTCAAGCAGAAAGTTATAAGCATTCTATTGTTATCCCTTGGAACCACTATGTTGGTAATAATGCTCTCTTTTTCATTGGATGACTACTATATTTCCTCAGCAAGATTAACAATCGTTGAAGATCAGTCTGCCCCTAGCGGAAATCCAGCTGGAATTTTTGGGAATTTTGGGGGCGGACTAATAGGAAGCAACCCATTCAACAAAAAAATTGAAGAGGTTGAAGAGATTGTCACCTCAAGAAATTTTTTTAGAGAACTTATAACTAGCAATCCGGAAATTTTAAATAATATTTTATATGTAGATTCATATAACAAGGAATTACAAAGGATAGTTTACATTCAGGGAGTGCCAGCAACAGAAGATGTAATTGAAAAAGGTAAGCTTTTCCCGCTTAATAAAATTTTTTTTGATGCCCATTCACAATTTCTTAAAAGTTTTGAATTTAGCAAAGCTCTAGAATCCGATTTCTACACTATCTCTTATACTCATATTTCACCAGTTTTTGCCAAGGAAATCTTGGATCTTGTAATAAATAAGGCTAATCAACTCCAGAAAATAATTGAAATTAATGAAGCAAATAATGCCTTAGATTATCTATTAAGCGAGATTACTTCCGCTACAAATGCTGAGGTTAAAGGCTCTATGTCGAAGTTAGTTGAAATACAGCTTAAGACAAAAATGATTGCAAACATGAGAGAAAATTCTACTATTAAAATTATTGACTCTCCATTTATACCATCTAAAAAATCAGGCCCATTGCGTGCAATTATCGCTATCTTAACTTTTATTATAAGTATTTTCTTGACTATCCCTTTTTATGCATTCCTTTACTCATATAACTTAAACACCAGATCGGATAAACAAATGAATGGATAGAATTACTCTTCCTCTTCCGAGTACTGCCAAAGTTGTTGTTATTGGTCTGGGTTATGTCGGTCTGCCTCTTGCTATGGCATTCACAAAAAAATTTAGAGTACTTGGTTATGATATCTCTTCACAAAGAGTTGATGACTTAAAGCAAGGCATTGATGTAACAAATGAATTTTCTGCTTCAGAGCTTGAACTTTCAGATATAGAATTTTCAAGTAATTCTAAAGAAATTTCAAATGCTGACTTTTATATAATTACAGTTCCTACGCCTGTTAATAAAGATTTAATACCAGATTTGTCTATGTTAATTAGCGCATCTAAGCTGGTTGGTCAAAATGTAAAACAAGGGAACTTTGTAATATATGAATCAACAGTATATCCCGGTGCTACTGAGGAGGTGTGCCTTCCGGTATTGGAAAAATACTCTGGACTAAAGTTAAATGAAGATTTTTTTCTTGGGTATAGCCCAGAAAGAATTAATCCTAGTGACAAGATACATAAGTTAGATAATATTATAAAAGTTGTATCTGGATCTAATGATTATGCCTCTAAGATTGTTGATGCTTTATATTCCTCAATTATTTCAGCTGGAACATATCTAGTGAACTCCATTAAAGTTGCTGAAGCAGCTAAAGTCATTGAAAACACTCAAAGAGATCTCAATATCGCATTGATTAATGAGTTTGCCAAAATTTTCTCAAAACTTGATTTAGATACAGAAGATGTTTTAAAAGCAGCTGAGACAAAATGGAATTTTTTATCTTTTCGACCAGGTTTAGTTGGCGGTCATTGCATCGGTGTCGATCCTTACTATTTGACATATAAATCACAACAGGTTGGGTATAACCCTCAAGTTATTTTATCAGGCAGAGAGATCAATGATGGAATGGCTAGTTTTATTTCAGATATTTTTCTCTCTAAATTAAAGAAAATAGCTACTCCCATAAACCAAGCTAAGGTTTTAATACTTGGTTATTCATTTAAGGAGAATTGTAATGATATGAGAAATACTAAAGTTCATGACTTAGCTTTAGATCTCAAAACAAAGGTACAAGAAGTTGCTGTATTCGACCCAGTAATAGACACTTTAGCAGCAAGCCAAGTCAATGACATAGACTTTATCAGCTCACCAGAATATAAATATTATGATGGTATTATATTAGCTGTTGCACACAATAATTTTAAAGAGCTTGGAGCAGATGGTATTAGAAGTTTTTGCAAGGAAGGCGGCATTATCTATGACCTTAAGCATCTCCTACCAGCCGATAAAGTAGATTTAAGGCTATGATCAATTCTCTATATCAATCCATAAGAGAGTCTTTGCAGTCAAAAAAGTCTGTGTGGCTAGTTACTGGCGCTGCAGGTTTTATAGGCAGTCATCTTGTAGAAGAACTTCTTACGCTTAACCAAGAGGTAATTGGGATAGACAATTTCTTAACAGGAAAAAAAATAAACCTAGACCTTATTAAAATCGCTCAACCAAAAAATTTTAAAAATAATTTTTCATTCTATGAAATAGATATCACAAATGCTGATCAACTTAATGAACTACCAAAAATAGATTACGTCTTACATCAAGCTGCTTTGGGATCAGTTCCAAGATCTATAGAAAACCCAATTGATACAAATCATAATAATGTTACTGGTTTTTTGAATATGTTAGTTTTTGCAAAAAATCAGAACATAGAAAAATTTATTTATGCTTCAAGCAGCTCCGTATATGGAGATCATCCTGAGCTTCCGAAAATCGAAGAGCAAACTGGCAACCTACTCTCTCCCTATGCATTAAGCAAGAAAGTGAATGAGCAGTATGCAGAAGTTTTTTCAAGAGTATACAAAATAAAAACAGTAGGCTTGAGATACTTTAATGTTTTTGGTCCTCGACAAGATCCAAATGGTCAATATGCAGCAGTTATTCCGAAATGGATAAATGCAACTATACAAAATAAACCTATAACAATTAATGGCGATGGAAGTACTAGCAGAGATTTTTGTTATATAAAAAACGTTATTCAAGCTAATATTCTTGCTGCACTTGGAGATATGCCTGACAAAAATGCTGGTATCTATAATATTTCTTGTGGTGGCCAAACAACACTTAATGAATTAGCGAAATTTATCCAAGACGAAGTGGCTCTATATGTTAAAAATCTTAAATCAGAGATTTTATATCAAGATTTTAGAAAGGGAGATATTAAACATTCTATCGCTGACATCTCAATGGCATCAAAATTTCTTGGGTATGATCCAGAGTATGATTTTGAATCAGGCATGAAAGAGACAATTCATTCTTTATGCGAGACTTAAATATAGTTAACCTTATTGAGGTAAAAAATATAAAAATATTTATATGAAAATTAGTAAATTAAGCGATGTGCAGTCTAGTAATATTGGAGAAGGAACAACTATTTGGCAGTACTGTGTGATTTTGAGTGGTGCAAAAATCGGAAGAGACTGTAATATTTGCGCAAATTGTTTTATTGAAAATGATGTTGTTATTGGCGACAAGGTTACTATTAAAAATGGGGTTAGTATTTTTGATTCCATCTTCATTGAGGATAATGTTTTTATTGGACCAAATGTAACCTTTACTAATGATTTATATCCTCGAAGCGTGCGTGATAGAGAGAAGGGTAAGAAAAAATATCCTAAAACCACTATTTGTGAGGGTGCCTCAATTGGTGGAGGTTCTACAATCTTACCAGGTGTAAGAATTGGAAAAAATGCAATAATAGGTGCAGGTGCTGTAGTAACAAAGGATGTTGCTAATAATGCAATTATATTTGGAGAATCAGCAAAAGTTAGAAGATATCTAAATGATAGTTGACCCAAAATTGAGTTAAATTTTTATCTAAAATTTTGAAAAATAGCCTATTACACCTGTTTTTTCTTTTAGGATACAAATACTAAAAAGCTGACTTAGCTGTTATTTCAAGACTCTTGCAAACATCTAAAGATGATAAGCCGGTCGCTGTGTAATCAATTTATTCTACCATTATCACTTTTTTTTAAAAGTTAATTCATCAAGCTTATATTGATTTATAATAGATCATAAATCACAGCAATCTGCCAAACAATAAAAGAAAATTAAAATGAAAATTCCTTTTGTTAATTTAAAAAAACAATATTTAAATATAAAAGAAGAGATAGATCATAGTATTCAGGATGTTATTGAGAATTCATCATTTATAGGTGGAAAGCATGTCGAGTTCTTTGCATCAAATTTAATCGAATTACTAGATTCAAAATACGCATTACCTGTTGCTAATGGAACTGATGCTCTTTATATAAGCATGAAAATGCTTGGAATTACTCAGGGCGATGAAGTAATAACCTCTGCGCATAGCTGGATTTCAACATCAGAGACGATTTCCCAAACAGGAGCAAAACCAGTATTTATAGATACAAATGATTTTTTTTGTATTAATGAAGATCAGATTGAGGAGAAAATTACTGAAAAAACAAAAGCAATTATCCCCGTGCATCTATATGGACATGCTGCAAATATGGATTCAATTATGAAGATAGCTAAAAAATATGACCTCCATGTAGTTGAGGACTGCGCTCAAGCCATTCTAACTAAGTGGAATAATGCTTATGTTGGCTCCTTTGGTAACACAGGAACAATAAGCTTTTTTCCAGGAAAAAATCTTGGCGCTTATGGTGATGCTGGCGGCATTATTACTTCCGATGAAGAACTTTTTCTAAATATGAAGATGTTTGCAAATCATGGATCTTTAAAAAAACACATGCATAAAATTGAGGGCATCAATTCAAGGCTCGATTCAATTCAAGCATCCATACTTAATGTCAAAATAAAATATATCAAGGAATGGATTAGCATGAGAAGAGAAGCTGCTAAACTTTACCATGAAAAACTTGGCAGCATTGAAGAGATAGCATTGCCTAAAACCCATGAATTATGCGACCACACCTATCACCTATATGTTATAAAAACTAAATTTAGAGATGATTTAGCATTATTTCTAAATAATGCAGGAATTGAAACAGGCGTGCATTATCCTAGAGCGCTGCCTGAGTTAGAGTGTTATCGATATCTAAATTTAAATCTTTCAACATACCCAAATGCAATTTCTGACTGTGCTTCAATATTGTCTTTGCCCATTTTTCCAGAAATTTCGCCTGAAGAAATAGAATATGTATCTTCCAAAATCAAAGATTTTTTTTCTCATTAGATTGTGAAAAAAAATATTCTTTATCTAAGCTATTACTATCCACCATCAAACTCTATTGGAGCTAGCAGATCCTTCAATCAAGTATCAGCATTAAGAGCTGCTGGCCATAATGTTAAAGTCATTCATGCAGAAAATGATCAATCAAGGTATATTAACAATCCTCATCATATTAAGCATACTGATGACATATCCATCAAGCCAAATATTAACACCATTAATTCTGCCTATAATAAAAGCTCCAATATAAAGCATTGGATTGTAAGAGTATTTCCTAAAGCATTTGTATCCTCTTTGCTAAACATCAAGTTATTACTTTTTGGAGATGAAAGAAACTGGGATACTGAAGAGAATTTTAAGTTTGTATTATCCCTACTTGGTGAATTCAAACCTAATATATTAATTTCTACTAGCGGCCCAATTGAAAATCATTCTTTTTGCTTAAAATTCAAAAAGTATTACCAGTCTTATTGGATTGGTGAGTATCGAGATTCATGGTCGTATAATCCTATGCAACCAAAAACAGACCCATCAGACTTGATGTCAAGAATGCTAAGACTGAAGGAGCGCTTTTTTGTTAAAGATATTGATCTGGTCCTAGCAGTAAGCCCAATGATTCAGGAGTATTATCAAAAATACTTTAATAAAAAATCATATTTAATATATTCCGGTTGGCTTGATTCAGCTATAGAGTTGCCCGATCCAGAAATTATAATAAAAAATAAAATAAATAAGCTCAACATTCTTCATTTGGGCTCTATGCTGCATGGGAAAAGATCTCCACTACCCATTATTAAGTTATTTGAAGAACATACAACTTTAAGAAATGCGTTTGATTTGTTTTTTATAGGCAGGGATACCCATTTATTTATTCCCGAGCTTCAAAAGACTCAACACGCAAGATCGGTGATTAGATTAATTCCTGAAGTTAATTTTTATCAGGCAAGAGCTGAGGGTTTGAATGCAGATATTTTATTGCTGCTAATGATGGATGACATTGGAGAACAACATGTTGTTACTGGAAAAATTTATGAGTACATATATCTCAATAAACCAATTATTGCTCTTGATTCCAATAATTCTGAGGCCTCAAAGCTAATAAAAAAATATAATCTCGGTTTTGTTTGCCAGTCTTTATCTGAGCTAAAAGATCAATTGATCGAATTATCTTTAGTAGGAACTCTGGAGCCAGACTCAAGCAACGCCAGGGATGCTTTTAATGTGGTGAATACAATGAGCAGGTTAATAGACTATGTCGACCAAACTGCATTTAAAATTATTGAATAAAGATGGGTATTTTAAACTTGCAATCTAGGTTAATAAAATTTGAATTTATTTTTGCATTCGCTCTTGCGTCTATATTATTTGATAGATTTAGACTTGGAGGGCGAATTGGTATCGGAGAGATTCTTATTGCCCTCTCGGTTTATGTTGCTTCAATTATTCTTTTAACTAACTATAAAAAAATTACCATTGATGGTGTGGGTAAAAAATATGTTTTGGCGCTAATATTTTTTTTATTCATTTGCATAATACCCAATACAATTCTTACATTCACCATGGACCTTTACTCAAAATCTTCATTGACTGATATCCTTGCATATGGAACTTGTTTTTTTTTTATAGCTTCGATTGCATTTCTTAACTTAAATCACAATGCTATTGCAACAATTTGTCTTTTTATGGTTTGTGTTTTTACTTTACCTTTTATCGGAAGTGGGGATGCATGGTACGGAGATGTTCGCTTTTCAGGAGGTTCAGATAACCCAAATAGATTAGCAATCTATCTTCTATCAAGCTTCGCACTTTTATCACAGCTAAAACTTAATTTATCCAGTAAACTGGTTTATGCATTAGTCTTGACAGTTTTAATTTATTTCACACTCTCAGATGCGGCGAGACTTGGTTATATTGCCATGATCCTGACTTTTATTTTTTTAGCTGGCTGCAGATCTCCATATATTTTGCCAATTTATCTATCTATAATAGTACTCTTAATTTTTTTTATTTTTCTAAACTTCAATGCCATTATAAATTTCCTTGTTGATTTGTGGTATGCAGCCTCTACTAGTAGCTATAGATTTAATTTAATTTCGACTGGCATAAATGCGTGGCTAGAAAATAGTTTTACATTTTTAATTGGCCATGGTTCAGGATCTTTTGCAGGTTTTGCTGGTCCGTATGAGGGATGGGAAGCCCATTCAACTCCTGTGGATATTCTAACCATAGGTGGCATTTTTGGTTTTGCTTTATTTTATGGTCCGTTAATTTATTGCATATTTGAATTTATTCGGCAAAGAAATAATTTTGCTGCTTCATGCTTGGTGGGATTAATTATTTTCTCTCTTTTTGCATTTGTTGCGAGGCATCCCATTATTTGGTTCGTCATCTATTGTTCTTTGATGAACTGCAAAATTAAAGAGATTAAAAATTAAATGTGTGGTATTGCTGGAAGCATCTATTTTGAGAAAGTTTCTAAAGAAAATATTATTAGTGACTTAAATAAAATGTTGAAGCACATCGAGCACAGAGGCCCGGATGCAAAGGGCACTTGGGTGCATGCAAGCAATCAAGTAGGGTTTAGTCATAATCGCTTATCAATTCTCGATCTCTCAGATGCTGGTAGTCAGCCTATGCATTCTCATTCTGGCCGATTTTGTATTTCCTACAATGGCGAGATTTATAATCATTTAAAGTTAAGAAAAGAGCTAAATCTTGATATCAATTGGCAAGGAACCTCTGATACTGAAACATTATTAAATTGTATAGATTGTTGGGGTTTAGAGAAAACCCTGCAAAAGGTTCATGGAATGTTTGCATTTGCTCTGTGGGATGAATTAGAACAGAAATTTTATCTATGCAGAGATCGATTTGGAGAGAAGCCTCTTTATTATGGTTGGCATTCAGCAACAAAAAAACAGTTATTATTTAGCTCCGAGTTAAATGCACTATCATCAGTTGCCGGCTTTTCTCAAGAGTTAAATTTATTAGGATTTTCAAGATTTATAAAGACTAATAATTTTGGAGGAGAATCCACAGTTTATAAGAATATATTTAAAGTATTGCCTGGCCACTTTTTAACCTTTGATCTTAAATCTTTGGCCATAAAGCCGAAACAATACTGGTCTTCATATCAAGAAGCCAAAATATCAAAAAGCACGCCTTTTTTAGGAACATTTGATGAAGCTGTAAATGAATTAGATAGTTTATTGAGAGAAGTCGTGTCTGATCAAATGCTTTCTGATGTTCCTTTGGGTTGCTTTTTATCAGGCGGTCTTGATTCTTCTCTTATTGCATCCATTATGTCTGCTGAATCAAACACACCAATCAACACTTTTTCTATTGGGCATTATGGAGAAAGTAATGAGGCCGAAAAAGCAAAATTAATAGCTCAGTCTCTTGGTGCCAAGCATACAGAATTATATGTAGATTCAGATACAGCGCTTGAGCTAGTTCCAGAGATCTTTAATATTTACAGCGAGCCATTTGCAGATTCCTCTCAAATTCCAACATACTTAGTTTCAAAACTTGCAAAAGAAAAAGTAACGGTTGTGTTGTCTGGTGATGCTGGAGACGAAATATTTGGAGGGTACAATAGGTATGAATACACCCATCGATTTTGGCCAAAAATTAATTCTATGCCAAATAGATTAAAGAGCATCATTTTTAAATTTGCATCTCAATTGAACCCACTAATTTTACTTGGCTCAAGAATTACTGGAGCCACCAATAAATGGGAGAATTTAGACTTAAAAATACAAAAAATTTTAAAGACAATGCAATGCAGATCAGTTGCCGAGCTGCATGACTGTCTTTTGGCACCAGATCATAGATTAATGAATTATGAGTCACATTCCAGTCTTCCTTCAGCAATGGCGCATGAAGTATTTTCTAATAATTTATTTGACCCATATGAACAGATGATGATTGCTGATACCGAAACATATTTGGTCGATGATATTTTAGTAAAAGTAGACAGAGCTGCAATGCGTCATAGCTTAGAAACTAGGGTGCCATATTTAGATAATAGAATTTTTAGCTTTGCATGGAGCCTGCCATCACATTTCAAAATACATAATGGTGATACAAAAAGATTGCTCAGAGCATTGGTTTCAAAGTATTTAGATCCGGAACTGCTTGATCAACCAAAAACAGGCTTTGGGATACCGGTGGCTGAATGGTTAAGAGGGCCTCTAAAAGATTATGCATCAGATATTTTATTCAACGAAGCAATTAGTGGGCTTGATATTTTTGATCAAAATGAGATTTTAATTTTATGGAATCGACACCTCAGTTGCGTAGAAGATAACTCTTCACAACTTTGGAGCCTGATATCACTTGGAGTGTGGTTGAAAAAAAATACTGCAGAAATATGAATTTTATTATTTTAGCTAGCTGCAATCGCTCGATCATAAACTTTCGTAAGGAATTGATCTTAGAAATTCAAAAAAGAGGCTTTAATATAATTCTTATTGCCCCCAATATCTCAGATTCATCCAAGCTTATAAACTTTATAAACAAACATGATATGTCATATCATGATATTCACATAAATCGCTCATCAAAAAATATTATTTACGAGTTATTTTATTTCGTTCGATTGCTCCAGCTATTTTTTAAAATTAAACCAGTTGGAGTTTTGTCATATACAATCAAACCCAATCTTCATGGGATGCTAATTTCTTGGATATTTAAAGTACCCATGAGATTTGCCATGGTTACTGGTCTTGGATACCTTTTTAGATCTGACTTGACTGGCAAATTGATAAAAATTGCTCAGCAAATATATGGTTTTGCCCTAAGAAGAGCCCACGTAATTTTTTTTCATAATCTAGATGATAAAAATACCTTACTTGAGCTAGGAGTAATTTCAAATAAATCTAATGGGGTATGCACGCATGGCTCAGGAGTGAATGTCAGCAAATTCAAACCAACAGCATTGCCAACTAGTGAAAATATTACTTTTTTAATGATTGGAAGGCTATTAATTTCCAAAGGCGTAAATGAGTTTTTTCAAGCTTCACTCAAAATACATGAAAAATATCCTGATGTGAGATTTATCTTGCTTGGAGGAGTAGGCGAGGATGATAGCCCTGATGCAATTTCTCCTGAAGAAATTCTTTTAATGAAACAAGCTAAGCACTTTCAGCTGCTAGATGGGGTAAATGATGTCCGACCAATTATTGAAAGCTCTCATGTATATGTTTTACCTTCATATCACGAAGGATTGCCCAGGAGCACTATTGAAGCAATGGCAATGGGAAGGCCGGTCATTACCTCAGATGCTCCAGGATGCAAAGATACTGTAATTGATGGTTTTAATGGATGTATAGTCCAAACGAAAGATGTGTTGAAGTTAGCCACTAAAATGGAATTTTTTATTAATAACCATGACCAAATTAAAATTATGGGAGATAACTCAAGACAGCTTGTGTGTGAAAGGTTTGATGTAAACAAGGTAAATAAACTTATGCTGGAGCAAATGGAATTTTTTATATAAATTAACCTAAAAGTTAATTGAATAAACTATAATAAATACAATTTTTGAAGGTTTCAAATGCAAATATCAAGATTTAAAACAAAAACTTTATTATTTATCTTTCTAACATTGCCTTGTATGATTCATGCGCAAGCTCTTAATGAAAGCTATCTTTCAAGCCTTCCACCTGAAATTCAAGCAGATGTATTGAAGAATATCGCTGAGGAAACAAACTCACAACCAGAGCTATATAGAGGCCCCAAAACCACAGTATTGCAATTAAACTCTCAACTTGAGCAGATCAAACTTCAGCTGTATGAAATTGAAAACGAATTAGGCTCTAGTGACATTGAGCAAGGAGATTTAAAAGAATATGGCGAGAATTTTTTTAGATCTTACCAATCATCATTTTCTCCGCTCTCATTGCCAAATTTATCAGATGATTATGTGATTGGCGTTGGTGATATTTTTAATATTTCGCTTATTGGCCAAGTTAATTCAGACCTAAAAGATGTTCCAGTTGCAAAAGATGGGTCCTTGACAGTAGCTAAGATTGGCAAGTTCTCTATCGTTGGGTTAAGTTTAAAAGATGCTTCGAGGATTATACAAAACCAAGTAAATCAAAAGATTGTTGGCCAGGAAGTTTACCTAACATTATCAGACATACGAGATATAAATGTACTCGTGATCGGTAATGTAAAAAACCCAGGAATGTACACTGTTTCTGGGAATTCTAATATCTTATCTGTGTTAGATATAGCTGGAGGACCATCTGCCAGTGGCTCAATGAGATCTGTACACCTAAAAAGACAAGGTAAAATTATCTCTGAGTTTGATTTATATGAAGTTTTTGTGAATGGAAACTTTGATGTAAAAACAGATTTGAGGGCTGGGGATGTAATTTTAGTAAATCCTAAAGGTGATCAAGTCGCAATTTCTGGAGGTTTTACTCAGGAAGGAATCTATGAAATCAAAAAAAACACTACTTTAAAAGACGCTATTCATTTTGCTGGAGGATTTACCCCCTCTAGCAGAGCAGATTCTATTTTTGTTGAAAGAAAAGGGAATAATTCTTTCACTTATCTTGAAATAGAACTTGATCAAATTGAAAGCTTCGTTCTTCAGAATGGTGACAGCATCAAAACTGATTTCTTTCAACCAATAAATAAGGCTCAAGCAACTGTAGAAATTAAAGGAGAAGTTCATAATCCTGGTATATATACCATTGATGAAATGGAAACTCTATCCTCAGTAATATCAAGAGCAGGAGGTTATAAAGATTCTGCATATCCAATGGGTGGTGCTATGTATAGAGAAAGCACAAAAAAAGTTGAGGAGTATATAAATAATAGGCTCTATCAAGACTTAATTGCATTTTTAGCCGCTGCTGCAAATTCATCCAGCGCAGTAGCTAGTGGCTCCTTGCCAATTATTCTGCAAGAATTCAAGAACACCAAACCGCTCGGGCGGATTTCAGCATTATTTAATATCGATCAACTTCAGCAAAATCCAGCCTTGGACATCAAATTAGTAGCTGGCGATGAAATTAAAATACCACCATACTCCCCAGAAGTTTTTGTATTGGGCGAAGTAATGAGTCCCGGTTCTAAATTTTACAAACCAAATCTTAATACAGGTGATTATATTAAATTGGCTGGTGGGCTAGGAAGATTTGCTGAAAAGAATAAAGTAATTGTAATTTCTCCTAATGGGGATACTTTTCTCCATTCTTCTCGTATTAACTTCCTACGTGATGCTAATCAGGGTCTCTATCCTGGCTCAATTATCTACATTCCTCGTGAAATTGGTAAGTTAGATGGGATTAATTATGCAGCAAGTATCGCTCCCATATTTAGTAACTTAGCTCTATCCATAGCTTCTTTGAATGCTATCAATGACTAAATAAATTTTTTATTTAGAGGAGTATTATCAATATTTTTTCTAATAAAAATATAATTAGTGGCTATTTTTTACTTAGCCTTTTATTTGCTGCACAAAATGCCAAGAGCTCGTACTTGGATTATATATACCCATCAACTATCCCTGATTATTCTAATTATGGAACCCTTGGCCTGATTCAAATGCCCACTGCAAGATTCTCTGAAGAGGGAACCCTTGCTTTTAGCTGGACTCATAATGAACCTTACTTGCGAGGTTCTGTGATTGCATATCCTTTTGATTGGTTTGAAGCATCTTATCAATATGCTGATATTAATAACGCTTTATACAGTCCCGTTAAGGAATTTAGTGGGTCGCAAACCTTAAAAGACAAGAGTTTTGATGCAAAATTTAGGTTATTTAGTGAGTCTAATCTATTTCCTCAAGTTGCTTTGGGTTTAAGAGATTTAGCTGGAACAAGTGTTTTTTCTGCAGAGTATATTGTTGCTTCAAAACTAATTAATAACTTTGATATTACTTTTGGAATTGGCTGGGGAAATTTAAATGGAAATAAAATTGACAATCCGTTAAAAAATATTTCTGATTCATTTGCCGAAAGGTCAGGCCCATTGTCTGGAGGGGGACAGTTCTCAACAGGATCATATTTTAGCGGAGATGCAGGCTATTTTGGTGGGATAGAGTACTTTATTCCCAAATTTCATGGTGCGAGAATAAAGCTTGAGCTTGATGGAACAAATTATCAAACAGAAGGACCGCTTCCAGTTTCTCAGGATGAAAAATTTAATATTAGCTATGTTCACCCATTATCAAAAAATTTCTTTATAAAGGCGTCATATGTCAAAGGAAATACTCTAAGTTTTGGATTTTCATATAGAGCACCTTTAGGTAGAAAAAATCCTTTCACGAAGAAACAGGATAAAATGAAAGAGGTTGAAAATACAGAAGCTATTAAACAGGTAACTTCTAAATCTGATCAAAATTTATATCGAGCTTCTTTACTATACTTAAGCCAACGAAACTTCGCTTTGCAATCAGCAGATATTAAAAATGATGAATTAAAAGTTGCATATGCTCAATCAAAATACAGAACTCAAGCAATTGCTGCTGGACGGGTTTTAAGAATATTGGATGATATTGCTCCAGAGACAATTAGGAGCATTGAAGTTTCTGAAATTAATGGTGGCATGGGTATGTATACCATTAGTGCGAATAGGAGCTCATTATCTCGCAGCAAAGATTTTCAAGACCCAAGTATTATTTTGCCCACAGCCTCGGTTAAATCTTTGGTTTATGACAGATCAGACTATGAATTTAAGCCTACAATTAAATATCCTAAGCTTTTCTACAACATAGGTCCAGATATTAAATCTCAAATTGGGGGTCCTGATGGATTTTATTTTGGTGATCTCAGGATTACTGCATATTCAGAGCTTTTGTTAAACAGAGATCTTTCATTTATAACGGTTCTAAGTCAGGGTATTACTAATAATTTCAGCAATCTTAAGCTCCCATCTGATAGTATTATTCCGCATGTCAGAACAGATATCGTTGACTATCTAAAGGAGGGTTCTGGCTTCACCATTAGAAGGATGCAATTAAACTATTTTAAGAATCCGCTTGAGGATTTATATTTTAAGTTTTCTGCAGGAATATTTGAGTCAATGTTTGCTGGGTTTGGTTTCGAGGCATTGTATAGACCTTTCTCTGGTGATATGGCTGTTGGAGTTGATGCATGGAGAGTTAGACAAAGAGCCTTTGATCAAATGTTTAGCTTTAGAGATTATGAGACATCAACAGGTCATATTACATTTTACTATAGAGAACCAAGTTCAAAAGTATTATTTAAACTAATTGGTGGCAAATACTTAGCCCAAGACTCTGGCATTACTCTTGATTTATCTAGAGAGTTCTATAGCGGTTTTCAAATAGGTATATTTGCATCTAGAACAGACATCAGCAAGGCTGAGTTTGGAGAAGGTTCATTTGATAAAGGTTTCTATTGGTGGATGCCAGTTGATTTGTTTTTTGGTGATTATAGAAAACAAACTACTGGTTGGGGGCTAAGACCATTAACAAGAGATGGCGCGCAGAGGCTTGTGCAAGGCTATCCACTTTGGGGTGTGACAGATTATGCAGATAAAAGAGGAATAGTTGATCACTGGAGTGATTTTTATGATTAAGAAGATTTGTTTTTGTCTATTAATTCTGCAAGGCTGCGCTACAGCTTTTGATGATATTTTTCTAGTTGTTAAAAATCAAACATTTGGACATCCAAATCAAGAGGTTTCTCAAAAGGCTTTTGAAGAATCTGAATATAGCTTTATGACGCTTAAAATTGGGAGAAATGCAAAGGTCAAGCTTATTTTGAATTCAGTTAACAATGGTCTTTATGAATGGGTTTCTGCTGATCTGAACAGCATATATACTTACAATGGTCTTATTGTTAAGTCGGCAGGTTTATCTAGCAACATATCTTTAAGAAACTATAGAAATTTTTCTCCAAATTCTACAATTCATCTTTCCTCTATTCTTGAGTTTGATAAGCCGCTACTGGCAGGAGTTATATTTAATTTGGATCTTTTAAGTTCAAAAAATGTAAGTGAATCAAATAATATCTACGGGGACCTTGATGTGTATACCTATAGAAGAGAAGTTCCTTCAATAGGTTGGAGTTCGAAAGATACCTATTGGGTTAATAGTCAAAATTTTGTTGTTTTTGCACGCCAAGAAGTTCATCCTCATATGCCACCGTTAGAATTGGAATATTTCTATAAATTTTAGTAAAAAAAAGGAGGCTCAAAAACCTCCTTTAAAAATTAAGGTAATTTTACTTATTCATAACGTGTGGTTGTAGATGTAACAACATCGACTTGTTCAACTTCCACCTCAACAGGAACAACTTGAACTTCTTCGACGACATTTTCTATCTCTTGCTCAATCTCTACAACTATCTCATTAACAACTACTTCACTATTTTCAACCTCAACTATAACTGTGCCTGTTGAAGTTCCAGTACCACCAGCCGCTAATGTTTGAGTCGCTGTTGCTGTGGCTGTTGATGTTGATGTGCTAGTTGATAAAGCAGTTTGGGTTGCAGTACTAGTACTGGTTGATGTTCCGGTCTCAGTTCCTAATCCTGTTTGAGTTCCTGTGCTAGTTGCTGTTGAAGTACTAGTTGCTGTTGAAGTAGATACTTCAGTTACCAAAACAGGCGCAGGTGTTGGTGCAGGAGTTGGCGCAGGTGTTGGCGCAGGAGTTGGCGCAGGTGTTGGCGCAGGTGTTGGCGCAGGTGTTGGCGCAGGTGTTGGCGCAGGTGTTGGCGCAGGCGAGTCATCATCAGACGCTGCTGCTATGGCTGCAGCTGCTGCAACTGCTGCTGCAATAGCCCCTGCACTTAAAGTGCCTTCAGCTTTCTTAGCTGCCTCTACTTTATCCTCTGCTGCTTTTGGCTCAGGCTGGTCTTGAGCACTGATAGCTCCAGAGAGAACAGTAGTTACGAATGTTATGAAGTACCCCAGTTTATTTTTAAATTTTGCCATTCTTTTTAGCTCCTGCAATGAATAGTATTGTTATTATCGAGTTAAATGGTTGAAAAATCAACGTTCTTTATCTTTTTGTTCATTTTAAACTCAATTGATAAATGCATTCTAAGCTTTTTATTACCAATTTCAAAGCTTTTTATATCACTTATATAACTAATAACAATTATGGTTAATAGTAATTTTTATAACTATACATTATTTACTTTAAAAGTGAGTGTTATTTTTATACATTTTTTCTTTGATACTTTTTATGAAAATATCTTATTAAATAAATAACTTTTATAAAGGTATAAGATAGTCAATAAATTATTTATGCTATGTGAATTAAATAATCGGGATGTAGCGCAGCCTGGTAGCGCACCTCGCTGGGGGTGAGGTGGTCGTCGGTTCAAATCCGGCCATCCCGACCATTTTATTTAGATTTATTGATA
>Ga0209425_10001164_pt1 | contig 30758 bp, 20 predicted proteins | sample COG_05_FD_184749 | JGI IMG/M metagenome (GOLD analysis project Ga0209425, IMG submission 184749) | Pelagic Microbial community sample from North Sea - COGITO 998_met_05 (SPAdes) (version 2) | ecosystem: Environmental > Aquatic > Marine > Neritic zone/Coastal water | place: Helgoland, sampling...
CCGCCTCGGGCCCGTCGTCGCGAAATCCGCCCGCCCCGTCGCCATCGCGGAGAGCGCGCTGCCCCCGCCCGGTGAGTTGGGCAATAGCTGGTGCAGCGCCGAGACGATGCACTCCTCCACCCACGCCGCGCAAGACGAGGGCCCGGCGCCGCTCTCCCCGCCTCTTACCCACGCCTCGTCCACTCTTACCCCCGCGACCCGTCTCCTCTTAGTTACTTCCGAAGTTTTCGTGTCATCCGCCGGCGCGAACACGGGGCTGAGGCACGCGACGAGCGCGTCCGCCACGTCCCGCGATCCCGCGTGCGGCAACAGCGACACCAGCGCCGACACCAACGCGGGTTTAGCGCCGACGCTCAGCTCGAGCAAGCGAAACGCGGATGCCCGAAGGTTCGACTCGCACGCGTCTTCCCCGGCGGCGACGATGGCGACGACGCCGCGGGCGCACGCCCCCGCCGCCGCCGCGACGTCCGCGGCGGATGCCGCGGACAGCACCGCATCGACGCACGCCGCGAGCTCACCGTCGTATCCCTCGCGCTCCGTACCGGCGGAGAGGTCCAGGGACGATCGCTCGAACAGCGCGGAGGCGAGCGAACAAAGGCACGTCTCGCCCGGGACGACGGAGGCGCCGGATTCGACGGCGACGCCTCGAAGGCATCCGAGCGCGACGCGGCGAAGCGCGTGGTTCGCGACGGGTGACGCGACGATGTGCGCGACGGCGCGTGCGGTGGACGGTGACACGAACCCGGTGGCGACGTGCGGCCCGACACGAAGCGCGTGCGTGAGTAGCTTACACGCGACGGACGCGAACGCGACGGCTGCTTCGACGTCGCCAATCTCCACCATGAGACCCCTGGCCGCCGACGAATTTGATCCGCCCCGGGTTTCAGTGCGGCCCGCGTCTGTTCCGGATGCGGGTTTCCTGCCGGTCCTGCCGCGTCCGTCCCGCTCGGACTGTGGCGGCGTGTCCGGCCCGGCGTCGTCGCACATCCTGCGCACAGCCTCGCCGAAGCAGCAGAGCACCGCGCCCTGCCCGCGGTGCCCGGGCGCACAGCTGTGAATCTCGAGAACCTGCGCGGCATCCTCCACGAGCTCCGCGACGCCGACGCAGAGCGCGGCGAAGGTCTTGGGATCGCCCGCGTTGGACAGCTGGCTGGACAGCTGGCACAGCGTCCACACGATCGTCTCCGTCACGGAATCGCTGCGATGAAGGGAAAGGGTTGGGGTCAGTCTAAAGTGCGGCACCCCGGGTTGTTTGTTGTGGGCACCCCCGAGATCTTGGGCGATCGCTCTCACCTGAGTCCGGCGAACGTGAGCAAAGGCAGGAGATGCGCGAAGGTTCGCACGCAGAACGTGCTGCTTCCCGTGAATATCTCGCCGTGGCGCTGCAGCGCGACCCTCAGAAGGCCGAGCAGCGACCTCATCTCACGCTTGTGCACTGCGATGGGCGACGTGGAACGAAGGGAGTTTGTTAGCCTCGGAGGGATAGCGGGAAACGATCTTAGCCGTGCTTCTGGTGTCACGCCGGTGGTTCACGCCGGTGGTTCCCACGGGTTCGAGATCCAGTGGATGGCTTAGGGAGATGCGAGAAGGAGCGATGCGTCCGTCTCGGGATCGATACGCACCGTTCAAGGGGTTGAAGTACGCCTCCATCAGCTTCCGCAGAACCTGCCTCAGCTGTGACTTTATTCGAGCCCCGTCCCCCCCAGCGGCGCCGCCGTTCGCCGCCTGATCCGCCTTGAGCAGGCGCTCCAGGTCCTTGAGGTCCTTCTCAAGGACCGACGCCTGGGCCGCGGCGCCCCGGGCGTCATTATCGCCCCCCGCCATGGCCTCCGCGGGGTTGTTGTGGTCTTGATTTGAAATCAAAGTGCTCGAGACTCGGCAGGAGAGTTTCGGTGCCCGCAAGAAGAGCTCTCGGAGAATTGACGGCGGCGCGCGACCACTCGCACTCGCACTCTCACCTCGCGGAATACACGATGAGCGAGATTCTTAACGATCTCAGCGCCGTCCCCGATGGGGCGCTCGACGCGGTTTTACTAAAGTCCGTGGAGATGCCGGAGGGAACCCCCACGGTGCGCGGGTACGACTTCGAGGGCCCGCTCGACCTTCAGAAGATGCTGGATTGCATGATGACCTCGGGGTACCAGGCGACCCAGTTCGGGCGGTGCGTGGACGAGGTGAACAGGATGCTCAAGTGGCGCCTCAGCGACGAGCCCGTCGACGATACGACCGACGAGGACGAGAGGGACCCGGCGTACCGCGCCTCGACCAGGACCAAAATTTTCTTGGGATTCACGTCGAACCTCATCTCCAGCGGCGTCCGCGAGCAGCTCAGGTACCTCGTCAAGAACAAAATGATCGACGTGCTGGTCACCACCGCGGGCGGCGTCGAGGAAGACTTCGTCAAGTGTCTGGCGCCAACCTACCTCGGGGATTTCGCGCTCAAGGGTGCCGAACTTCGTAAGCAGGGCCTCAACCGCATCGGCAACCTGCTGGTGCCCAACGACAACTACTGCAAGTTCGAGGACTGGATCATGCCCGTGCTGGACGTTATGAAGAAGGAGCAGGACACGCAGGGCGTGGTATGGACCCCGAGTAAGGTCATCCACAGGCTCGGTCTGGAGATTAACAACGAGGAGAGCGTGTATTACTGGGCGGCGAAGATGAACATCCCGGTGTACTGCCCAGCGCTCACCGACGGTAGCATCGGCGACATGCTCTACTTTCACAGTTTCAAGAACCCCGGGCTGGTGGTGGACCTGGTGCAGGACATCCGGGCGATGAACGACGAGGCGAGGACCGTGGGCAGGCCCAAGAAGACGGGCATGATCATCCTGGGCGGCGGCGTGCCCAAGCACCACATCAACAACGCCAACCTCATGAGAAACGGCGCGGACTTTTCGGTGTCCATCAACACGGCGCAGGAATTCGACGGGAGCGACAGCGGGGCCAAGCCGGACGAGGCCGTGAGCTGGGGGAAGATCCGACCGGAGGCGACGCCGGTGAAGGTCCACGCGGACGCCACCATCATGTTCCCCTTGCTCGTCGCGCAAACCTTCGTTAAAAACTTTGAACCGAAGAGTTGAGCAAGTAGCGTTACAAAGCAAAAGAATAGGTCTACACAGCGGGGGCGAGCGGCGTCGCCGTCCCCTTGTTGATGCAAAAAACACAAGTGTCAATCGACGATATCGTACATTCAGGCTGCCTGCGCGATGTGCATCTGGGTCCCGAGCGCCGCCCACCACGGCTTCTTCTCCGGGCCGATGGCCCTCACCTCCATGTCCCGGACCTCGTACTTGATGCCCCGGAGCATGACCTCGAACAGCCGCGGGTTATCGACCGCGAGTTGCTCGAGCGAACCCTCGTGGGTCACCACCTCGTTACGCAGCCGGAACGGGCTGGAAGGGTCGAGCCGTCCCAGGAGCCACTGCGTGAGTCTCACGCTCTTCCCGCCGGCTACGCACCCGGAGTCCCGGAGCATGCAGACGACCTCCGCGGGTTGAACCTTGGGCTCTCGCGCCATGCACTCCACCATGCCCGCGAGTACGAGTAGCGTCGGGGAGGTGCGCTCGGCGGCGATGAACTCCCGGACGTCGCCGAAGGTGATGCCCTCGAGTCGTCTTTGCGCCTCCTCGAATCGTTTGAAGTGGACGACCGTGTTGTCTTCGCACACGAGCAAGGGCCGCGCGTTGCTCACGGCCTTCATGCCCTTTCGCACCGATCGCATGAATCGCTCGCGCCATGTCGTCGCTTCGTCCTCGGCCAACGTCGGGAGCTCCTCGGACGTGAACCTACTCTCGCACCGCACCCGCCACATATGCTCGTCGTTTCGCACCAGGTTGGCAAAATGCGTGGACGTCTGCTCGACGGAGAGGACGTCCCGCCAGTGGAGCCGATCGATCACCGCCCTTTGGCACTCGAGCGGCAGGGAATCGAAAGTTATCGCCCCTGGAGCGCCAAACGGCGACTCCGGGCTCGATCCCATGGTCGCGCGAGGGGTGTTGGGGGGTGAAGCCGCGCGCGCGCTGGAAAAATTGAATCTGCCACGTCACAAAATTGGCGCCAAATGATTTTCTCCAAACGTCGCGCAAAATGCTGTTTCATAAGAAGCCGGCGCGTGGGCGAAAGCAGAGAGGTACCCGCGCTCTGATGCTCGTTTTCAAATCACTAAGACTACGCTCTAGAAGTTATCCTTCCGCTTCCTCGTCTCCGCGAACACCGCCACGTCCTCCGCGTTCTCCATGCCCAGCGTCTTCCGGAGTGAGGCGGCGTGAGGTCGGCAAAAAGGGTTCGTCGCCAACTCGTTCGCCACCGTGGTGGGCACCGTCGGCACCCCCGCCGCCCGCTTCGCCTCCACCTCCTTCACCCTCGCCGCTAGGTCTTCGTTGTGCGGGTCGACGGACACCGCGAACTTGGCGTTGGACAGTGTGTACTCGTGCGCGCAGTACACCGAGGTCTCGGGCGGCATCGAGGTTATCTTCTGTACGGACGTCCACATCTGGGACGCGGTGCCCTCGAAGAGCCGGCCGCATCCCATCGCGAACAACGTATCCCCGACGAACACCTTGCGTTCGGTGGGGAAGTGGTAGACTATGTGCCCCGCGGTGTGGCCCGGGGTATCCAGCACCTTGGCCACGATGTTTCCCACCGACACTTCGTCGCCTTCGCCGACGGCTCGGTCGGCGCCTGGGATCTCGCCCTTTGTCTCGCCGCGTGGGCCGATCACCTCGCAGCCGTGCCTCGCCTTGAGCTCCGCGTTGCCCCCGGTGTGGTCCCAGTGGTGGTGGGTGTTGAGGATGTGGGTGAGCTTCCACCCCTTCTCCTTCAGGGCTGCCTCGATGGGGGCCACCTCGGGGGTGTCGACCACGGCCGTGGCGCCGGTGGAGGGATCGTGCAGCAGGAACGAGTAGTTATCCTGCAGGCACGGGAATTGGTACACCTCCATCGCGCCGGTCGCGCCGGTCGGGGACGAAGAGGCGGAGGCTGGGGACGAAGAGAACGCGGAGGTGCCGCTCGCGATGAGGGTTCTTGCCGGGGGGTTCGGTTGCCGGGGTGCGACCGGGCGGGTGGGGCCGGTCCGGTGGGTTCTGGCGCCCTGGGCGAGTTGCCGGAGCAGCGGTGCGTGACGCTGGATCACGGATCGCATGCAGCGACGGATGCGACTGGCACGGATGGGGGTGCCGCGTCGTTGAGTGTGCCGTCGCTAAACTTCGGCTCGCCCAGATCTAGTCTCGTCATAAATTCCAGCACCGACAATCGACAAGATGGGCTTCACGGTTACCGTCGACAACAGGAAGAAGAAGGTCGGGGGCAACATGCGCGCGTTCGGCGCGAAGGCGGCTGGGGGTAAGATGCGAGCCTTCGGCGACGCCGCACCCAGGCAGACCTCCGCCCTCAACAGGTACGCACCGAGCGCGATCCCAAAATTTGACAAACGCGTTTTTCTTCCCGCCCCCGATCGCTGACGCCCGACCCCACCCAAACCCAGGCTGTCCGGCGGTGTGATCAAGAAGGGGATAGGCTCGAGGCTCGGTGACTCCCGTGACAAGTGGACGCACGACCTCTTCGATTCCCCGGGCGGCAAAGACCTGCGCTCTCGACTCGACGGCGATGGGCCGGGGCGCGGGGGCCGATTCGGCGCGGGAGGCGGACGAGGAGGTCGCGGCGGCCGGGGCGGCGATCTGAGGACCAGGATCGTCCGCGAGGTCCGCGGCGAACGGACCAGGATCGTCCGCGAGGTCCGCGGGGGACGCGGCGGACGCGGGGGTATGCGCAGCGACTTCATGGGCAACCGCGGCGTCGGGTCCGTGGGTGAGTTCCTGAGGGGCATCGGGCTGGGCAGATACGCGGGGACGTTTGCGGAGGAGGAGATCGACATGGACGCGCTGGGACACCTTCGCGACAAGGACCTGCAGTCCATGGGCCTGCCCTTGGGGCCACGGAAGAAGATCATAGCCGCGTTGAAGTGAGAGTCTCTCAACGAGCGGTTCGATGGAGTACAGTACGTGACGGTGATGACGACGTTGAACTGATTATACATCAATCAACTTTGAGGATTCGTTTCGTGATCTCCGCCGCGCCCGGTTCGCCGTCGTCGTAGGTTCTCAGGAGCTTCCACTCCTCCGCCTCCATCTTGCCGTACTTCTTGTACAGCTCCCACATGCCCCCGGTGCCGAACCTGAGGGCGCCGTAGATGGGGAAGAAGTACGGCTTTTTGTAGAGGAGCCTGAAGTGGTACACCTGCTCCCAGGCCCGTTCCACGTACTCCATTCGTTCACCCCTGCCCCTGATGCTCATGACGTTACCCGCGCTCTGTATATCGCCCAGCTTGGGGTTGATCATGATGATCGGCCGGTCCCCCGCCGTCTGTTCCATCTCCTGTAGGTAAGGCAGCACGCTGTACCCCACGATGTTCTGCGGGGAGATGAGGATGAAGTAGTCGTCGTCTGGTTGCGGGACGTCACCGCCGATGGACCCGCGGGTGATGAACTCCTCCGCGTCGCCCCAGTCCATCATGTCCAGGATCCTGGCCACGCCTGATAGGGATAACGGCAAGCCCTGGAACACACCCGCGCCCATGGAGCCCTGCACGCACACCCTCACGCGCTTGCCGTCGGCGGCGAGCGCCATCGCCACCTCGCGGACCAGCTCGAGCATCGTGCCGATGCGGTACACGTCTCCGTTGACGTTGAGCTCGGGGAACTCGATCCACGCCTTGACCCTCGTCTTTGGGTTCTCGCCGGTCACCGCCTCGACCACGGACTCCTTGCAGTCGTCGTAGAACCACTTCCTGACCTCCCGCGGGTGCGGGGTGTTGTTGAGCATCTTGGGTATGTCGGATCGCTCCCTGTAGTCCTTCGGTGGGAGCGTGGACTCGTCCTCAACCTTCGCCTTCTTGCTCATTCCAAACAGCGAGCCCCCGTCCATCCTGCCGCCCATGGCGACCACGCGCATGCCGCGGGGTTTGGTCCGGCGAACCGGCGCCCCGACGACCGGCGCGATTTGAGTGGCGAACGCAGCGGACATCGTGCTCGTTCAGTGTGCGCCGGCACCTCATCGATAATATTCTGTTATCCTCAGCCAGTTGGCGATCTCGGGGTCAACCGACGTCCATCTCATCACCGCAGAAGAGATGAGCCCGGAGGAAGAGGCGACGACCACGCCGCCGGCGGAGGCTGAGGAGCCCGCCGCCCCCGCGGCGATCGAGGAGACCCCCACGGTGGAGGATACCCCGGCGAACGACGCGGAGGAGGCCCCCGCGACCGCCGACGCCGGCGAAGACCCCGAGGATGGTACCGCCGCCGACCGAGAAGATGTGTTCGCGGCGGATGACGAAGCGACGGCGGAGCTCTTGGCGGTTGGGGAGAACCTGGCGGGGATGACACTCGCGGATGACCTGACGGGGATGACACTCACGGATGAGGCTCCGCAGCCCGAGCCCGTGAAGACGCCGGACGTCTTCGATCGCATGGGGTACGGGAGCAGCGAAGACGGGGACGGCGGCGAGCGAGCAGCCGCGGACGTGGAGAGCGACGACGACGATCGCGACCTGGTGGCGCCCCTCGTGGACGCCATCCGCCGCGCGGACTCGGGCGAGGAACCCCTCAGCCCCTCATCCATCGGCGCCAAAGCGTGGGCGCTGTCCTACGAGATCAGCGGCTTCGTCGCCACGCTCGACGCGCCACCGGGCGTCGACGCGACGATCGACGAGCTCCCGCCGTTCATCAGGGACACCGTCAACGCGCTGCCAACCTTGGCCAGGGCCTTGGCCCTCGCCCCCGAGCCGATCAACACCCAGCGTAAGATACGGATACCCGCCGCGGGCGTCCACAGGGTCGCCGTCGTCGAGATTATCGCCTCGTTACTCGAGATTGGCGTCGCGGACGTCGACGCCGCCGTAGCCGCCGCGAACGTGGTCCCCGGGTCGTTGAGCCTCGTGCCCGCCGTCGCCGCCGTGCTCTTCACGCACACGCAGGGTTCACCGCTGCTGTGCGTGGCGACGAGGGTGGTGTGCCTCGCGCTGCAGTCGCCGACGGAGGCGCTGTGGGCGCCGCTGCTGGGAGATGGATGGGCGACGGCGGCGGCCGATGCGGGGGTCACGCCGGCGGTCGGCGCCGAAGACGACGCCAACCTCGCGACTCGGATCGCGAAGGCGGCCACAGAGGCGATGGAGTTGCGGCCCGGCTTGAGGGATTGCAACGTGGGTTTCGTGTTGATCACCGCGACGACGATGCGGGATTTGGAGGGTGACGAGGATCCGCCGCACCTGGCGATGAGGGAGGCGCTGGAGGCGGATGCGGGGTGGCAGGCGTTTGCATCCGAGGGTGGCGCGTTGGAGCGGTTGGAGAGCGAGAGGAGCGGGGGGCTGTGCGGGCCGAAGCCGTCGCGTGGGATGTCGCTGATGGACATGGCGGGAGGCGGGGGCGGGGGCGTGGGGATGACCAGTCAGGAGCTCCTGCAGGTGCTCCAGTCCTTGTCGGCTCAGCGTTGACGCGAGCAGAGCGGGTGAGTGGCTATAGAGTGGCTATTTAGAGTTGCCGATGAAGACAATAGGACGAGCGTCTAGGTCGCCTTGCGCGCGATGTTCTTGATGCCGGCGCCGACGGTGGTGCACATCACCGTGCCGGTGGCCGCCTGCTCCTCGAGGTTGAACGTCACACCGAGGACAGCCTTGATGATCCGAAGCGTCTCGACGGCCCTCGTCGAGAGCGGTCCGAGCCTGGCCTTGGTGATCATGTCGGGGCCGATGGCCATGAGGAGCAGCACGAGCGGCTGGTGCGTGCTATCGCACACGCCCCCTCGCGCGATCTCCCCGACCAGCGCCTCCGTGACAGTCTTGCCCAGATCCTCGGGAACGAGAACCCCGCCCCGTCCGCGCTCCAACCTAGCCTTGAACTCCGCCCTGTGCTCCCGCCTCTTCTCCTTCTCCTCCAACCTCCGTTCCTTCTCGGACTGTTCCGCCTCCGCGGGATCCTCCCCGTCGCTGTCCTCCTCGTCGCCATCCTCCCCGTCCCCTTCCGTCTCCATCTCCTCGTCATCGTCGTCGTCACTACCCGACTCCTCGTCCCCTTCCGTCTCCTCCTCGTCCCCTTCCGTCTCCTCCTCGCTGTACTCGTCGCTATCCTCCTCGCTGCTGCTGGTATCCTCCTGCTGAAACACCGAGTACCCGATCTCCTTCCCAGCCGACCCGGCGGTGCTCGCGGCGTCGACGCTCAACAGGCACCCGCTCGTGGTCTCCGCCACCAGGCTCAAACCGAACCCCGGTGACGTCTTACCCTTCTGCCCGTTCCTCGCGTCGCCGGGGTGGTGATCGGTGAAGATGTAGACGTCGGGGAGGAAGTCGTTGAGCACCCCGCGCGACGCATCCACCAATCGATTTCCCGTCTGCGGCGAGACCCGCAGCGTGAACGCAACCCCTCGTACCCGTTTGACCATGCCCTCGTCGGTCCAGTCGATGTTCTTGAGCTGTTTCGCGATGGGGAGCTTGATGCTGATCTCGCCGCCGCCCCCGGGCGCGACGCCCCTCTTGACGATGTTCAGCGCGAGCCCATCGTCGACGCCAAACTGCCTTTTGATCATCGGCAGCGTGACGGTGCGGATGGTATCGACGGAGATGTCCACCTCGTCGTTGGTGATTCCGTAGAGGGTGAGGTCCACGGGTTTCTTGGCGAAGAGGCAGACCGGGATGACCACCTCGAGGAAGTATCCGATGGCTCGCGCGGTGCCGCAGTCGTGCGAGATGCGCCTGCCGCCGGTCACGATGCCTGGCTTGTACTTGAGCGTGGTGCCCGTCTCGTTGATCTCGACCTTCATGCCGTTCGTCAGCTTGTCCAGCAGACGGAGCAACGATGCCTCGTAGTCCCTCACGCCGGGGTTTTGGTCCTTGGCCCGGATATCGTCGATCCTGCGGGGTGTCACGGGGGAAGAGGGGCGACGGTTAAGTAACGGCGGCGGCGGCGGCGAGGCGCCTTCTGATTCGATGTCGGGGACGCGCGGCGTGAGGTGGGTAGGGTACGGCGATGAAGGCGGAGACGCACCTGAGCGCACGACCCGCCAGCGTGGCGCATACCAGGCGCATGCGGAGGTCCGCAGCGCCCGTGAAGGTCACGTAGTTGGTGGGCATAGCGTCCAACACACGACAGGAAATGTGTGTGCAGAGCGCTGGAAAGCGACCTCAAAAAGAAACTCGGCCAGAGCTGTGCTCGTCTTTCACACGCGGGTGTTGTCACTGAAAAGGCATACGAGACCACTGAAAAGTGGGTCTTCGTGAGGTTCAAAACCCGAGAGGACGCCCACCGCGTGCCACTCTTGGAGCACGCGACCGGGACTCTTCACCGCCGCGCACTCTTCACCAGTCAGCCACGATGGCTTCTAATGAAGTCCACGAGGAGCCGGAGGTCGAGGACGACGTCGAGGACGTCGAGGACGCCTTCGGCGACGCCCACGCGTCCGATGACGACGACGACTACAACGCCGAGGCCGCGATGGAGGAGTCCGACGACGACGAGGCTGCCGACGTGCTGAGCCCGTCCAAGATCGCGCTCGCCAAGGCGGAGAAGGCCCGTCTCAGGTCGCTCAAGAAGCAGCAGAAGGACGAGATCGAGAAGCTCCGCGAGAAGCAGAACGCCTCGATCGCCAAGGTGAGATCATCAAACCCGCAAATCTCTGACGCCCGCGCGGGTGTGCTCCCGCGCAAACGTCCCTTCCCTGCCCCGCCCCGCCGCGGAGAGGCGGGCACATCGCGGTCGTTTCCCGCGCCCGCGATCGCGATCGACGCCGCGGGTTTTGGTTAAGGGTCGATACGAGCACCGGCAGGGGTTCGCCACGCGCGATCCGACCCACGCACGGCCGGCGCGCGTCACCTGCCCGAACACCGCCTGCGCCGATCAGGGTTCGCCGAGTTTCAAGTTTTTTCACTCACCGATCGGAACCCTCCTCTTACCCAAACCCTTCCAGGACAACTCCAGCGGCAAGTGGAAGTACCTGATGGCGCAGACCGAGGTGTTCTCGCATTTCCTCGCGGGCACCAAGGCGCACAACGCCAAGAAGGGCGGCCGACGGTCGAAGCAGGCTGAAGATGCCGAAGATCACGAACTGGTGGAAGCCGCCGAGGAGTACCACGCCGTGCGACTCACGGTGCAGCCCGAGTGCATCAAGTTTGGCAAGATGCGCGAGTACCAGCTCGCGGGGCTCAACTGGATGATCCGGCTGTTCGATCACGGCATCAACGGCATCCTGGCCGACGAGATGGGCCTCGGCAAGACGCTCCAAACGATCTCGCTCCTCGGGTACCTCAGCGAGTACCGCGGCATCACCGGACCGCACATGGTGGTGGTGCCCAAGTCCACGCTGGGTAACTGGATGAACGAGTTCAAGCGCTGGTGCCCCATGATTCGCCCGTTCAAGTTCCACGGCAACCAGGAGGCGAGGGCGGCGCAGAAGGCCAAGTACCTCGACCCCGTCAACGCCTTTGACGTCTGCGTCACCTCCTACGAGATGGTCATCAAGGAGAAGAACGCGCTCAAGAAGTTCCACTGGAGGTACATCATCATCGACGAGGCGCACAGGATCAAGAACGAGAACTCCCGCCTGTCCATGGTGATGCGCACGTTCGCGTGCAACAACCGTCTTCTGATCACCGGCACCCCGCTCCAGAACAACCTGCACGAGCTGTGGGCGCTTCTCAACTTTTTACTCCCCGAGGTCTTCGGCGACGCCGGGCAGTTCGAGGAGTGGTTCGGCACCGGCACCGGCGAAGAGGGCGACAAGGAGGCCACGGAGGTGGTGCAGCAGCTGCACAAGGTCCTCAGGCCTTTCCTCCTGCGCCGCCTCAAGGCGGAGGTTGAGAAGAACCTGCCCCCCAAGAAGGAGATGATCCTCAAGGTTGGCTTGTCCGAGATGCAGAAGGACTACTACAAGCGCGCGCTCCAGAAGGACATCCAGGTTGTGAACAGCGGCGGCGACAGGAGCAGACTGTTGAACATGGTGATGCAGCTGCGCAAGTGCTGCAACCACCCGTATTTGTTCCAGGGTGCCGAGCCCGGCCCGCCCTTCTTCACCGGCGAGCACCTCGTGGAGAACTCCGGTAAGATGGTCCTCCTCGATAAGCTGCTCAAGAAGCTCAAGGAGAAGGGCAGCCGCGTCCTCATCTTCTCCCAGATGACCCGCCTCCTCGACATCCTCGAGGATTACCTCCTCTTCCGCCGGTACAAGTACTGCCGCATCGACGGTAACACCGACGGGGACACGCGCGAGGACATGATCGACTCTTACAACGCCCCCGGCTCTGAGAAGTTTGTCTTCCTCCTCTCCACCCGCGCCGGAGGTCTGGGTATCAACCTCACCACCGCCGATACCGTCGTCATCTACGACAGCGACTGGAACCCGCAGATGGACCTCCAGGCGATGGACCGCGCGCACCGCATCGGCCAGACCAAGGAGGTTAGCGTGTTTCGCTTTTGCACCGACGGGTCCGTAGAGGAGAAGGTGATCGAGAAGGCGCTCAAGAAGCTCGCGCTCGACGCCCTCGTCATCCAGCAGGGCCGCCTTCAGGAGAACCAGAAGAACCTCAACAAAGATGAGCTCCTCTCCATGGTGCGGTACGGCGCCGATAAGATCTTCGACAGCACCAACAGCACCATCACCGACGAGGACATCGACACCATCATCGCCAAGGGCGAGGACGAGACCAAGATGCTCAACGAGAAGATGGCCGGCTTCACCGACAAGGCTCTCAAGTTCTCCATGGACGCCGACGCCTCACTCTACGAGTTCGATGACGAAGATGAAAACAAGGAGGTCTTCGAGGGGCTCGACATGAAGGCTGTCATCGCGCAGGGCTGGATCGACCCGCCCAAGCGCGAGCGCAAGAAGAACTACAACGAGTCTGACTACTACCGCGACGTCATGAACCAGGGCCCACGGAAGCCCGCGGCGTCCGGCCCGAGGATCCTCAAGCTCCAGAACATGTCAGACTTCCAGTTCTACGAGGTGCCCCGCATCACCGAGCTCTACAACAAGGACGTGGCCAGGAGGCAGTACGAGTGGCACCGCGAGAAGCAGCTGGAGGCGCTGCAAAACAACGCCGTGCCCCAGGATCTTCCCCCCGAGGAGCCCAGCGCCCCGAAGCCCCTCACCGAGGCTGAGCGCGAGGAGTACGAGTCCAAGCTCAACGGCGGGTTCAAGGACTGGAACCGCCGCGACTTTCAGGCGTTTTGCCGCGCCGCCGAGAAGTACGGCCGCGCCGACCCGGAGGGCATAGCGAGCGAGATTGAGGGCAAGACGCTCGAGGAGGTCAAGGAGTACAACGCGTCGTTCTGGCAGAGGTACACCGAGATTGCCGATTACAAGCGCATCCTGGGTAACATCGAGAGGGGCGAGGCGAAGCTTCAGCGCCAGAACGAGATGCTCAAGAACGTGAAGCGCAAGCTCGAGATGTACAAGAACCCGTGGCGGGACCTGAAGCTGGTGTACGGCAGCTCGTCCAAGGTCAAGTCATACACCGAGGAGGAGGACAGGTTCCTGCTGTGCTCCATCCCCGAGGTTGGGTTCGGGAACTGGGAGGAGCTCAAGGCGCAGATCCGCCAGCACTGGCTCTTCCGATTCGACTGGTTCATCAAGAGCCGCACCCCCAAGGAGCTCCAGAGGCGCATCGAGACGCTCATCAACCTCGTGGAGAAGGAGTTTGAGGAGATTGATAAGAAACGGCCGGGTGGCGGCGGCGGTGCCCCCGCGTCGAAGAAGCCCAAGGCTTGAACGAACTCAGGGGGCTGGTAATTCTTTACTAGAGGGACGAGCGCGGGTGTTTGTGAGGAGGACTAGAACCCAACTCGAGACGAATGCAAAATACGACAGTGTCAAAATATTATTCCAACGGCGTCGCCCAAAGTAGATTGTACCCAATACATTAGTTCCCAGTACACGAACGGTGCATCACTTGCCGAGCACGGCCATCGCACGCGAGGGCCTGGGGCCCATGGGCGCGGGCTCGAAGTCGTCGAACACGTCCATGCCCTTGAGCTGCTTCGTGGGCGTCATCGCCGGGGCAGCCTTGCTGCCGAAGATGCCGCCGATGTTGACCGAAGCCTTAGCCTGGAAGCCGGCGCCCCTGGACGCGAGGCCGCTGGAGCGCCCGCCCATAGACTTGGACGCGACACCACCCTGGAACACGAGCCCATCGTCGTTCTCGGACCTCGCCATCTTCTTGGCCGAGAGCATCTTCGGGGAGGTCAGCGGGGACGCGGATGGCGTGATGTCGACGTAGTGCGTGTCCAGGAGGGACGCGCCCATCGACGCAGCCTTGCCCGCAGCCTTGTCCAGACGCATCTCGATGGCATCGAGCTGGTCCTGGAGCGTGTTCATCGCGCTGCCGCTGTACGCAGCCGCGGCAGCGGTGGCGGCGTTCTGGTCCAGCGCGCCGAGGGCGGTGCGTCGCCTAGCCGCCATCTCGGGGGTGGTGGAAACGGAGATGCCGCTCGCGTTGACAACCTTGCCTCCTCCGTTGGACGTGGACGCGGTGGCGCTGGACGCGTTCGGGGGCGCGGCGAGCGCGCGTGTCCTAGACGCGAGCCTCATCAGCTTGTGCGGGTTGGCCATCGCGAGCGCCGGGTTATGGGTCCACTCGGAGCAGATCTTGAGCTCCTCCTCCTTCGCGACGCGGGTCCTGTTCCCGAGCCTCGCGGCGGCAACCTCGGCATCCACGAGCTCGATGTCCACCTCGTTGTCCATGTCGCTCACCAGCGCCAGGATCTCGGCCAAGAACTCCGTCGGGGTCTTCTCGGTGTACGCCACGAGCTCGTCTCTGTACTTGCACACCTGCACGGCGTACTGGTGCTTGTCCGCGACTCGGGCGTCGTTGAGCACGGTCACCTTGTTGAGCAGCTCGTTGTTCTCGTCGACGTACTTGGCCTTCTCGGAAGCCTCGCGCGCGGTGGCCATCTCGGCGGCGTCCTTCTTCTTGGCCATCTCCTCCAGCATGCGCTCCACCGAGTTCTTCTCGGTCATGACGGCGTCCAGCTTTTGTTTCAGGAGCTCACCCTCCAAGTCAGCCATCTCGGCTTTCTTCTCGGCGAGGTCGGCGGCAGCCTTGGTCGCCTCGAGCTTCTTGGCCTGATCCCGGAGGAGGGACTCGATGCCGGCGACGCGGGCGGCGGCGTCGGCCTCGCGCTTGGCGCGCTCCTCGGGGCTGAGGTCCTCATCGTTCCCGCCACCTCCGACTTTCTTTTTGATGTGGACTGTTGGGACGCGAAGGGGGAAGGAGGGGTCAGAGGGGTCGGTGACGCGATATCGGGGCGATGACGCCGGCGTTAGGGATGGCCAATGTGCCGTCGATCGACTGGGACGTCGTATCGGGCCCGAGAGCCCGTGGTGACGCCCCGCGCTCGTCGCGTCGTGGAGGGGGACGTTGTCGCGAAAAAATGGTGACACGAAAAACGGTACATTTGAATGACTCACCAACTATGGTCCCCACCGCGGCGCCGAGGACGAAGACGTGAGCCATGACTACGTCTGACGCGCCCTGTAGACCGTGGTACCGCTGACACCCGGTATCGTCCGAACTGCACACCCCCGGCGCACGGGTATGAGTATGAGACTCGTCGAGTCATCATCCCGCGAAAAGTTCGGGAAATATCGAAGAGTTCGTAACGGCGAGATTTCCGAGTTTGTAAGAGTCAGGAAAGTTTATTTTTATTTTCGTATGGGCAATTAGATTGACGACGTCGTGTTTTTAACAATTTATTTGTATTTTCCGTATGGGAAATTGGACTGACGTCGTGTTCTTTTTTACACGATCGCCCGTGCTGCATTGAGCCCCACTCACCGAAGAGCTCGGCCATTATCATCCTCGACGAGCGTGTGATCGCCCGCCCGACAGTGGCCGGGACCGAAAGTCGCCATGGCGTCCCAGGACCCAAAGCTGCAGGAAGCTATCGCCTTCCTGCAGAAGACCAACCTGAACGGGGAGTCCGTGTACGAACAGCTCGCCAAAGTCGTCGGTGCGTGCCCCGCCGGGGTCAATTATCACCCATTTTTAGCACCCTGATTCGGCATCCAGCCCCTGATTTCCCGCCCGCCCCGCTGACCTTCCTCCCTCCGTACCCGCGATCGCGACAGGCAAGGTTCTCGACGAGAAGCCCGATGACGCGGTCGATCTGTTGGAGACGTCCGTGATGGTGAAGAAGACCGCGTTCAAGCCCGCGGACCCCCCGCTCATGGCTGCGGATCCCAAAAACGTCGCCACCGCGGTGGCTCTCAAGGAGCTGTACTGCGCCCCCAAGCGCGAGATCGACCCGGAGAGCGGCGAACCCATCGAGCCCGCCGAGGACCTCCTGAACGAATTCGAGTCCGAGAACATCGTCGGCGACGCGGCGATGTACGAGGCCGTCGGCCTCGGCCTCTCCATGTCCGAGATGTACGGCGTCATGCTCTGCGCGAAGAGGCTCGGCGAGGATCCCAAGAAGAACTGCGCCACCGTCCGATTCTTCGGCAAGGTGCTCGGCACCGACGGCGATTACTACGTCTTCGAGACGTCCATCAAGGAGCACGAACCGGTGGAGGACGCGCCGGAGACCCCGCCCGGCCAAGTCCCGCCCGAACCCGCCGGCGAGGGATCCAACGAGTACACCTACTTTGTCTGCTCCCACCTCGGCGGCGCTTTCACCCGACTGCCCGATCTCACCCCAGCCGCCGTGGTCGCCGCGCGCAAGATTAAGAAGTACTTCACCGGCGACCTGACCGCGCCCGTGTGGTCCTACCCGGCGTTCCCGGGCGACGAGGCTATGTACCTGCGAGCGCAGGTTGGCCGGATCGTCTCCGCGACGGTGGTCTCCCCGGCTGGGTACCTGGTGGCGGTTGGCGAAGACGAGGAGCCCAAAAAGTTGGTGCAGCCCGGGACGGAGGATTACCCCGACCTCCCGGCGTTCGAGGAGAAGGAGGACTTGCAGGAGATGAGGGAGCCGGTGAACTGGAGCCACCGCTACAGGTACCTGAAGAAGCAGGGCCGCGTCGAGCAGTACACGCCGCCCGAGGATGCCGATCCCGACGCTCCCGCCGTGGATCCCCCCGAGCCGGACGTGGACCCCGAGCTGCTGGTCACCCTGGACGGCGACACCGAGAGCGAGTGCGTGGATTGGGGCAGCTGCGTGATGGAGGAGATCGACGGCAGCGCCCAGAAGCAGCCCGCGTGGACGTCGTGCACCAGCTCCAACGTCGTGGGAGTGAAGAACCAGACGGTGGCGATCAAGAGCATGGTGTGGCCCGGCGCGTTTGCGGTGTACCAGGCGGGTCCCAAGTTTTCAAACTGCTACGTCGGGTACGGGATCAAGAACGCGCCGTACGTCCCCGCGCCTCCCCCGGCGGTACTGAATGAGGCTGAGGAGGTCCCCAAGGAGTCCGACGCGCTGCCACCCAAGGCGGACGCCGCCCCCGCGGAGTGAGACTGTAACTTAGAAGACTAGTGGTTGTGACACCAACACCGTATTTCCTCAAAATCCTCGTCAGTCCTTCCGTCTTCCCTTCACCAATCCCTTCTTCGCTTCGCACACACCACCGCGCGAATCTCTCGCATCAACACACGCGTCGAATTCGTCGGATGGTAGCCTGAACAACAATACCGTAGGAAAGGACGATGGCGTCGAAGAACCTGGAGAACTACGAGAAGATAGGTGAGCGTCTCGTCGCGTGCTAACCCTCGTCAATCATCGCGACAATCCCGATAGATGGGCCCGATCCCTCATCCTGACACCCGATACGCCCGTTCCATCCCCCAGGACGCATCGGCGAGGGCACGTACGGCGTGGTATATCGCGCGAGGGACAAACAAACCGGCGATGTCGTGGCGCTGAAGAAGGTGCGCATGGACAAGGAGCGGGACGGCGTGCCCGTGACCGCCCTGCGCGAGGTGCGGATCCTCCAGTCCTCTCGGCACAGCAACATCGTCAACCTGCTCAGGGTGGTGAACGGCAAGAAGCCAAACGCGATATTCCTCGTGTTCGAGTACTGCGAGCACGACCTCGCGAGGCTCATGGAGACGATGCGGGTGCCGTTCACCGAGGCGGAGAGCAAGTGCCTGTGCCTGCAGCTGCTCCAGGCGGTGGAGTACCTACACAAACGGTGGGTGTTCCACAGGGACCTCAAGCTCAGCAACCTGCTGCTGAACAACCGCGGCGAGCTCAAGCTCTGCGACTTTGGCCTCGCGAGGTTCTACCAACCAGGAAACGAGGGTTCCTACACCCCCAAGGTTGTCACGCTGTGGTACCGGGCGCCCGAGCTGTTGTTCGGCTGCGCGCAATACACCGCCGCCGTCGACAACTGGGCCGTCGGGTGCATCCTCGCCGAGCTCTTAAAGCACGAACCCTTATTCCCGGGTAAACAGGAGGCACAGACGCTGGACATGATGTACAAGCTGCTCGGCACGCCAAACGAAAAGATCTGGCCGGGGTTCGATACCCTGCCCAAGTACGGCAGCTACCGCATAAGCGCCGCGCAGGCGCAGCCGTACAACTACCTCCAGACCGATTTCAACCGGCTCAGTAAGAAAGGCGTGGACCTGCTGAACAGGCTGCTGACGTACGACCCGAGGCGACGATGCACCGCGTCGCAGGCGCTGGAGCACGAGTACTTCCAGGAGCATCCACGGCCCAAACGCGTCGAGGAGATGCCCACGTTTCCGTCGCTTCACGACGTGCTGGCGCCAGTCAGACCAAATTTAGGTCCAAACAGGTCGAATGGCGATGGTGCTGACAACAACGACGACCGTTCAGGAGGTACGTCGAATGCGGCGAACGGCGGTGGGGTTGGAAGCGCGTGGGAACGACCGGACGAGCGGCCGCGGCAGCGATCGGCCACGTCGGGCAGACCAGGGGCGCCGGGACCACCCTCGGGGGTGAAGAGGAAGCAGCCGGGCGGGTACGGGCAGGCTGATCGGTTCGGTAGCGTGTTTTAGTCTCTAGTCAAATCGAAGTCTTACATCAGGATCTTACAAGGTCTAAAATCAACTGGTCCACCCCTCGGTTAGTATACCGAGGAGGCTGACTCGTCGCCCAACCGGGCTAAAACACAAATGAATTTTCACCGGAGCGCTTACTTAAGCGTTGTATCCGTCGGTGGTGATGGAGTCCGCGGAGTTCATGTCGGACCAGATGGTGTGGTGCCAGCCGTCCATGTCCGTGCGCTCGTACGTGTGCGACCCGAAAAAGTCGCGCTGCGCCTGCACCAGGTTCGCCGGGAGCCTGCCGCGGCGGTAGGAGTCAAAGTACGCCAGGGACGAGGACATGGAAGGGGTGGCGACGCCCGCGTTGATCGCGCTGGTCACCACGTTCCTCCACGAGTCGTTGCGCTCCACGAGCTCCTTGGCGAATTCGCCGTCGACGAGGAGGGACGGCAGGTCGGCGTCCTTGTCGTACGCCTGCTTGATGCGGTCGAGGAAGCGCGCGCGGATGATGCAGCCGCCCTTCCAGATCCTAGCCATCTCGCCGAGGTCCAGGTCCCACCCTTGCTCCGTCGACTTGGCGCGGATCAGGTTCATGCCCTGCGCGTAGGAGCAAATCTTGGAGGCGTAGAGCGCGGCGCGGACGTCGTCGACGAGCTGCTGCTTCTCCTCCGCGGTCATGGTGGACGCCTTGGCATCCGCGGGCTCGAGACCCGCGGCGGCGTAGGTAGCCTGCGCGGCGACGCGCTCATCCTTGACGCCGGAGATGAAGCGGGCGTCGAGGGAGGACGCGACGGTGGGGATGGCGACGGAGAGCTCCGCGGCTTGCTGCACGGTCCACTTGCCCGTGCCCTTCATGCCCGTCTTGTCCAGGATCTTGTCCACCAGGAAACCATCCCCGGGCTTCTGGTCATCCTCCTTGGCGAGGATGAGCGCGGAGATCTCGATGAGGAACGAGTCCAGCTCCGCGGCGTTCCACTCGTTGAACGCGGCGGCGAGCTCGGCGTTGGTCAAGCCGCCGACCGTCTTGAGGACGTCGTACGCCTCGGAGATGAGCTGCATGTCGCCGTACTCGATTCCGTTGTGAACCATCTTGACGAAGTTGCCGGCGCCGCCGGGTCCGACGTAGGTGGTGCACGGGCCGCTGTCGGTCTGCGCGCACACCTTGGTGATGATGGGCTCGATGACGTCGTAGGCCGCCTTGGAGCCGCCGGGCATCATGGAGGGGCCGTTCCTGGCGCCCTCCTCGCCGCCGCTGACGCCCATGCCGAGGTAGAGGAGACCCTTCTCCTCGAGCGCCTTGGCGCGGCGCTCGGTGTTCTCGTACCACTCGTTACCGCCGTCGATGATGATGTCGCCGGGCTCCATGTGCTGCGAGAGGCCCTCGATCGTGGCGTCCACGGGGGCGCCAGCCTTGACGAGGATGATCACGCAGCGGGGCTTGGCGAGGGACTGGACGAACTCGCCCATCTCCTTGAAGCCGACGAGGTTTTCGCCGAGGCCCTCCTTCTGGGCCCTGGCCACGGCATTGTCGGTCTTGTCGCCCGAACGGTTGTACACGGAGATCTTGAAACCCTTCTCGGCGACGTTCAGGGCCAGGTTCTGCGGATCGGGCGGGCGGGGGAATTGAATTGTTAGCCTAAAAAGCATAAAGCGCTGCCGTCAAAATGATCTTTTCGGGGCGGCGGCGATTCCAAGGCGATGTGCGCGTCGATGTTAGGTATCGGATCGGACGGAGACTCACCTGGCCCATCACGGCGAGGCCGCAGAGTCCCACGCGGGACTTATCCGCCTCGGCCATGGCGCTGACCCTGACGCCTGCTCGAGAGAAGGGAGTGGGAAGGGGCGCGGATTGTTCAGATATTTTGTCACAAAAGGGTTCTCGAGCCGGACGACGGCCTCGAAGCGGCGCAAAACCGGGACGGATCTTGAAATATCATCCGAAGGCGCGGGGGTTGCGGCGGCGCACGGCGGCCTTTGGGTGATCGCGCGGTTACGTTTCACGGGATGGAAGGGCGTTTTCGGTCGGACATCACGCGTTTCACGCACCGGAACGGACGACGGGCTTGGAAGCCTTCGAGGAGGCGCGCTTGAGAGCGCGGAGGGAGTGACCGGAGACGGTTGGCACTGCGGCGAGGGAGCCGACTGCGGACATGGTGATTGCGCGTGGCGAGGGTTCCTCTCCTTGCGGGGGAGCCTCTGGTGTGCCTAACCCGCGAGATGCGTGGAGAGGTGAGTGTCGCTCACGAACCTTAGGGTTTGCGAGGCGATGCGTGCCTTGGACGGGCGCGCGTTGTGAACTGTGATGGCGGCAATCATCATCAAAGTTTGTCATGAACGATCTTCTGGCTCCCGACGACTCTCTGACGAAAAGATCCTTCGTATGTTTTAGTAGACGTGAGGAAAATAGAAATAGGAAATTGATAGGAATTGAACTAGGAACTCGTGCGTTTGTCGATTATTATGGGTAAAGAAAAAAGAGCCTTCGAGCGGACCAAAAAGAGCATTCAGAGGGCGACGAACGTCGCACTCGACGCCGCGTACCAAGCCCGTCGCGCGAATTCATCGCGTCGCACCCGCGTGCGTACGTATCGAGGCACCATGTCACGCGGTTCCGGTGGCGCACCCGTGAAAACCCACGCCTTGGCGCTGCTGGTGGCCTCCATGGCGCTCCTCGTGACGGGCGGTAACGGGCAAACGCCGGCGCCGGACGCATCGGGCGGGTCGTACGTGGACGTGAGCTCCAACGCCAACGCCGAAGTGGAGGGCCGCTTCGGTACCCAGCCCAGCCAGCGCTCGGGCCAATCCCTGGTGCGCCCCGTGCCCGGATACACCCCGATACGACCCCGCCTTTGCACCGCCCGGCGACATCCCGAAACGAGCACACAACGGTTTCTTTTTCGGGCACCTCTGACCGCATCCGTCCCTCTCGACTTCACTTTTAGACACTCGTGGACTCGGACACCGCCGTGCTCTTCGGCGGCCTGTCACCCACGGGCACCCAGAACGACGTGTGGGAGTACAAGATGGCGGACAAGAAGTGGACGCGGCTGCACGAGGGCGGGGCAGGGCCGATGGACACGGCCGCGTACTCAACCGTCCCGTCCCCTCGCACCGGCCACGTCGGCGTGGTCCTGCGGGGAAACCTGTACGTGTTCGGCGGGTACGACCCGAGCCGGGGCGATACCAACGACGTCTGGAAGTTCACGCGGGCGGGCGGGACGTGGCATCGGCTGGAGCCGGCGGGTGGTGCGGACGTGCCGGCGTCCAGGAGCGGGCACGCGGCGGTGGCGCCCGACCCGAGCGGCTCAAAGTTCACCGTGTTCGGCGGTAACATGCGCAACGACGTGTGGGAGTTCGACGTGGATACCGGCGCGTGGACGGTGGTGATGACGGAGTACGCGGGGTCATCGGGGGCGGCGATGAGGGGCGTGGGGGCGGTTTTAGTGGCTGTTGGGGCAGCCGCGGCGACGACGCTGGCGAGCGGAGAGTGGTGGAGAAATTTTTGATTGAAAATTTGGTTTTTCGCGCCGAACCCCCGCGCCACATTTTCTGCGCGTGCGCCGCGATCGACAGACAGATGGCGGACGATCTCGCGGGTTACCTCGCCGGCCTCGTTCTCGAGTGCGAGGGGGTCAAGGGCAAGGATAAACTGAAGGAGCTGAAGGTCGACGTGGGCCAGGACGAGCCCCTGACGATCGTGACGAACGCGGCCAACGTCGAGGTCGGGAAAAGGGTCGTCGTCGCGACGATCGGGGCATCGCTCAAGGATGAGTCGAAGGTTAAGAAGGCCATGGTGGGCGGCGTGACCTCGGAAGGCATGCTGTGCGATGGGCCGATGCTCGGGTGGCAGGGCGGCGGCGCGGGAGCGGCCGCGCTCCTCCCGGAGAGCTTCAAGCCCGGTGAGGCTCCACCCAGGTCCAGGCCTCGTCTCGACGGCGGCGGCGACGGCGACGCTCCCGCCGCGCCGGTGGCCAAGTCCACCGGTCCCGGCGTGGACTCCCTGTTCGAGAAGAAGCTGACGAAGGAGGAGAAAAAGGCTGCGCAGGAGAAGAAAAAGGCGGAGCGCGCTGCGAAGAAGGCGGCGAAGGGTGGAGACGCCGCGGAGGAGGAGAAAAGCGACGAGTAGCTCACTTGTGATCCGATACGTATCCATTTCATGGCGCGTCGACAAAGGGAAGCAAACGCCTGATGATGTGCTGCAACCTGCACGTTACACATCTAACGACATGTTTTCCACACGGTATAGAGCCCGTGTGAGGGGTTGATGAGTAACGTGCAGGTTGCGTTCACTGACGTTGCGCAGCTCATTATCAGGCGTTTGCTCCCTCGTCGTCCACCTTCATCTCATTCCTCTTCAACCTCCCCTCCCTCGGCGAACCTCAGGAACACCTCCTCCAGCGTCGTCTGCCCGAGCTGATAGTCCTGCACCAGCCCTTTGTTCGACCCGTCCTCCAGCAGCGCGAACACCTTCGCGACGGCGGACGAAGGAAGCCTGTACCTCAGCCGGGTGGCGCAATCCTCCGTGAGCGTCGCACCCGGCACCCGCGCCTCGATCAACCCGCGGACTGACTCGATGGCGCCGTCGCCCACGCGCAGGTCCAGCGAGTACCCACTGCCGTGCTCGCTCTTGAGACCCTGTATGGGCCCCAGGCAGCGCAGCCTACCACCCACCATGATCCCCGCGCGGTGGCACAGCGCCTCGCACTCCTCCATGCTGTGCGACGTGAGCACCAGCGCTCGGCGGCGGCAGGTGGACTCGAGCACCCCCCACAGCTGTCGTCTGGACGTCGGGTCCATCCCCGTCGACGGCTCGTCCAGGAAAACCACCGCCGGGTCCCCGACGAGGGATATCGCGACGGAGAGCTTACGCTTGGTCCCGCCGCTGTACCCGGACGCCGGGAGATGGGCGTACTTTTGTATCCCGAGAGCGGCGATGAGATCCCGGGCCGTGGACACAGCCCTGGACGCTTTAAACCCCCGCAGGGACGCGTACAGGAGTAAGTGGTCCACCGCGGTCATCGACCCTTGCAACGCGTCGAACTGCGGGCAGTACCCCACGTGTTGCCGGACCCTCGCGAGGTCGGCGAGGATGTTGAAGCCGCGCGGTTCCCCCCGCGGGGTCACGATCGCGTCGCCAGAAGTCGGCGGGAACTGACCGCTGAGCATCTTGAACGTCGTCGTCTTCCCCGCGCCGTTCACGCCGAGCAAACCGAAGCACTCGCCGGACGGAACCGCGAAGGACACACCGCGGACGGCGTCGACGAAAGGCGCCGTGTCCGCACAGCTGTGTCCGCGGCGGGGGTACCGCTTGCGAAGATTCCGCACCACGAGCGCCGATTGAGACCGGCCGGAGGAGTGCCCGGGGTCCGCGTTCGCGACGGCGCGCTCGGCGGCGACACCGGCGTCCTCGTCCTCGTCCTCGTCTCCCGCGTGTGTCGTCGAGGCCGTGAGTGAGGTACCGAGCCTTCGTCGCCACCACGCCGCGGTGAACACGCCGTACTCGAGCGCCAGGTTGAGGAGGGTGTACGCCACGGCGCACACGGCCATCGCGCTGAGATTGTTTCCGGATACCTCCGGGTGCCACGGGCCCTTGGGCTTGGCATCCACCAGGCCGAGCTTGACGTCCGCGTGGTTACCCGCGAGGTTGAACAGGATTCGCGCGACGCAGTAGTGGGGCAGCCATCGGAACGCCCACTGCAACGCGTCCCACGCGTGCTCCGAGTCGTCAACGCCGGCTTCGCCCAGCCCGCCGAGCACCACGGCGCAGATGATCTGCGCGACGCCGAAGAAGAAATAGGTTCCCATCTGACCCGCGAGGCACGCCATGTTGTTCTCGAAGGGCCAGTGGAGCACGTACGCGAGTGGCGGCGCGGAGAGCATGAACAGCGCCAGCGCCGCGGCGACGACGGCGAAAGATTCACCCGTGTACGCTTCCTCCTCGCTCACTGCGAAAATAACGAGGAAAATGGCGAGCGGCGGCGCGAAGGCTATGAGATCCCAGGCGTACGCACCCGCCCAGAACACCGATCGGTTCAGCCCGCTCACCATCTGCAGGTGTTTCGACGCGGAGCTTCGCTCCCACACCAGAAACGCGGACGCCGACGCGGAGAGACACGCCAGCCCGAGCAGCGCGCACAGCGACACGACGAGGTGCATCAGCATGGCCTGCTCCATCTTCTGCTCCGACGTCGTGGGCATCGGGTGGTTGATCGAGACCAGCGTCGCGTTCGGTGAATCCGGGTGTAGAGCCTTGAACACGGCGTCGTGGAAGGATGCGAGAGACGCGGGCAACGCGTGGTACGCGGTCGGCGATACCATGACGGTGTAGTTAACCTCCCGCGTACCCGTGGGGGTTATCCCGTCGGGTCGGGGGGCGAACCCGGCGGCCGAGTCCACGAGCAGAGCCGTGCAGCTCGCGTTGTCCGTGTGTTCGGGGTTGGCGCACGTGGCTTGGTCCGGGATGTTCGCGAGGAGGAAACCGTCGATCGTGTCCGCGAAGTCCTCGGGCGCCGTGCAGTTGGGGCAGCCGGGGATGATCGGGTCGATTTCATCGGGGCGGCAGATGTCCACCACCGGAGACGGCTGCCAGCACCTCCACGTGCCCGGGCTCTGCGGCACGGGCATGACCTCCGCCGGCGGAAGGTGATCGACGACGCTCGCCACGTCCATGGATGACATCGGGGCCGAGAACGCGGTGGGCAGGTTCCCGAGGAAGCTCCTGTCCATGACCGAGGGCGGGGGATCCTCGAACGCCTCGTTCGATATCTTGGACACGGCGATTCCGAGGACGACGAAGAGAATGGGCACCACGTACATGGTCACGATGCCGAGTCTGTCCCGCCGCGCGTGGATCGCGCGCTTCCACAGCATCGCGTGGAACTGCCTACACAACAGCGCCCACCCGTGAACCCTGGAATCCGGGGTGGACGACTCCGAGTGCATCGTCACCTGCACGGCGTCCTCGGGTTCTGTCGAAGCAGTTGAAGCGGTCGACGCCGTCGACGCGGGCGCGATGCCTTTCTCCAACTCAGCGACGTTGAGGAAGACGTCCTCCATCGTGGAGCAGCTCACGCCGCACGCCGCCACGTCCGGCCGCGACTCCAGCCGGTTGAGCACGTCGGGGAAGGACGCCCGCTGGGACGCAGGGACGGCGTAGGACGCGGTGGATCCCGCCCTCGACGTGCGCGTCGCGCCTTTTATCCGGCTCAACACGACTGAGTCCACGGCGGCGGCGGCGGCGGCATCCGCGGCGTCCCCGAGCACCACCGTGAGGCGGTACCCGGACCCAAATTTGGTCTTGAGGTAGAGCGGGGACCCGACGCAGGCCATCTTGCCGTCGTACATTATCGCCACGCGGTCGGAGAGTATGTCAGCCTCGTCCATGAAGTGGGTGGTGAGCAGCACGGTGGTTCCCATGCGCTGCCTGAAACCCCGGATCACCTCCCAGGTGTATCGGCGGCTCCTAGGGTCCATACCGCTGGTGGGTTCATCGAGGATCACGACGGATGGGTTACCCACGAACGCCACGGCGACGGAGAGTTTCCTGCGCTGCCCGCCGGAGAGCGCGCCGGCTTCGCACTCAGCTTTGTTCGTCAGACCGACCGCGGCGATCTTGTCGTCGACCTCGCGGGTGATTTCGGACTCGGGCACACCCCTGAACACGGCGAAGAGCTCGAGGTGTTCCCTCGCGGTCAACGTGGGCCAGAGCACGTCGAACTGGGGGCAGACGCCGAGGTCTTTCCGGATCGATCGCATGTCGGTCTCGACGCTCATGCCGTCGATCATCGCGGCGCCTCCGTCCTGCTTGATCATGCCGGTGAGCACGGAGATGGTGGTGGTCTTCCCGGCGCCGTTGTGCCCGAGCAGCGCGGTGATCTGCCCCCTCCGAGCCGCGAAGCAAAGGCCGTCGACCGCCCTGTTCGACCCGAAGGTTTTGACCATCTTGTTGACCCTGATCATGGGCGCGCCGTCGTCGTTCTTGTCGCGGTGCACGGGTTCAACGCCGTCGGGAAGGCTCGCCGTGTCGTGGGGTCCCGAGGCATCCGCCGCCGCCGCCGACGTTTTTTTCCCGAGCCAGTACGAGGGGTCAAACACGAACCACCACGGCCGAACGCGCCCGAACGGACCGGGTACCACCTGATCGAGGTACCACGCCAACACTAGGTACGCCACCGTGTTACACGCGGTGACGCCCAGCACCAACGCCCCGGAGAACGTCCCCGTGCCTTCACTCGCGGATATCTCGGCGCCGTCCAGGAGGTTCAGGGAGACGGTGTCCCACGTGGCGCCCATCTGCGCGTTTTCCAGTATGGAAACCACCCATCCCCACATGTACACGCACGTCGCGGGCATCATGACGCACGATGCGATCCACGAGTCGCCGCCCATGTTATCAGCAGCCACGGCGCTCACGCCGGGGACCCAGGTGACCACGTACACCAGCGCGGATGCGATGGCGGCGACTTTCGCGCTGGAGAACAAAGTCGTGAGACAGAAGCAAAACGCCACCAGCTGGCAGGTCCACAGCGCGAGGAACGCGAACGTCAGGGTCCAGTCGGTGTACCTGAACGGGTATATACCCACCAGCGAGACGAGCAAACTGACGAGAAGAAGGCTGGCGTAGCTCGTCACGAACCAGGAGCTCCAGTACGCCAAGTCGCTCAGACCGAAGATTTTCATCCCTTCCCGGATCCTCAGCTCCTTCTCCACGCAGATTCCCTTCACCACCACGACCACGGTGATGCAGAAGGTGAACACGTACACGAGCCCGAAGAACACGGACGCGAACGTGGACCCGAGGTTGGTGCTGTACGCCGGGAACGGGTAGCCTTTGACCGATGCCGCGAGTCGTACGCCTCGGGGCGCCGGATCATTCGGGTCGAGCGGGGCGGTGAGACTCATGAGCGCCTGGTCGAACGATTTCTGCACGTTGGCGTAGCTCCAGTACCGCCTCCACCGGTCGTTCTCGCCCACGACCCACCGCTCGAACTTCTCGGTGGACCACTTGGTGCCCATGTCGCCCGTGGGCACGTCCGTGGCGTTGACGCGTATGGTGTATTCGATGCGTCGGTCCGTCGGGGTGAGATCGGGCGGGAGTGAAACCACCGCCACCACCGACCGACCCCATTCCGCGAGCTCGAGCGCGCGCTCCATGGCTTTCGCCTCGGACGGGAACCCGATGAGGAACTCCTCGATGACCGGTCTGTAGCACTTCGTGTCGGTGACGCACTGCTCGGTGCAGAGCCAGTTGAGGGTGAGCGGGTTCGCGGTGAACGAGTCGCGGCCTAGGCCGTCGTATCCGCCCCTCTGCTTTACGAACCCGGCGCAGGCGGTTGGATCGTTCCTGCACCCCGCGAGCACCTCCGGTATGTCGAGGATGCCGTGCTCGGCGATGGCGTCCTGGTTGAGCTCGATGGAGGACGCGAGCGCCACCTGCGTCATGAAACCTCCGCCGCAGAGCAGGTCGATCGCGGCGGACTCCGCGACCCGCTTGGCGTCGGGGTTTGCGTTGGGCGACCAGAGGAGTCTGTACGGGCCGTCGCCGGTGGGTCCGCCGGGGACGCGGCCGCTCCACGTGAGGCTTTGGATGGGCGCCGGGCGGTGCAGGGTCATCTCCACGGACTCGTCCGCGATGAAGAGCCGCGGGAGGCACATGAGCGCGATGAAGGCGACGGGGACGAGCACCTCCAGTATCGTGCACCACAGTTGCGAACCCCTCGTCTTCAGGACGAAGTTCTTGCGGAGCACCGCGCGGAACTTGGCGTACTCGCCGTCGCGATGCGAAGCACGCGCGCCGCCGAGGCCCGCGTGGGCATCGCGCACGGTAGATCTCAGCGGATGCGAGTCGAGCGGGTCGGATACGGCGTCGGTGCCGGAAGGGGAGAGCCCGCATAGGTCTTTCCGCCCACCTTCCACGCCCTTTGCGTCGTTCGTCGTGGCTTCGTCGATATCGGCCGGGCTCCCTGACTCCGGCGTGCCCGCCGGCGAGGGTCCGCGCGAGGTGACCCGCGGCCGGGGGAACGCAGGCCAAGCTATGGCATTGGCCATCGACATCGGCGTCGCGCGCCCGAGTCTGCGCCGCCCGATCGACCGCGATACGACCTCGAAGCCCCGCGCGCCTCGACAACCTTTCCTCTCTCGACGAAACGAAACGAAACGAAACGAGACCGAAATTCTCCGCGGAACGCACACTTCGAGGCGAAGGCGCGAGAGCATGGTGCTCGGCGCGCGCGTGCGGGCGCTGGCGGTGGACGCGCTCGGGTACGCCAAGGGCGTCCCGGCGCTCACGCTCGATGACCGCGCCTTCCGCGAGTTCATAGTGTGGCTGGAGGACACCAAGATCAGGGCGACGCCCATGGACGCGCGCGGGCCCTTGCGCGCGGTGGATGCGCCCGCCGCCGCGTGGAATTCGGCGTTCGCGTCGCTCGTCACCGAGACCGGGTGCGAGCTGGACGCCACGGACGCGGCGCAGACATCGCGGGTGTTCGACTACCTCCTGGAGCAGGCGGTCGCGCTGGATTACAGGGACAACGCCGTGGACTTCGGAGCGGTGGTGAAGGACCTCAAGCTCGCATCCATCGGTGCCGCCCCGCCCCCGCCGAAGCGACAGAAGACCTCCGCGGGGGGGCGGGTTACCGGCGCGGGCGGGTACGACGACGACGCGTCTCGGCCGAGGATGCGCGGCCTCGCGGATCCCGCGCTCAGATCCCGGCTGGATGACCTCGCGGCGGCGCTGCGCGTGGATGCGACGACGCGCGTGGATCAACCAACGACGACGGGGACGGGCGGCACCGTCGAGGAATTAGCGGATGCGTGCGTCGACGCGGTGGAGAGGTTCGTCGCTCCTTTCTGGTCCAAGGTTGAGGCCAAGGTTGAGGCCAAGGTTGAGGCCAAGGTAACCGAGGGTACCGATGGAACCTCCCGAAACGACGAGCGATGGAACCTCCGCCCCGAAGACTTTCCCAGTGGGGTGGCGTTGGGCCCGGATGGTTGCGACGGGTTTTGTCCGGCGGTGACTGCGGCGGTGAACGTGCTCCGGGTGCTGCACGTCAACGACCTTCGGGTGCTGCAGTCGGCGGTGGACGCGCTGCTGGTGCAGATGCAGGAGTACACGAGCGATCCGAAGACGGACAGCAGGCTGGGTAGGGTGGGCAGCGGGTGATCATCGGGTTAGCGAGTATAGCAAACAACGCAGACTAGTTTTTAACGCCTTTGACACTTCGTTTGGCTACACGAATATCGAGTTGGCACCCCCCGGCACGAGCTCCTTGCGCATCAGCGCCACCCCGTCGCCCTTCTGCTTGAAGAACATCACCGCCTTCTTCTCCTCCGTCGCCTCTATCCGATACCCGGCTCCGGTGTACAGCTGTGTGGCAACCGGGTCGCTGCGGCGGACGTGGAGCCAAATGTCGGCGCCGCCCATCTCCACCACGAGCTCATCGCACGCGCCGAGCAGCGCCTTGGCGACCCCCTTCCCCCGCGCGGACTCCCTCACCGCCATGTTGCACAGGTACGGGGCGTCGGGCGGGGACGGGAGGGCCCTGGCGCCAGAGCCGGCTCCGCCTCTGGCGCCCGCGTCGGCTCCTCCCCTCGCCGCCTGCGAGAACGAGAGCGTGACGATGGCCACCACCTCGTCCGATGCCTCGTCCACGCCGACGAGGCAGACCTCGTCGGGGTTCGACTCGAGCTGATCCAGCAGGTACTTGGCGACGCGTGCTCTCGGGCGCTCGTCCGGGGATCCCCTGAACGATTCGGTCATGACCTCGGTCGCGCTCTTGACGTCGGACCCCTCCATGAGCCGAGCCGCGAGGGTTGCCCCATCCTTGAGGGG
>Ga0209425_10001169_pt1 | contig 30719 bp, 29 predicted proteins | sample COG_05_FD_184749 | JGI IMG/M metagenome (GOLD analysis project Ga0209425, IMG submission 184749) | Pelagic Microbial community sample from North Sea - COGITO 998_met_05 (SPAdes) (version 2) | ecosystem: Environmental > Aquatic > Marine > Neritic zone/Coastal water | place: Helgoland, sampling...
CACCGCGTGAACCCACGCGCGCGCGCTTTCGGGCGACATGTTCCTCGGATTCCTGTTCCCGTTGCTTCCAACGTGGAACGGAAATAGCTCGAAGCCGAGGAAGCGCCCGAGGCACCCCCCCCGCCCTTTGATCGCCCCCGCGCGCGCACGTTCGGGCGCGCGCCACACGCGCGAGAGACGCGACTGACGCCCCACGTCCCTCCCATAGATCATGACGACGATGGATTCATTCCCCAACTTCTCCCTCGACGGCCTCGGCCTCGAGCTCGGCCGGTACGTCCCGTCTCGAATTCCCCCTTTCGAGCTCTGTGCACCGTCCGTGGACGGGGTGTTTCTTTCTGGGAGCGCGTGAGGCGCCCCGTCCCCCCGCGCCGCCGCGCGCGCACCGTTCCGACCGCGATCGCCGACTGACTCGAACCTTCCCCATCCCTCCTCCCTCCGCAGCGGCTCCATGGGCGGAATCGACAGCGTCATCCCGTACGACCACTGGACGTGAGTGCCCCTCCGCCCCCTCTCGGCGAAATTTCCCGTCTCGGCAACTTTTCTTCCGTGCCGAGGTTTTTAACAGAGAGATTCCATTTCCTCGACTGACCCCTCCCTCCTCCCTTTGCTTCCGTCCATCAGCGTCGATGAGGACAAGAACTTCGAGACCTCCCTCGCCCAGATTGGCGACCTCAACAGCGAGGACATGTGGGGCCAGGTCAACGCCCACAACCCCGGCAAGTCCATGGTTGGCCTCAAGCGCAGGTTCAACCTCCTCCAGGAGGACATCAAGAACATCGAATCCGGCCGCGTGCCTCTTCCCCACTACGAGAACCAGGACGGCGTCTTGAACACCGAGGGTGTCGTCGCGCCCGTGAAGGTTGACACCGCGGTTCCCGCGGCTCCCGCGCCCGCGCAGCAGACCACCTCGGGCGGCTCGAACGGCAGCAACAAGTCCTCCAAGAAGAAGAGCGGCAAGGCGCCCGCGGCGAAGACCAGCGACCAGGAGCGCCGCAAGGGCATCCCGTGGACGGAGGAGGAGCACCGTTTGTTTCTCCTCGGCCTCGCCAAGTTTGGCAAAGGTGACTGGCGCTCCATCTCCCGCAACTTTGTCATCTCCAGGACCCCCACGCAGGTTGCGTCCCACGCGCAGAAGTACTTCATCAGGCTCAACTCTTTGAACAAGAAGGACAAGAGGCGCAGCTCCATCCACGACATCACATCCGTCAACGGCGCCGGCGGCGGCGACTCGGCGCCCAACTCGTCACAAAACGGCCAGCCCATGCCATCCATGCCCGCCATGATGCAGCCCATGACGGGGACGTCGATGTCGGGCAACGGGTACTACGGCGCACCGATGGGAAACTCCATGGGGTACATGCAAACCCCAGGTATGCAGACCATGTACGTGCAAAATCCCATGTAACCGCGGGTGGGCAGTTGAGCCATGGGGGCTCGGGAATGTAAAACAGTCGGGGCGCAGAGCAGGTTGGGACGTGGAAACGGTTGGAGTGACACGGCGATGGGATGCAATTGCTCCCACATCGAGGAGGCTAAAGACATCGACGCGCGACATATCAGTCGTCGCGTCGCGGGGCGCGCGTTATTAAAGCGCGCGTCCCTCGGGGATTTTTTTGGGAAAATAAAATCATCGGGACCAAACAGGGGACGACAACGACGCGAGTGAACCGACCAGGAAAGAACGGATGGTCGGAACTGAAACATATTGTAGCATCAGGAACGCGTCTGTAACTGAATAGAAGTCTTCTAAATACGTGTCGTCCGTCTTCGTCTCGTCTCGTTCGTCTATGGTTTGATTGATCACATGCTACGCGGTTTTTTCTAATTTGTTCGCCGGGTCGACACACTCGCTACTTGACCTTCGTCACCTTGGTCTTGAGCATCGTCGTCACCTTGCCCTTGTTCGCCTCGCACTGCGCGAGGATGGTCTTCACCTGTGTCTCGGCATCCCGCGTCAGCTGCGCGCCGATCGTGCTCTTATCTCCGCTTTGCTGTTCGGGGTTGGGGATGGGGTCATGAAAGGGACGTCAGTTTTCCTCGATTTGCAGATTTAGGGCACCCGGGATCTGGGCGGAGTTCGGTCGGGTCCGCGCGCGCACCTGCGAGAGTTTTTCCTGGTACGCCGCCTCCCTCTGTGCTCTGTAGGCCGCGACCTCCGCGTCCGCCTCCTCCTTGGCCTGCCTCAGCCTCGCCGTCTTCTCTGTCGTGATTACGTCGGTTGGGGCGGTTGGACGAGTCAGCTCTTCGTTTCGGTGCGACGGGGCGACGGTGGGGTGGACGGGGAAGGGGAAAAACGAAGGTCGTACCCTGACGCGCGGCGTTCACGATGGCCTGTGCCTCCTGCTCGGCGGCGAGGAGCCTCTGGATCCCGTCCTGAGATTCCATGGCGCCCGTGAGAAGTGTCGTCTCTCTCCACTGATTCATGAAGGAACTTCTCCGTCTTTTGGCGAGAGAGTTCCTTCCGATTATATGGCACGTATGGGCAGTTACACTCGACGGTTGAATTTTAGTTAAATAGGCGGTTGAAAGAGTTGTTCAACTCAAGAAACGACGGTTCAACGTGTCGAGGAACTTTCACAGAACACTGTCGAGTAAACACAAGTTTTTCAGCTGTGGCTTTCACTCCCGCTGCTCTCTCTGACGTCGACGTATACCAGCGCCCGGCATTGCCCGTCGCGTCCGTACGAAGCGTAGCAACCATGTCCGTCACCCTCAAGGCTCCCGTGAAGGTGAGAGTCATCCCCGTGACGCCATTTCCCCGGACGCGCGCGCCGGCGATGACGCGCGACGTCGCGTCGCGCGTACACGCGCGCATCCCGGCGCGTCCCCATCGCGCTAGGGTCCAAATGCCGCTCGATTTTCCGCGTGGTCGCTCACCTCCGTGTTCCCTCCGCCCCTCCCGACCCAGGTGCTCACCGGCTCCAAGAGCCAGTTCGCCGCCGGCCAGCTCACTTCTAAGTTCCAGAAGATGGCCGTGTCCGCGCCCGTGAAGGCCGCCAAGGTCAACACCACCGTCGAGAGTGAGTGCCACCCCGACCCGGTCTCGAGAAATCTTTTTATCCAGTGACCGAGACAACCCTACGCCTGAGCGCGGTCGGAACCCGCGGCCGCGACGTCGCCGCGAGCGTCGACGAGCGACGTGACGGCCTGGACGGACGTGGGAGACACGCATCGACGCGAGATGCGCATCTCCCGTGCGCTCCAGTCGCTCCGTTCGCCACCCCGCGCGCGTCATGCCTCCCGTCCGCGGGTCCGCGAAAGGGATAGGGTTCGGGTGCCGGACCCGAGCGCACCGCCCGAAAGTTTTTTAATCTCGAACCGACCCCTGACCTTCCCGTTCCCGATTTTATCAACCATCAGGCATCCACGGCCGCTCCGGCCGCAAGTGCATGCTCACCGGCAAGAAGGCCAACAACGGCTGGACCGTGTCCTTCTCGCACATCCGCAACAAGAAGCTCCAAGGTGTCAACCTCCAGTACAAGCGCGTGTACTGGCCCGAGAAGCAGCGCTACGTTCGCCTGCGCATCTCCACCAAGGCGATGAAGTCCATCAACAAGCTCGGCCTGGAGGCCATGGCCAAGCGCGCGGGACTCGACCTGGAGTCCCTCGCCTACTCCGACGCCTCGTCCGAGCGCAAGGAGTGGCTCGTGGAGAACGGCGCCGAGCCGCAACGGAAGAACAAGCGCGCGCCCAAGGGCCCGAAGCCGGTTTACGTCCCCAAGTGGAAAGAGGCGCAGATGAAGAGGAAGGGCATGAACGTCGAGGCGGAGACCAAGAGGTTCGCCGAGCGCTGGAACATGACCGTCGCGTAGGTACGTAGGTGTAAGTACGCGGTGGGTGGTGTTTCCTTAGCAGCGAATACATTAGGTGGGTGACTCGGCGAGTGGAGGAGAGGAGGATGAGAGAAAAACGAGAGGGAGGATATGCTCGATCAGCCCGTGTTGATAATTCTTTATAACAAAGCGCAGAATGCAGACGAAAACAAACAAAAACCACCACTAGCCCATCATGCGCAGGCAGAACTCCGCGCCGGACTCCGAGTCCAGACCGAGATCGTGCGGCCGAGCACCCGCGGCCACCGCCGTCTCCGCCATTGTTCGGAATTCGATCGGATTTTGCACCAGCGTCGGCGCAATCTGATGATTCACCGCCTTGAGCCGCTCGTGCTGGACCCCCCACGAAGGGTCGTATAACGGCACGCCGGTGCGTCGTTGCGCGCGCTGCGGGAACCGCGCGTCGTCCACGGCGAACGTGATGGCGTACGTGTCGTGCGACGCGACGATGGGTAGGACGTCGCCCTCGTTCATGGACACCTCCTCCACCCACTGCACCGCCTGCTGCCACGTCTGTCCCTTGGTGCCGTCGTGCGGGCTGGTGCTCAGAGTGTTGTCGGCGTCCAGTCGCAGCTCGAACCAGAACGCGATCGCGTTGAAGACCCCGGGGGTGTGAACCGTCACGTCGTGCGCCATCTGCGCCGCCGCGAGGGTGTCGGGGCCGACGTCCGCAAAGTCAAAGTCGAAAACCTGCACACAAAACGCGACGTCAATCTAATCGCCCATACGGGAATTAAAATACACTCACCTTGAAAGCGTCGCCGAGCGGCCGCCAGCGTTCTTTGCAACGCTCGAGGTTGTGCCCCTCGTACGTGTCCCTCCACCGCCATCGGTTCGCCTGCTTCATCTCGAACTCTCCCAGGTCGCCGCATGTCACGGTATCTATCCTGTACTCGATGGGCTGCGCGTACACAGTCGCCGACGCCGGCACCAGCGTCGAATCGGGGCGAAGTAAACGGTATCTGGCGTTGGCAAGTATGTGAAGCGCGCCCTCGCCGATCAAACCAGAGTCGAACACCTCGTACACCATCACGTCAACCTTGCGGGTCAGCTCCGGGACGGACCCGTCCGTCTTGATCAGCCCGCCGCCGCCCTCCGCCACCTCGCCCGGGATCGGTTGCAGCTGTAAACAAAACACGGTGTCAGTCGAATTGCACATACGAGAATAAAAAACAAACCTACCCCGTCGGACTCGCGGGTGAAGACGCGGCGCACGTCTCGGTTCACGCACAGCACCTTGTGCGCCAAGCCGTTCATGCAGACGTTCTCCTCGCCCGCGTCCACCATGCTCGCCTTCTGCTCCACCGCCGCGACGAAGTCCGCGCCGTGCCGGGCGGCCATCATCGCGAGGAGGCTCGAACCGCTCCCGGCGTCCAAAACCTCGCAAATGCCACCAGCCTTTTTACGCCTGAAAAACACAAAGTTCATCATACGGGCAAACAGTGAGAGAACAAAATAAAAACGTGCCTCGTCACCGCCGTTTTAATCGCGGCTTCGTAAGCGTCGTTGCGGCCGACGTCGTTGAGCATGTCGTAGTGCCACTGCGGTATGTTGCTGTGCCTCGGACGTGTTTGGGGCGGCGTGGACGTGAACATGATCTGGTTAGCGTCACGGCGGATACGAAGCGTCACGGGCGAACCGCCGCGTTCGACGGGGAGCTCGTCGAGGTACTGCACCGCGACGCCCCACGAGTTCGCGTCGGTTACCAGGGACGAGTTCGAACCGTTACCTGAAACGGCCTGACCGTCGCCATGTGAAACGTCGCTCGCACCCGGAGGCGTCGCCGAGCGGAGCACACGGCCGTCACCGAGGTCCAGCTCGAACCAGAACGCCACCGCGTTCCACACGCCGGTACCCACGGGCTTCACCGTAATTAAAGTATCGGATTCAAACTCGGCGGCGCCGCCGAACCTCTCCGAGTCACTCGCGTCACTCGCGTCACCGGGCTTTTTCTTCGTTCCCCCCGCCTCGAACGCGTCTCGTAACCTCTGGGTGAGGTCGATGTCGGCCACCTCGAAGTGTTCGGAGAGGACTTGGTGAGGTTCGTCGAGCAGGTTGAGGAATTTCGCCGCCTGCGGGTGCCACCGGTACTGGTTCAGGCTGCGCAGGTCAAAGCCGCTGACGAGCTCGGTTCGCAACGAGATGAGCGCGGCGCGAACGGTGACGCGGCCCGGGACGCACACCGCATCCGGCGTCGCCAAGTGCGCGCCCGCGTAGTCGATGGAGTTCAGCAGGCTGAACCCGAGGCAGCCGTGGTCCATCATGTCGGTGATCACGACCTTGACGCGTCTCGTCACGTTTCTTTCTTTTTTGTTCCCGGAGACCGCCGGAGACCCATCCGGAGACGTGTCCGACGACGCCTCTTCCGGTGGTACAACCTCGCACATCTCGAGCTTCTGGTCGATGAGCGCGATCGAACCTTCCACGCGTGGGTTCTCCTTGACGCACTGCTTGGCCATGCGGTAGTGGAACCGCGATCGATCGACGGCGAACACGCGGGTGAACCCCTGTGAACAAAACACGACGTCAGTCCAATTGCCCATACGAGAATGCAAAATAAACTTACCGCGGCGGCGGCTGTCATCGCGAGGACGCCACCCGCGCCGTTGGCCAACACGAGCGCCGGTTCATCTCCAACCGTTTTAAACACACGAACCGCCGCGTCCGCGTACGCGTCCAGCCGCGCGCGGTCACCCAGCGCCAGTAACGTCCGTTTCGGGGCGTCCAGCTCTGCGGTGGCCGCCGCGAAGTTCAGCGCGACGTTCCGTCTGTCGTCTTTTATAAACCGGCGCTTATCCGCCCATCTCGAGCGCATCAAGGGCAAATAGGTTGGCCGCCACTCGTAGTCCTCGGGTTCCCATTCGTACCCGCCGTTCTGTTGCCTCCACGCGCTCATGATGGCCTCCTTGGCGTCGACCGCGCGTGCGTCCCTCAGGCGCTTGGCGAGATCTCGTCGTTGCGACTCGACTTGCGCGATGATCCTGTTTGTTTCCTCGGCGGCGAGCGCCGACGCGACGGCGAGGCGTTCCTTGACGTCTTTGCTTCCCGGCGCGAGTTGATCCGCGGTGCGGAAGGACTGCGCGGCGGCAATCCACTCGCCGAAGCACGACAGCGCGCACCCGAGGCGGTAGTGTCCCTTCGCCCACGTCTCGTCCAGCTCGACGCATCGGGTCGCGTCCATCAGCGCGCCTTCGTGCTCGCCGAGCGCGAGCTTCGCGGCGCTGCGGTTGCCGTGCAGCGCGGCGTCGCCCGGTGCGCCCGCGATGGCGGAGGTGTACAGCCGCACGGCGTCGCGCATGCGCCCGGATTTGAACGCGTCGTTGCCGCTCTTCTTCGCCTGGTCCACCGCGAACTTCACCAGCTCCGGCCGGGCCTTGAGATCGTCGATCTTGAGTGTGCTCTGCGCCTCGATCTGCGCGAGCACCTCGGGCGGGATGTCGTCGCCGATCTGGAGCGATTCGTCGCGTTTGGGCATGGCGGCGCGTGTGGGTTGTGCGTGCGTGCGAGTGGGAGCGTGACGGCGCGTGTGGGTTGTGGGGGTCCCAGGTGGGGGACGCGACGGCAACGGGCGACGACGGGAGGCGAGCGGGCGTTTGTAACGCTCGAGCGAGAGATCCGCTCCGCCAAAACCAGTCAAACTTTTTGAAATGGCGATGTGATGGTTCCGTCGCCGTGGCCACTCTCACGACCGCCCGGACGCACGCGGAGTCGCGAACGATGGACGATCCCGAGCTCAAGGCCAAGGCGCGCGATGTCTTCACCGCGCTCACCGCCAACGGCGCCAGCTTCACCGAGTTTCTCGACGCCGACTTTAGCGCGTGGCGCGTCTTTTTCCGCGGGCTGAAGGAGCTCAGCGGCGACCAGACGTCCGCGCTCGGGGAGATCGCCTCGGGCGGGTTCTTAGGGCGGAACGACATCACGATGAGCAACTGGGGTAAGAGCGTGAAGGAGCGATCAGAGCTCTTCAAGGAGGAGTTCGAGAGGTTCATCAGCCTGCGCGAAGTGCGCGAGGCCCTGGCGAAGGACCTGGGGATGGCGGCAGTCGCGCCGCCCCAGTCGCCGCTCGCGGCGATGCGCGCGGCGTCGCGCGAGACATCCCCCGCCAAGGAGAACGCGGGGGATGTCGCGAACGAGACGGCGGCATCGCCCACGCGTCTCGACAGCGGCGAAGGCGCCGCGGCGTACCGGGTCAATCATGGGATCCCCCAACAACCAAAGTTCTACCAGTCGCCCCCGCCGCAAGCGCAGCCGCAACGACCGCAGACACTGATGGCGAAGACCCCGCTGCGCCCCGACGCCGCCGTGGAGGTCGTCACCAACCCGTCCGCCGCCGCCGTCGTCGTGGACATCAGCGCCACGCACGTCCCGCTCGAGCACCACCGCGAACGCATAATGGCGTACCTGAACGGGTTTGAAACTTTGCTGGAGTCGCTGCGGGCCAAGACGGACGCGGTGGCGGCGGCGGCGCTGGTGGACGCGCCCGCGGCCGTGGAGGAGCTCCGGGGGCGCCTGGACGTGGCGCTGGATCGCGTGGGTGGGATGATCGCCGAGGAATACGGCGCGGCGTGAGACGGCTCCGGAAGTAAGGGGGAGACGCGGAAACTACTCGACTCTCATCGACGCGTCCAGTCGTCGCCCCCGTGTAACTAACAAACCTAGGACATCATCAGCTATCTGTGTCGTCGTCCGTGGGTACCGGGTCGTTTATCCCCGGGTAATCGTCCCACGACCCCGCGTTGAACGCCACCGGCGGCCACCGCGGCGGATCGTACCCCTTACCTCCCACGGGCGTGCACCGCGCGAGTCGCCAGACCGTCAGTACCAATCCCTTACCGGCGCCGAAGTGACTGAAGGACTCCATGGCGTACGCACTGCACGTGGGCATGAACCTGCACGCGGGCGGTGTGAGCGGGGAGATTTGTGTGCGGTAAAATTTGATCAACGCGAGCGCCACCGCCACCGCCGGGCGGTTCTCCGTCCTCGCCGAGTCCTCCATCTCGTTTCCATCTGGATCTCGCGTCCCGTCGACGTCGTCGTCGTCGTCGTCGTTCGGCTCGGTTCCGTCGCGCTCGCCGCCGTCCGTCGCCCTCGGGGATATCCTGATGACGTCATCGCATCGTCGCCCCGGCGTGATGCGGGATCGCCGTCCCTGCGCGTCCCGAACGCAGCGAAGGCACGCGCGGGTCGGCGTCACGCGTGGGTGCCCAACTCCAACTCGCCCTCCGCCCCGCGATGCGCGCCTCGGCGCCGCGTTCCACCGCGCGCGCCTGCCGGATGTTGACGCACCGTCGAGCTGCCGGGTCACTCGCGGCGTCGTCGCGAGGCTCGCGACCGCGCACGTGATCGCCTTCATGTCCGCTCGCCCCGGTGCGGCCGGAAGTGGATAGACCATGAGCGTGCTTTTCGGAGAAGGGAAGCCGGGGAGACGTTGCCGTTGGGGTCCACACGCACATCACACGGCGCCTTTGGGGGGGGATGAGTCCGTTGGGAATGGGCCCGCCGGCCATCATAAGCAGCCCGGCGCTGGTCTCAGCGCTGTTGGCGTTCACGTGCGCGCAGGTGGCCAAGGTGTTCACGCACTGGTGCGCGGCCCGGCCCCCCATCACACCCCGCGACCGCGGCGTCAATTACCTAAGATCCCCCCAAACTCTTTCCTCCCGACTCGCGCTGACATCCCGCGCCCCGACCACGCACGATCCGTTCCGCAGGCACACGACGGGTAAGCTGGATTACGGCCGGCTGGTGGGTAGCGGCGGCATGCCCTCGTCGCACACCGCGCTCGTCGTCGGCCTGACCACCAGCGTCGGGCTGAAGGAGTCGCTCGACTCGTCGATATTCGCGATGTGTCTCGTGTTTTCGCTCGTCGTCATGTACGACGCGACGGGCGTGCGGCTGCACGCGGGGCGGCAGGCGGAGGTGCTGAACCAGATGATCATGGAGCTTCCCGCGACGCACCCGGCGAGCGAATCGCGACCGCTGAGGAACTCGCTCGGGCACACGCCGCCGGAGGTGGGCGTCGGCGCCATCGTCGGCTTGGTCGTGGGGTACATCCACTACTCCTTGTGGATCACCCAGTGGGGGCCGTGACGAGCACGCGGTGGAGGGACGCCTCCACTCTAGGTCACATCGTGGGTCACCATTCGTTTACTATTATTCCTTAGCCGTGTAATCCGTACAAGCACACTAGCGTACAAAAAGCACACGACCACCTAGGTAACCTCAACCCTACGATGGATCGAACTCAGCTGGACTTGTTCCCACGCGGCGGCAAAGTAGGCCTCTTCTTTGCAGCCGTTCTATCAGCGACCAACACCGCACCCGCCACGATCGTCCCGCCCCCGACCCACCCCAACGCCGTCATCCGCTCCCCCATCATCCCAAACGCCCACGCCGCGCCCCACAGCGGCGTCGTGCTCATCAAAACCTGCGCCTCCGCCGCATCCACCTGCGCCTGCGCCAGCGTTTGCAGCCACGAACACGCGAAACCTGGTCCGATGGCTAAAAAAACAACCCGGCTCCACGTCACGGGATTGAGCCGCCACGGGAAGGGTTCGCGCGCGATGGGCACGTTTCCGTGGCCGTGCGAGAACCGCCCGCGGCTGAACCCCATGTGCTCGGACCCGCCCCGGAAGAAACGCTCGTCGAACGCCCACCACGTGGCGTACGCTATACACATCAACACGTTTCGCCAGATGACCAGCGGAGCAACCTGTAAGTGTTGAACAAGACACGGCGTCAGTCTACTTGTGATTGCACATGCGATGATTGAAATCAACTTACCGGAAGCGTCCTCGCGTGCGTACTGATCCGCAGTAAAAACACCCCCCACGTCACCGCGCCCAGCAAGATGAGCCCATCCCCGAGCCGCGTATCGTCAGCGGCATCCGTGTCGTTGATGCTATCCGTGTCCGAATTCGAATAGTCGTGTGAAGGGTTATTAGTCGCCGGTTCCTTTGATAGGACGATGAGCGCCGTGCCCAAGACGCATAGGAACGCGCACGCCCACGTCTTTCTGGACACCGCGGTGCCGGTGGCTGTGGCGAGCAGCGGGACGATGACTGTGGACGTCGTCGCGAGGAATGACGCGCGCGTGGCGCTGGAGTGGTCGACGCCGCATGACTGTAATCCGACGGTGAGCGCGTGCAGACCGGCGAGCTCGGCGGATGCGGCTAACAGCTTTTTAGTGTGGTGCGGGTCGGAGGATCCCTGACGTCGACTGCCGGATGTTCTGTGCGTTCGCTTGTGCGGGGATGCGCCCTCCGTGTCGCTGCCGCGGTCGGCGTCGCCGGCTTTGTCGGTCGTCGTCGCGACGAGACGCCGGCCGCGTCGCCCTTCGCCCTTCAGCGGCGTGCGCGGGCTCGGGTCGTCCTCCTCATCAAATGTCCTGTGTGGGTCCGCCGTCGTCGGACTTTCACCGCGCCGGTGGTCCAGCCATCGCATGACGAGGAGCTGCGCGATGCACATCGCGGCGGTGATGGCCGAGCGGCTGACGTTGAGCTCCGCGGGCGTCGGCGTCTCCCACCCGTCCTCGCTCGTCAACATCAGCCGCATCGTGGGGTGATACGAGCCCCATATCGCGGCGGTCGCCAACAGCAGCGCCTCGGGTGGAATATTCACGCAGGATGCGTACCACGCTCTGGGCGCGCGCGGGGACCCGCCGAGGTCCAGCCTCCGCGCGACCGATGTCCCGACCGACGCCGGGCCCGGCCCCGCGCCGATGTGGGTGCGGCCGGACTCCACGTCCTCCTCCGTCCGCATGGCGCCGCTCTGCCGGTGGCGCCCCAGATGTGAGAGCAGTGCGGGACCCGAACTCGCGTTATCGCATCTCAGTGCTCAGCATTCTAACCAAAGCCCATTTTGCCCATACGACACCGGACCCCAATTTGCGAATATGGGTCTTTTTGTTCAAAAACTGAACTTGAACACCAGCTCCGAGCAACGGTCCTCAGTATCGGCCCCAATGGCCAAGGTCGCGGCCCTCTCCGAGGAGCTCCGCGCCTTGGACGCGGAGTTGCGCTCCTTGGGCGGCGGGGGCGATGCCGCCATCGCACCCGCGGCGGTGTACTGCAGCGTCTGCCCCGCGCCCGTGCGCTCCGCGACGGTAGGTACGAGCACCTCGAGTCGGCACAGCTCCTCCCGGGGCGATGGAAGGCCGCCGACGCCCGCGGTCGCGTTGCTTCCCGGCGGCGACGGCGTGGCCGTCGCGGACCCAGCGAGCGACGACGCGCCGCAAACGCCCCGACGGTACAGGATGACCGCCGCGTCCGACTCGGGCGACGCACCGGACACCCTCGCGGTGGACGTCGTCGACTGGCTCATGCGAGGCTTCGACGCGCTGGTCCTGACGCACGGCCAATCGGGCACCGGCAAGTCGCACGTCACCTTCGGCGGCGGCGGCATGGGCGCCGTTCCCTCCCCGATCGGCGGATTCGACAAGCCGGGCGTGCTCACCAAGCTCTTCCGCGGGGTGTTCACGCGCGCGGCGAGGGAAGAGGCGGCGTGGAGGCTCGCGGAAGACGCCAGGGTGCACAGGGGCGAGCCGGAAAACGTCGCGGACGAGGTAAGGCACAGGTTCGCGGTCTCGTGCTGGGAGATGGCCCCGGACGGACGTATCGTGGACCTCTTAGACCCGACGGGTGACGCACGCGGGCTATCGCTCGGGGAACTGGGAGACAGGTACGGCGACTACGGAGCGGTAGGCGCGGGCGCCGAGTCGATCAATCATCATCAATCGACGGCTGATTCTTTTCGAGCGTGCGCGGTTGAAGTGTCCACCGCCGAGGAAGCCGAGGCGGTCCTCGCGCACAGCCGCCGCGCGAGCGCCAACTGGACATTACCACGCACGAGGCCGGGCACCGAGACGTACGCGCCGGGGCCGTGGGTGGGCGCGGCGGCGAGGGTACGCGCGAACAGGTGAGTTTATTTTTATTTCTTCACATGCGCGATTAGAGACTGACGTCGCGTTTTGTTTACAGGGCACACGCGTTTGTCCGACTGGTCGTCGTCAAAGAACCGAGCGGCGTCGTGTCCGAGCTGCACGTGTGCGACTTGGTGGGTGCCAGGCCGCTGGGCCTGGCGGAGGTCAACGACGGACTCGGCGAGAGTATGGGCAAATCAAACGTCGAGGGCGATCGCGACCGAAGGGGCGCCGCCAGGCAGTTACTCGCGTTGTCCAGGGTGGTCGACGAGCTCTCGAGAAGGTCGCCCGCTTCCGACGGATCCGATGAAGTGCAGGACGGCGTCGCGGATTCCAGCGTCCGTGATGTCATCACCGCCAAGGCTGTGCGAGGCGCGAGGGACTCGAGGCTCACGATGACCTTAGCGCCGTTGATGGCGTCGGGCGCGAAGACGTTCATGCTGTGCACGGTATCGCCGCTCCCGGATGACCACCTGGACACGTTGAACACGCTGCGGGTCGCGATGCGGTGCGCGCGAATCGACGCCGCGTGCGTGAAACGTCGTTTGGCGCCCGAGCACCGAACGGAGCTGCGAAGGCGGTTCGTATCCCTGCGCGAGGCGGTTGTACGCGCCGACGCCGCTTCGGACGCGGCGCTCGTGTCCGGGGTGAACGCGGGGGTGGTGCCGGAGCCGGAGCCGCGCGCGTCGGCGGCGGAGCGCGCGGAATGGGGCGAGAGGGATGATGACGTGAACGTCGTCGCGAAGGGCGCGAAGGGCGCCGACGACGATGTCGCCGCCGAGCCGCTTCTGAGCCCCATAAAGGCTGCGAGGATACCCGCGGGGTTGCTGCCCGGTCGCACGCCGCCGAGGGTTAAACCACAAAGGTCGAACCTGATGCGGGAGTTCATGGAGGACGTGCCGGAGTCGTTTCGAGGGCAAGTCGGGGAGCCGGAGGAGACGAGTGACGGCACACGCGGCGGCACGGTGTCGAGGACGAACGCGACCGGCGAGTCTTCGGACGAAGGGGAGTCTTCGGCGGAGTTGGGACGGAGGCTCGCGTCCCTCAAGGACCAGTTCGTCGCCCTGTACGACACCGTCACCGTCGACCAAGGAGCTTCAACGAAAGATACGGATAACGACGTGAGTACCTCGGTAGACGCGCAGAGGGACGCGCATCGGCTCAGACGGACCCCGCCGACGAGCCCGAGGGCTAAGTACGCGGGCAACCGCCGCGTTAAATGGCCCGACGATTCCGACCGTTACTCGGACGCCCACGACCGTTACTTCGACGAGAAGGAGAACGTGACCGTTACGGACCAAAAGGACGGACCCGGGAAGCGTCGACCGCCGGCGCCCAGCCGCGGTCCCATCCCCACCCACCCGGAGGCGTTGACGCTCGAGGTTGAGGAGCAGCGGCGGCGATACGACGCTTTGCTCGGGATGCTACACGCGGAGGAAGGTGCCCGGTTGCGTGCGGAGGAACGCGCGGCATCGACGGCGCACGACGCCGCGGAGCGCGTCGCCACCGCGGAGGCGTCGGCGCAGGACGCCAAGCGCGTCGCCGTGGAGGCCAAGGCGCGGGTGAGGGCGCTGGAGGACGGGACGGATTTCGCCGAAGTCTTCGCGAGGTACGAGATGGACGTCGACGCGTTGGACCGTGAGTGCGCGCGGCTGCGTGAGGAGGCGTTCCTGGCGCACATGGCGGTGCAAGGTGACGTGGATCTACCGGGGCCACACGCCGAGAGCGAGTCCGAGTCGTCACGGGTGATCAATAACAACGCGGATGTCCAGCGGCGGATGGGAGCGCTGAAGCGAGCGCTGCGAAAGAGCGAAGAAAAAGTGGACGAGCTGGAACAAACCGTGGGTGAGTTTCGTCGACGCGAGCGGCTCATGGACCTGCACTCAAGGCAACACGACGACCAGCTCCGTCGCCTTCAGGCGCACGAGCGGCAGATCGTGGCGCTTCGCGCGGAGCTTCAGCGTTCACAGCTGTCCGCGGCGCGGAGCGAGGCTCGGCGCGAGGAGGCTCAACGCGACGCCGCCCTGGCCCGCGCCCGCGAGAGCGGCTTGCGCGAGGACAGCACCCAGCTCGCCGCCGAAGTTGAACGTCGCGGGCGTAAGATGCGCGCGTACGAGAACCGCGTGGATGAGCTCGAGGCCGGCCGCGTCGGGCGGCCGGGGGGAACGAAGGCTACCGTGAATTCGTCGGACTTCGCGACGCGGGGCGATTACGACGCGATCCAATCCGAGCTCGAACTTCGTGACATCGCGTCGCAGCTTCGCAGGGCGGTGCCGCCCGGGGCTTCTTCACGCGCGGACAGGCTGTTCGACGCGCTGTACGGCGAGTTGGACACGTTGTTAACGCGCGTGGACGCCGGGGGGGACGGAGGCGGCGGCGGCTACGCGGGGATGCACGGAAGCGAAAGAGAGCAGCCGTGGAGGGACTACGTGGACCCGCGCCGCGCCGCGTACGGCGACCACTCCATGCGCTCCAAAGCGCCGCGGAAGCCGTCGAGCCCGAGCCCCGAGCGATTGGACCGCGCGATGGCGGCGCACGTGCAGCGCATGGAGCAGTCGCGATCGCCCGGGACGTCCCCGCGGAAAGGGAGACCGGCTTCTTTAGGGACGGATTCGTCATCCGGACTTGGTTCGACGCCGCGGGCCCGGTCGTTGACTCCCCCGCGCGTCGTTCCCAAGCGCCTCACCCTCACGCGCCCGCGCTCACCCGCCCCGAGCGCACGCGGGGGAGTCAACGCGAACTCCGATAACCCGCTCGCCCTCGCCGCGGAGGAGGCGGCGCACCGAACCGACGCCGGCTGGCGCGGCGGGGCTCGGCTCGTTCGCTCGCCCTCGCGCACGCCCCCCGGATCCCCGCGCGCGTCCAATCTACCGGACTACGCATCCGCGGGTGGGTACGTACCCGGGCAGCACAGCGCGGCGCGGGCGGCGGCGAGGGCGTCGGGCGCGAGGACACCGACGGGAGAAAGGTCGCAGCCGCCGTCGCCGCGCTCGCGACCGCCGGCGGCGGCGACGCCGCGGGGGCATTTAGTGAGCGACTCCGCGGCACGCGCGCTCGAGGCTGTGACGTTGGCGAGGTCGCCCGACGGTTCCCCGCGCGGCGCGCGATCGCCACGGCACGGAAACCACGCACTCGCGCCGCCCCCCACGGACGACAGACGCTTTGATGAACGGCGGTACTCGTCGCCGCCGCCGCGGGGGTACGACTACGGTGACGTGCTGGGTTCGTACGCGGAGACGCTGGGGGATGTGGGTACGTACGCGGTCGGTGCGCCGCCGTCGTCGTTGGCGCGGTCGCCGCCGGGGTCGCCGAGGCCGTTCTATCCGAGCGGGCCGACTGAGCATCAGCAGGACGCGTTTAGGTAGACTGGGCATCTGCGTTTTTTTCGCTTTTGAACTGTGAGACTGTGAAAAATCAATCACAAAAAATGGGTCCAAAATTTACAAAGTTTGGTGACTGATAACCGTACAATATCCGTTCGATACGATGTCGATGACGTGGCCGATCGTGCGCTTGGCAGAATTCGCTCTGTATGGATAGCTTGAAGGGAAAAGGTCGCGCGGCGGTGACCATTACCCGACGCCGCACGCCGCAGCGAAGGACCCGTTTCACAAACCAAGAACGAATATGTCTTGCGTCTCTGCCTCCGCCGCGACCTGCCGCGTGGCGCCCTCCGTCCGCGGCCAGCGCTTCCACAAGCGCGCCGCGACCGTCGCCCCCAAGGCCACCAGCAGGCGCGCCCTCGCCATCCAGGCCGCCGTCGACCTCAACGGTGCGTGCATCCCGTGCGTCTACGGTCCTATCGAGTCCCGATCGGACGCGGTATCGATCGAGACGATCGAACTCCGCGTTCGGAACCCGTTCGCGCATCGCGGCGCACACTCCGCGCGCGCGATCCCGCGCGCCTCGTCGACGCCGAGGAACTTTCCATCGGGACCTTTTTCCATCGCCCTTTTTCCTCGAGCGCGATCTGGCCGGTTCAGCCGCGCGTTTGAACGCATGTACCCTCCCGATACACCCGACATGCATCCTCCGAACATCGACTGACGACGTCTTTCACTTTCCTCCATCTTCCGCTACTCAAACAGAGGTCACCGTGGCTGACACCAAGCGCAAGTTCGTGGAGTCCTACCCTTTCCCCATCCCGTCCATCTGGTCGGTGGCGGTGCAAGAGCTCCTCGTGAACCAGCACTTCGTCCGCTACTCCACCAAGTACAGCTACTCCAAGCTCTCCTCCCTCGGGTTCGTGTCCGTGTACGACCAGCTCTTCGAGGGGTTCCCTTCCGACGACGAGAAGGCTAAGATCTTCGACTGCTTCGTCGAGGCGCTCGGCGAAGACCCGAACGTCTGCAGGAAGGACGCCGCGGAGCTCGCGGCGGCGGCCAAGGATGCCGGCGGCGTGGACGCCCTCCTCGCGATGCCCATCCTCGCGGACATCAAGGGCAAGTGCGAGGCTAACAAGTTTGCGTACTCGCGCTACGACGCCATCGGGCTCTTCCGCATGCTCGAGCTCGGCGGCGCCACCGAGCCCGCCGCGCTCGAGAAGATCGCCGACGCCGCGGGCCTCACGCTCAAGAAGGTGAACGGGGATCTCGGTATGTACAAGGGCCTCCTCTCCAAGCTGGCGGCGGCCAAGGAGTTGCAGAAGGAGATCTTCGCGAGGGAGAAGAGAAAAACCGCGGAGCGCCTCGCGGAGAAGGAGAAGAAGGCGGCTGCCAAGGCGGCCGCGGACGAATCCTCCGCTTAATCGACAAAACTGTCGATTCTCCACGTCGCTCGAGAGAGGGGCGGCGTGAGAGGGGGGTTGGTTGGTTTGTTGAGGGATTGGCTGGGTTTTTATGGGGCGGCGCTCGTGTCTGTCGCCCGTGTATACTTCCCGGCTTTAAGTGGGAGACTCCTTAGTTGTTCGTTAGGCACGCTATTCAGAAAATCTAATATTACCGTGAACGCGATCGAAGCGTACCTATCGACGCGTACCTAAGTTGTGCCTATCGCAAACCCGACGCCGACCGCAGGGCATCGTCCAGCCCTTTGAGCTGGTTCACCCGGTCGGCGATTTCGCTTTTGATCTCGAGTTCGTATTTGTCACCCCGGCCCAGCGTCGTCATCTCCGCCAAGAACGTCTCTCGTTCCTCGATCTCACCCACGATCGCCCCGAACATCTCTTCCATCTCCTCGAACCGCGTTTGGGGTCGTGGCTCCGGAATCGGCGCGTCCATCTCCGACAGTTTCCGCGGCGGCGGCAACGTCTCTTTACCGTCAAGCTCCATCCTGTAAACCAAAAACACGACGTCATCAGTCTAATTGCCCGTATGGAAATAGTTGAAAGGAACTCACCGCCTCTGCAATCGTTGTTTCTCCGCGTCGTTGTCCCGTCCCCGCGGGATACCCCGGCCGGTCCACGGCTCCGGCGCCCGGGGATTTAACGCCTGGATCGTTTCCTTGGTGCGTATACCCGCGAACCGATCGGGAAGCGCGGGCGCGACGTCCGTATGGGTTCGTCTGCCAACCGCCGGCGCCACCACTCGGCCCGGGTTACGCGGATGGTTCGTCCCGCTTCGTCGTTCGGTCGGCGCGGCTGCGACGTTGCCGGTGGTGAGGATGCCGTCCACGGCTCGCCTGGACGCGCCGCTCGCCTCCAGCGTCTCTGCGTGAATGAATCACGGGTGTGGTTTCATGGTCAGGGAAAGGACGTGGGTGATCGGGGAACATGCATTCCACGGCACAAAACGGTCGTTGACTGGGACGGAGATCGTGGGAACGGTCACGATGGCGGCGCGGCGGGCGTCGCACCCTTGAGGAAAGCCTCCGTCTCCTTGGAGAACCCGCTTCGCTTGCCGCCGGGCCCGGCGCGGGGTCCGAACTGGCTCATCTCCCGTGCGTGCCGGGCGCAGTGGCGCGGAGACACGCCGGGAACGGAAAAAAGCTAGCCGCGCTGAGTGCGCTGAGGCGATGCCACGCTGCTGAGCTGTCAGCGGGGTCAAGTGAAAATTGGAGCACAACGGCGCCACTTGGGCACGCGTGCACGGCGAGGACACCGCGCCTGCGACGATGAGTTTCATCGAGGGCCTCAAGGCTATTCCAGCGGTACGCGTTCACCCCGTGTCGTCGATTTCGCCAGATCCACCGCGCGCGCGTTCGCCGCGCATTCCCGACCCCTCCCCACGAGAAACTCACACGGCGGGAACCCACGCCATGACCGCCAAACTCTCCGCGAACACCCAACGACCGACGCCGTCTCCACCTCCGATCCCACGCAGGACATCGCGATGGTTCCCACGCGCGAGGGGAAGATGCGGCGCGCCGGGCAACTCGCCAAGATCGTCTTCGACGAGTTCACCGGCGTGCTCAAGATGGTACCCTACGGCATACGCGCCATGCGCACGCACAAGTCGCTGCCCGACGCGGCGAATCGCGCGGCGAAGAAGGACGGCGTCAGCATCGCACGGGACGTCCGGTACGCGGACGCGCCGCGTGCGGTCATGGACATATACCTGCCCCGCGGCGTATCCATCGACGACGCCGCGCGCGCCGTCTCCGAGACCGTCTCCGAGTCATCGATGCCCCTCGGTCAAGAATCGAACGATGAATTGACAAGCCTCGACAAGCTCCCGGTGGCTCTCTTCGTCCACGGCGGCGTGTGGGCGGTGGGTGAGAAGTGGCAGTTCGCACCGATGGCGTCCAGGCTCGCGGAAGAGGGCGTGGTGACGTGCGTCGCGACGTACACCCTCTTCCCGAAAGCCAAAGCGGATACCATGTGGCGCGAAGTCTCAGACGCCATCACCTGGACGCTCGACAACGTGGACAGGTACGGCGGCGACGCGGAGCGAGTCACCTTACTCGGGCACAGCGCGGGCGCGCACATATGCTCCATGGCTCTTTTGCACAGGTGCGGCGTCGTCCCGTCCACCGCATCGCACCTACAATTAACCGACAAACGACAGCCAAAGAGTTACGTCGGTTTGTGCGGCGTGTACGATATACCGAGGCACTACGACTACGAGGACAGCCGAGGCGTGGCGATGGTGAGCACGATGGGACGGTGCATGGGCGGCGTCGAACGGTTCGTGGAATGCTCACCACTCCGGGTTTTGCGATCCAACGCGGACGTCGTCGGATCCAACCCTGCGTTTCAAATTTCAACAAACGCCGACGTCGAGGAGCGAGAACGAGTCGATCGGGAACGAGCCGCCGCCGCCGAATCTGCGGCTGCGAAGGCCACCGCCGAGGCGGCCTTCACCGCCGCGGCGAAGAAGAAGGAGAATTCCATCAAGTGGGCGCCCATGAGCATGGTTTTGGACTCCGACGGCGACGCGGACATGTGCGTCCCCGTCGCGGACATCGTCGAGGAAGCCGCCGCGGTGGCCGAGGCTCGATTGGTCGACGAGATGAAGTCGACGGGCTCTGACTCCTCGCCCGAGGTGTCGTTGGAGAAGGAACGGTCCTTGGAGTCGCCGAGGGTGACGCCGGTTCCAGGTCCATCGCCCGGCGCGCTCGCGGGCGACGAGGCGGCGCGCATGTCCGGGTACTGGCGGCAGACCGGGTCGGAGAAGAATGACGACGGCGGAGCCTCTCTTCCCGCCTTCGCGGACTCCTCGGCGGACGCCACGTTGTCGGGCGTCGCCGCGCCGGGCGCCTTCCCGCCGACGTACCTCCTCGCCGGCTGCGCGGATCACACCGTGCCTTGGTTCGAGTCCGCGGAGTTTCACTTGGCGCTGAGGGACGCGAACGTGCCTTCGCGGCTGTGTTTGTACTTGAAGGAAAACCACGGCGAGTTCGTCGTCGGTTGGAATCCGCGGCCGGATGCGAAGAAGGCTGGGGATATGAACCGGCGGAAGACGACGGTTTGGGGGGACGAGTCCGCGGTGAACGCGTGGGGCGACGGGCTGGACGGCGACCTCGAGGCGCAAGGTCTGAGCGCGCACAACCGGGACGTACTTCGGATAATCAAACGTTGAAAAGTGTAATGTGATATTTCACAGACGGCGGCTACTTAAGCGTACTTAAGCGTACTTAAGCGTCGGTTCGCTTCACTTCCCGGCGAGCATGTCCTCCAGACCCTCGGGGTCCGGGCCCTCCTCCAGGTCACCCATGTCCTCGTCCCCGTCGCTCTTCTCGCCATCCTTGAGCTCGCCGTCCTCCGGCGTACCCTCGCGATTGTCTTCACGATCGTCCCCGTCGCTCATCTTCTTCTTCTCCTCCCCGTTCGTCTCGCCGCCCGTCTCCTTCCCATCGGCGTCCATGTCGTCGTCGCTGGCACCCTCCGGCGCGTTCGCCTCCGCCTCCTCCAGCTCCCGCGTCGCCTCCTCGCACGTCCGTCGCATCCGCTCCACCTTCTCCTCCGAGTTGGCGACGGTCGTGTTCCATTCCTCCTCCGTCTCCTTCGCCGCCGTCTCCACCGCGGCGCTCGTGTCGCTCGTGTGCGTCTTGGGCTTGTAGAAGACCCGTGGGCGTCCGCACGTGGCGCTGGTCCGCGCGCATCCCGCGTACCGCGCGGTTCGTTCGACGCGGTCCGCGAGCTTGACCTCTAGTTCCTTCTCGGCGACTTTCAGATCGATCTCGGCGGTTCGCGCGCGATCGCGCGCGCGTTGGACGGCGCCCGACGCGGCGTCGTGCTGCCTGAGCTTGTCGGTGACCTCTCGTGCCTTCGTCTCGGCCTGCTCGATGACGGAGCGGCGCTGCGCGGTCACCGCGGCGACGGCTTTCTCCTCGTCGCGGTGGCGCTTGAGGGTACCGAGCAGGCCCGCGAACATCCGTCGCCCGCGCCTCTTCTCGCCCTCGTCCTTGGCGAGGCCCGGCGCGTCCTTCGGGCGGGTGTCGACGTTGGGCGCGTGCGCGTAGCCGCCGGGTGGCGGGGGTGCGCCGCCGTCGCCGTTGCCGTTCACGTTGACGTCGCCGTCGAGGGAGACGCGGTGGCGCTTGTTGGCGCGCCCGCCGTCGTTTTCGCCCCGATCGAACGACGACTCGTGGCCCCTGCCTCCGCCCCTGCCGCCGTATACGTGCCTTCCTCGCCCTTTCTCACGCTGGTGTATCTCATGCCGCTTGTCCTTGAGATCCTTGAGCTCGCGCTTCAGCGCTTCCACCGACGCCATCCCGTGCGTGCGAACCCTGGCGGTTCGTGCGGATTGTGAGAGATCTGGATTGTGAGAGCCCGTCCACTTGACAAACTGGCGGAGCTGAAAGTTCCGAGGTGAGCCACTTGTACCCGCGCGTTAAGCCCCGTCGGCGGACTCATCACGCGCGCTCGCGAGGATCACATACCGATCACGCGCGTGTATCCGACATCCGTCATGGCCACCACCGCGCTCAACACGCCTTCGCCTCACTCCGTTGCCCCGCAGCAGCGCATCGCCCATCGACTAAAAGGGCGGCCACGTCAGCTGCTCTCGCGCGTCGTCAACAACGCCGCGAGGGACGGTGAGTCGGTGCGTGGCGATGAGAAGGGCAAACTCCTGGTCTTGGGCGGCACGGGGTTCATCGGGAGCAAGATCTGCGAGCGCGCGCTGTCGTCCGGGTACGACGTCGTGTCCATCTCACGGCGCGGCGATCCACCGGGCGACCCGCACCGTTACCCGAGCGACATCATGCAACGCGTGGACTGGCGCAAGGGAGACTGCACGCGGGAGGACACGATCGCGGCGGTGCTCCAGGAGGGCGGGTTCGTCGGCTGCATCCACGCCGTGGGCATGCTCCTCGCCTCCGACATCAACGCCCTCGCGTCGGGAAGCGGATCCAAGCCCACACCCGGCGCAACCTATGACGACGTGACCCGCATCACCGCCTTCAACGCCGCCAACGCCGCCGCCGACTTGTGCGTCGCGAAGAATGAAAACGACGCGGTGCCGTTCGTGTTCGTATCCGCCGCGGAGGCGCGCTGGGACTTCAAGGCACCGGTGGCGTGGCTCGAGGAGTACCTGGTGGCCAAGCGGGCGGTGGAGGCGCGGCTGAGCGAGATGACGGAGGCGGGCGCGATTCGAGGCTCGTGCCTCCGGCCCAGCCTCGTGTATAGCCCCGATAAACCCGCGGCGATGCCCGCGGTGGGCGCGTTTTACGTGGGTAACGCGATCGGGCTGCCGTTCGTGGATAGGCCGGTGACGGTGGACACGCTGGCGAGCGCGGCGGTGCGGTGCGTGGAGGACGGGCGGTCGAGCGGGGCGCTGGACTACCGCGACATGGAGCGACTATCCGCGGAGCTTCGGCGAGATTAGTCGGTTCGATGGCTCGCTCGTGACAAACTCGTGAGGTGATTCGAGGTTTAACCCGTTTAATCATACTGTAAGAATTGAGTTTCTCTAACGCCTACATGAACATACCCTCGGGGACGCCCTCTTTCTTCTTGTAGAGCACCTTCTCCTTCGCCTTGGAGAAGTCGTCGTGCGTCACCTGCATCCGGCGTTCTCTCAGCGCCAGCAAGCCAGCCTCCGTGCACAGCGCCTTGATGTCCGCGCCGGACAGCTCATCCTTCGCCATGACAAACTCCTCCATGTTGACATCTTCCGACAGGTTCATCCGCGACGTGTGAATCCCGAAGATGTGCCGTTTGGTCTTGACGTCGGGGAGGGGAAACTCGATCTTGCGATCGATGCGCCCCGGGCGGAGCAGCGCGGGGTCCAGGGTTTCAATCTTGTTCGTCGCCATGATCACCTTGACGTCACCTCGCGCTTCGAACCCGTCCATCTGGGTCAGGAGTTCGATCATCGTCCTTTGAATCTCCTTTTCACCTCCCGAGTTTGAGTCGTAGCGTTTGGTACCGATGGCGTCGATCTCGTCGATGAACACGATGGACGGGCTCATGTCTTCGGCGACCCTGAAGAGTTCCCTGACGAGCTTGGGTCCATCGCCGAGGTACTTTTGGATGAGCTCCGAGCCCACGACGCGCAGGAATGATGCTGACGTGGAGTTCGCCACCGCCTTGGCGAGCAGCGTCTTACCGGTTCCCGGTTCTCCGTATAAGATCACGCCCTTCGGGGGTTTGATGCCAATGTCTTCGTAGAGCTCGGGGTGGGTCAGTGGCAGCTCCACGGCTTCTTTGATCTCCTGGATCTGTTCCTCCAGGCCGCCGACGTCGGCGTACGATTCCAGCGGGGCCTTGTCCACCTTCATGACGGACACCATGGGGTCGACGTCGTCGGCGAGGACGCCCACGACGGCGTTGGTCTTGTTGTGAAGGAGCACGGAGCACCCGGGTTCGAGTTGGGACTTGTCGACGAAGGACATGATGGAGACGTAGTACTCCGGGCCGCTGCTGGACGACACGATGCAGTGGCTGTGGTAGTGGGGGGGTTGGTAGGGGGATGATCGTCCGGTCAGTCGTTGGGTTGAAAAACAAAGATGTGCAGTTCACAGCTGTGTGTGTGGGAAATAGGGATCTGGGCAGATCTGGGTTCTGTGAAGAGGCGGGTTACGACGCGGGTGGGTGGACGCACTTGTCGTCGATGATCTCCTCGAGGTTTCCGACGGACATCGGTGATCCGCGGAGCTCGTCCACCTTGCTCTGATCGTCCGCCGCGCGCTCCGTGTGCGGCTTGATCTGTTCCTGGTTCGTCACGAACTCCTCCTCCATCAAGAGCCAGTCCTTGACTCGCTCCAGCTTGAGCTTGCGGAGGAGGCACTTGGACGCGGGGGCGACGTCGGGCAGGCGGGTCGCGCCGTCGATGCCCTTCTTCTTGAGCTTCTTGCCCACGCGCTGCGGCGGCGGGGGCGGCTGCCACTTCTTCTTCTCCTTCTTCTTCTCCTCGCCGGGTCCCCCGCCGGGGCCTCCGGGTCCTCCCAGGCCGGACTGGTTAGCGCCCATCTCCGCGTCTCCGGTACCGCACCCGCGTAGGTTACTACTCCCCGAGCGACTGGACGCCTTTCAATCGAACGCGGTTAAGCACGCGAGACTGCTGCCGCGGGCGTTCGGGTCACACGCTCTCCGCGCCGGGCTGAGTGTTCGGCGGTCAGATCTAGATCCATCGGAGTTTTGAACGGAAAACCTTTTCGCGATCAATCGCTAATAGTCACGCGAAGTACAAGTAAGCAGTCAAGATTCCGCCTTGAAAACGTCTAAATACACAACTCATAAAAGGATCCATACGAAATCCATGACTGATTACGGAAATCAAGCCTACTAGTGCTACTGAACTAATCTCTCGCGCTCCACGAGCCTGTGCCTGAGCACCTGCAGCAGCGTCTCGAACGCGTCCGCGCCGTGCACCCCCGCGATCTTCCCCAGCGTCTCCCTATCCTTGTGCCATCCATCGTCCGTGAGCGTCACGAGACCCGCGCGCTCACGCTCGCGCTCAGCCGCGAAGTACCCCAACCACGCGAACCTGCAAACAAAACAAAATAGTCAGACTAGTTGCCCATATAGAACATCCAAATAAACTTCACCTGTGCCAACTCTTCGCGCCGGCGACGCGCAACGCCGTCACCCGTTCGGGCGGAATCGACCGCAGCGTCTCCACCAAGCTGTGCATCTCACTCCGCGGATGTCGTATCGACAGCGACTGGACGTCCAAGTACCCTTCCCACGCCACGTCGACGTCGTCCATGACCACGACCGGGACGCAACCGTTGAGAATCGCATCCTCGAACCTGGTAAAAAACACGACGTCAGACTCATTGCCCCGTACAAAGATAAAAATAAACTCACCGAGCGCTCCACCCGTCACCTTGGAACACCCCGCAGAACGTGGCGCTCGCCAGCTCCTGTCTGTACGTCTCCGCGCCCGCATCCACGATGACGTCGGGCGACGCTTTAGCCTTGCCGGGCCCGTAGAACCTGAACGCCTCCTGCCGGGTCCCGCGCGAATGCTTCGGATTGTTCTCGCGGATGTCGCCGCGGAATAAAAAAAACGGTCCGTCGCGAGCCGACATTCGAGCGTAACGCACGGTGGCATCGACGGACGCGCGGAGCAACGCGCGCGCGGCGTGGTCTTCCACGTCGTGGACGTCGTGTGTGTCGTCCGCGAGCGCGTCTTTGAACGACGGCGACGACGTTTGCCTCGCGGCGTCGGCGCCCGAGCTCGCAGCTAACAGCAACGGCGACGACGCAAACTGTAAACAAAACACATCGTCAGTTTGATTGCCCATACGGAAATAAAAAAGTTTATTCTCACCTGTTTCGGGGTTCGCCACGGGGGTATCACGATGTCCACCCCGCGCCTGTAGCAGGCGCCACGACCGGGCGGCGAGCCCGCGAGCATATCCGCGCGTTTAACCGCGCACCCCTTGAAGTTCTCGTCTCGTTCACGATCGCCGAAGGAGTGCACCTGGAACGCGGTGCATGATTCCGGATCTACGTCTCCTCGACCCCAGTGCGTCAGCAGCGTAGCCGCCGCGAACTCTTTCGGGGCGTAGCACGCACCTTCGTCGTGTAAAAACGGGACGATGTGGTCCGCGCCGTTGCTCCGGTTCCACCACGGGTAATCGTGCGTTATGTGCCGCAACATCGGAGTGAACAGGTGCTGGAAAACGGCGTCGGCGTGCGACCCGCCCGATTTGCATCCGGCTCCCCTGGTTTGAGAGAACAGCTCTTGCGAGTGCCCCGGCGTCGGTTGCTGCAGCCTGGAGATGAAGCAGAAGTGGTACATGGGCACGAAGAAGAAGTCCGCGATCGCCGGGTCGTCCACGCGGTGCGGGGAATCCAAAAACAGCTCGTGCAGCGCCGCCTCGGCGCCGTAAAGGTTATCTTCAAACCTGCAAGAGAAAAAAAACACGGCGTCAGTCGAATTGACCATACAGAAATTAAGATGAACTCACCGCGTCGCGTTGCCCCCCTCGGCGTACCGCGTCACGCACTTGCGCACGTCCTGTCTGTGCTGCAGCTGCGATGTGGTGAACTGTGGGAGCACGTCGTAGACGTACACGAGCGGGCGCCTGGCGTGCGTCCGAGTGCGACTCGGTGAAGCAGTGGAAGCGGGAGGAGCCTTTTCTGACTTTTCTGACTTTTCTGACTTGTCTGCGAGCTCTCTTGGCGTGTGATGGTGCCGCCGCCTCGTGCCACCGTCGGGAGCCACCCCGTTTTTCTTTAAATCGCCCGATCCCCCTATAGCGTACCCGGACCCGACACCGGTTGGCGTGATCCCCCCGGCGGTGAGCTGCGAGCAGTCGGCGCCGAAGTGCGCCTCGTCGCATCGGCACAGCCCGTGCTCGCACGTTCCCTTGCCGGAGCAATCGTTGAGGCAGAACTGCTTGACCCGTTCCGCGCACCCGTCGCCGAAGTACCCGTCGAAGCACGTACACCTCACCGCCGGCTCCACCCGGGTGGTTCCATCGCCGGACGGGTCCAGCGAGCACCAGTTGGCGTTGCGATCATCATCAGTCCCGGTTTGGTTTTTTGGTAATTGCCAAAACGATGTCGCCGGCGCGCCCCTCCATCGATCCCACGCCAGGTTCCTGTGCCACGCCCTGTCTTTTAATATGCCCTCGTAGTAGCACTGCTGCATGGGCCGGTCGGGGTATTTGCTCATAGGGGTATCCCCCGGTGCGTACGGCCCGGCGTACGCGGTGCCGTTCTTGGGTTGCGGCGTCGAGGTGGTGGGTGCCGATTTTTGGGCACCCGAGGCGGTCGTGTGGGCCCCGTCGCGAGCCCCGCCCCCGACGTGCGTTCCCCGGCCGCATCGGCACTTCGCCGCGGTCAGGTCGCATTCTCCCGCGCACCGCGACTTGTACTGGACGCCCACGAGCTCGCGCGGCCACGCCGGGTCTTCGTCGCATCGCGCCGGGACGAAGCGTTCGCAGTTGTCGCCGGACAACGAGAGCGGGCATCGGCACGCGCCGAGCTCGTTGTTGCAGGCGCCCCCGCCGCATCCCGTCTCGTCGCACGGCTTCCTCGGCGGGTCGGGAACGTCCGTGACGCGATCGTCGTTGATGTTCCTTGTGGCGCCCGCGTCCGTGGACTCGGGCACAGCATCGTCGTCAGCACCCTCGGAACTCCCCGGAACTCGCGTGAGCCCCGGCGCGCGAAGCCTGAGCGTCGCGCGCACCGCCCGCGTCCACTCGGCGTACCCGTCCACGTCCACCGTCGGCCTCGGCTCGACGACGACAGTCGCGGTCGTCGTCAAGGACAGGCATTGAACCAGGAGGCATAGGCTAAACACCAGACGCCGAACCCCCATCATCCCATCCGCCCGATCCTCCCGTTGGGACCCTCCAAACTGTGCCGACACGAAAAAAAGAATCAAAGTCTTCGCAAGCGGGATCTTTTTCCGAGAGCTCTTCTCACGACACCGAACCCGCAACACCCCTCGGAACTTTTCACGCGTTTTCCCTCGGAGTAATAAACCTCACTGTCACGCCAGTGCGGGCTGACGATCTCTCGATCTCTCATTTCTCCTGAGTCAGCACGAGTCAGCACGAGCACCCAATAGCGAGAATGCGTTACGGTTTCCACGTAGGATCCACCTTGAGAATATGCCGATTTTGAAAAAGAATTTCTCGACGTGTACGGTTAGTTAGTGTTGGTATATTCCATTTTTTTGGACCGCGGGTGAATTTCTCGCGCGAGTCCTCGGATTCTTTTCACGCGTTTGCGGCGTCGACATCGCCATTCTACTAGGTCTACGCCCCCCCGCGCATGGCCTCGACCCTGGCGACAGTGATGGTCAACCAACCGGTTTCCATACTTAGGCGCGAGCCCAGAGCTCGCATTCTCAGGCACGCGCACTCGCACCATCGCTCGCTGTCCGCGGTGTCCTCCGCGCTGGCGAACGTCACCCCGCCCGGAAGTCCGGACCGAACTTGTTCCACGGAGGAGGAGGAGGCGCACGTGGAGGAGGTCCCCGCGGGGCTTCCCGACGTCGCGTCGCAGATCCCCGGGCTGTTCGAGGAGTCCGGATGCGCGGTCGTGGCGCACCGCGGCCTCGGCATGAACCTCAAGCCCGGCCGCGGCATCCGCGAGAACACCGTCGCGTCAATCATCGCCGCGCACGACTTCGGCGCGGACTGGTCCGAGTTTGACGTCCAGGTGACCAAAGATGGCGTGCCGGTGCTGTGGCACGACGACTTCATCTCGGTGCGACGGGGCGACGGCGAGGTGGAAAACTTCGCGATTCGCGACCTCACCCTCGACGAGCTCAAGCGCGTGTCGCGCGCCGCCATCGCAACCGCGGAGGCTGCCAAAATCGGCGACACGCGCGCGGTGAAGGCGACCCGCTCGCGTCCGTCGTCCGAATTGGAATATTCCGGTTCCGAGGGTGACGAGTTCGAACTCGAAGATTTCACAAACGTCTCGGATTCCGCGGATTCCGCCGGCTCGAGCGGCTACTTGAGCGAGGAGGAGTGCGGCGAACGCGCGCGGATATCCAAGTCCGTCGCGCCCATGTCCCCGACGGAGGAACCCGTCGTGTTGTACCGCAAGTTCGCGGGCACCGAAGCCCCCGCGCCGTGGATCATGGACGTCGAGGACGAGATCCCGACTTTACACGAACTCATGACGAAGGCGCCCAACTCCCTCGGCTTCTCCCTGGAACTCAAATTCGGCACGCCGGAGGATTTCCCAGGGGGTAAGAAGGTGGATCCCGCGCGCATGGTCATGGAACTCCGCGCCACGCTCGCGGTGTGCAAGTCGCATCCCAGGAGACGAGTCGCGTTCAGCACCTTCGACCCCGACGCCGCCATTCACATGAGGACGCTGCAAGGGCTGTACCCCGTCATGTTCATCACCAACTGCCAGCCCGGGCAGGAGGACTTGAGGCGGTGCACGGTGGAGGCGGCGATCAAGACGGCGATCGACGCGGACCTGGTGGGGCTGGTGATCCGCGCGGATGTCCTGCGGAACGACCCGACGGTGCCGCAGCGGGTCAGAGCGAGTGGGTTGATGCTGGGTTCCTACGGGGGTCCCAACAGCGATTTGGACTTGGTGGAGCGGCAGGTTGACCTCGGCGTTGGGTACCTGTGCACGGACGACGTACCGGCGGTGGCGAGGTTGATGAGCTCGAGGAGTACCACGCGAAACGCGGTGCTCGTGGCGAGCGCGAGGTAGCGGAGGCGGGCGCGGTGCCTTGCCGCATTTTTTTCCCGGCACAGCGATGTGGCGTGCCTGGGTTGTACACTGGCGATGAGGGTGGAGGTTTATTTCTGGTTTGGGGGGACGTCCAGTGGGCGTATTTTCACACACTTAGCATCTTAGGGGACACGGTGGGTTTCGGAACCGGTCCTTATTTGAACAGTCGACACAGCGATTCCTTTGCACGCGCGGTCTCATCTGCAAGCCCCTCGCTTGTGATCATCTGACAACATCTTTTCAGGCTCACTCTGAAGAAACTTTTTCAACTCGTCGAGTTCTTTTTTAATCACACGGTGTTATCCTCCGCGCGGTCACAACGCCCCGCGCTGGGTTCCCGCTCCGGCTGACCCAAAATCCCCCTCCGGTTCGGTGAGCGGCGATGGCGTACGGGGATGCCGACATCGCGTCCCCATCGCTCGAAGGGTTCGACCGCCGCGCGACCGGCGACCCGCCCTCGTCGTCGGCCACGTCGATCTCCACGACGCGCAGGCCCATCATCCCGAGCCGCGACGCGTCGCGCGCGGACGTGCCCAGCGTCTTTCTCGAGCTCATGGTCAAGATCCGAAAGGAACGCCACGAGCTCACGAAGGACGAACGCGGCGCGCTGAAGCGGTGCGAGGAGCAGATGCAGTCACGCGCCGTCGTCGCCGGGTACGTCACGGGCGCGGGGACCAACACCGTCCTGCAGTTCTTCCCGGCGTTCAAGACCCAGCGGATCGGACGGTACCTCGCGGCGGCATCGTTCGGCGTCACCGGCGCCTTCTACGGAGCGAGATCCGCCGCGCGCGCATGCCTCGAGCGGCTCGTCACACTCGATGACTCAAAGCTCGGCGAATACGCCGCGGACATCGTTCGAAAAAACGCGCCGAACGATCCGATGCTGGCCAAGGCGCCCACGGCGAGCGCGGGGGGCTTTGACACGGTCACCGCTCGAGCCGTGACGGGAGACACGAACATAGACGACGCCGGTGGGTCG
>Ga0209425_10001175_pt1 | contig 30658 bp, 20 predicted proteins | sample COG_05_FD_184749 | JGI IMG/M metagenome (GOLD analysis project Ga0209425, IMG submission 184749) | Pelagic Microbial community sample from North Sea - COGITO 998_met_05 (SPAdes) (version 2) | ecosystem: Environmental > Aquatic > Marine > Neritic zone/Coastal water | place: Helgoland, sampling...
TGGATGTGTTTGCCGAACTATTAGGTATCGATTTGATGACACCACTGAGGCCAGGAGCTTTTGTAGAAGTTAATATTCCATCGAGGTTGTATCGGGATGTTGTGAAGGTTCCAAATTCGGCTTTAGTTAGGGATAAAATTATCTATTTAATAATCAATGGACGCGTAAAAGAAAAGTTTGTTAAACCACTGAGGCGTGGGGCTAAAGATATGATATTGGGTGATAAAGATTTAGATGGTTCGATCATTATTACCCGCCCATTTCCAAAAATTGCGGATGGTCTTTTGGTAAAAGCTCGATGAGTATAAAAAATAATCCTGAGGCGAAAAGTGATGCTTTGACAGGACCAATAGCTCTATTTGCGCGGCATCCGACTGCAGCAAATTTGATTATGATTCTAATGATCATAGCTGGTATCTGGGGACTCCTAAAAATGAATTCTCAGTTTTTGCCTAGTTTCGGAATTGATGTTGTTACAGTCTCGATTGAATGGCCGGGTGCAAATTCTGAGGATATTGATAATAATATTGTGCAGATTGTAGAGCCTGAGGTGAGGTTTTTGGACGGTGTAAAAAAAGTGCGTTCTACCTCCTCAGAGGGCCTAGCGTCTTTTGTTATCGAATTTAAGGCTGGATCTGATATGCAATCAGCATTGTCTGATACAGAGGCGGCTGTCTCTCGTATAACAACTTTACCGGTTGGCACTCTCAAACCAAATATAAAAAGAATCATTCGTTACGAAACGATTACTAAGTTAGTAGTTTCGGGTAAAATGCCAGAAGAGGCGTTAAAAGCATATGCAAAAACCTTTCGTGATAATTTGCTTGCCCGAGGTATCGATCGGGTTGCACTTTTTGGAAGCCGCGATCAGGAAATTTGGATTGAAGCTCCGCAGAGAGTTCTTCGTATGGTTGATTTAACCATTGAGGATATTTCGAAAAAGATAAGTGAAACCTCTGTTGATTTACCCTCAGGTAACCTTGGTCAGGGGCTAAGACAAGTGAGAAGTCTAGGTTTGCTTACAACAGCTGATAGTTTGCGCAGAATGGAGGTAAAATCATTAGATGATGGACGTAAAATTTATCTTAATGATATTGCAACTATTGGGGAGAAATTTAAAAATACAGATCCCATAGGCTTGCGCGGAGGTTTGCCAGCAATAGAATTGCATTTGATGAGAGCGTTAAACTCGGATGCTCTACTTTTAGCATCAAAAGTTGATGAGTTTTTGTTAGAAACTAACGAATATCTGCCTTCAAATTTATTAATAGAGCGATATGATACAGCCACAAATCTTCTTGATGAGCGGATCGACTTACTTTTGAGTAACGCTATTAGCGGGCTTTTTGTGGTGGCATTAATTTTATTTATTTTTTTAAGAGCTTCTATTGCGATCTGGGTTTTACTAGGAATACCAATCTGTTTCATGGCAACACTGGGGGTCATGTACGCTACTGGGCAATCGATAAATATGATTAGCCTTTTTGGACTTATTATGGCACTAGGTATCGTTGTCGATGATGCAATTGTAGTTGGTGAACATTCCGAGTCTCAAAGCAGGCTTGGGTTAAATCCGCTCTCCGCCTCAGTATTAGGTGCTCGTCGAATGGCAGCGCCGGTTGTAAGTGCGTCTCTTACCACAATATGTGCATTTCTTCCTTTAATATTAATTACCGGTATTATTGGTCAGGTAATTTCTGCTATTCCTATGGTAATTGTAGCCGTATTGTTAGCCAGTCTACTAGAGTGTTTTTATGTGCTCCCAGGTCACTTAAATCATGGAATGAATTCAAAATATCCAGTTTTTAAGTTGTATGATAGTGCACGTACTCATTTTGATAACTCGTTCGCTAATTTTAGAGACAATAAGTTTAAGCGATTGGTGATTTTAAGTATTGAATGGAGATATGTCACGTTATCGATTGTCATTGCACTATGTTTAATTGCTGTTGGCCTTGTTATTGGTGGTCGTGTTGGCTTTACATTTTTTCCTACTCCTGAGTCGGATAAAATAGTGGCTAATGTAGAAATGGTCTCTGGAACTTCCAGGGATGATACAACAACGATGATTAAAGAAGTAGAACGAGCAGCTAATGTCGCATCAAAAAAAATCAGTGATGGTGACAATAATTTAATTAAGATGAATTTTTTGAAAGTCGGTGTCCGTGTTTCTGGCAGTGCGAATGCTGCGTCAGCAAACGATGTTGAAGATACAACCGGTGGAATTATAGTTGAACTACTTACTGCTGATAAAAGATCTGTTCGGACTTCGCAATTTATTGAAGCATGGAGAGCAGAAGTAAATAATATGGCAGGTCTCAAAACACTAACTATCCAAGAAGTTAGGGGAGGGCCACCTGGTCGAGATATTGATATTAGATTAAAAGGATCGAATATTACGAGCCTAAAAAATGCGGCTAGTAAAGTGATGCAAATGTTAGAGCTTTATCCCGGAGTTAGTAATGTTGAGGACAATATTCCCTATGGAAAAAGGGAAACAATTCTGAAAGTCAATGAACGTGGAAAGTCTCTCGGTTTTTCAACTCAAGATATTGGGAGACAAATTAAAAATGCAATTGATGGTAAAATTGCAAAACGATTTGCTAGAGATGAGGAAGAAGTAGCAGTGCGTGTTATGTACCCACGAAGTGATAATGGTCCTGAGATGCTTAATAATATTTATTTGAGAGGCTCCTCTGGACAAGAAATACCGTTATCACAAATTGTTTCTTCCAGCGAGACTATTGGTTTTTCGAAAATTAGGAGAGAGGGTGGAAGCCGGGAAATAGCAATTACTGCTGAAATTGATGCTTCAATTACATCTGTGGGGAAAGTGCTTTCAGCTATTGAACGCGATGGCATTAATAAAATTGCGAACGATGATGGGCTTACGGTGGGATTCTCGGGCAAAGCAGAAGAGCAAAAAGAAACGTTTGCTGATATGAAGTTAGGTTTATTAATAGGTCTAGCCGGTATTTACGTCGTGTTAGCATGGGCTTTTGCGAGTTATACGCGACCAATAGCAGTAATGATTGTTATTCCTATGGGTTTTATCGGAACGGCATTCGGCCACTTTCTCTTAGGCTATAACCTTACGATTTTGAGCATGGTCGGATTAATTGGTTTATCTGGCATTATAATTAATGGATCTATCATACTCGTTACAACTATCGATGAGAAAGTGAAAGAATCTAAAATTATAGACGCAATTGTGGATGCGTCTTGTGATCGTTTGAGACCTATAATGTTAACTTCAGCAACGACAATTGGCGGATTAATGCCACTATTGTTCGAGCGAAGTGTACAAGCACAATTTCTTATACCAATGGCTATTACGATTGTATTTGGATTAGGAGTTGCCACTCTCCTGATATTATTCGTGGTTCCGTCATTTATCGCTGTGTTAGATGATATCAAGAAGATTTGGATTAATCGATCACGATCAAATATTTAATATGTGCATGCTTAAATTGGCTTATTAAAATTATTATTCGTTTTCTTTAAGCGTGCGGACTTCCGTATTCATTGCTACATCTTTACGGCGATGCTGGGCATTATTTCTTCCAGTTTGCCAGTAATCGCTCTCAGTGGCTAGCTTGGCCATATGTTCAAATTCTTCAGTCCACTCTCCTAAATCATACCCGTGCCAGGGAGCCTCTTTTCTTAGCTTTGGTAGTCCCAGCTCATTCCATATTTCCGCTGCGTTCTCCATAAATTCTTTTTTAGGTAGGGAAACAGGCGGGAATGTTCCTTTCAAAGTGGCATCTATTAGAACAGAAGCATCCTCGGGGTCCAATAAATTTCGCGGACCATGCCCCGCATCTTGATGTTTAATAACCTCCAAATCATGTTGAGGCTTGCAACGATAAGCCATTGCCCAAAAGAGCGCATCAGCATTCTCACCATCAATATCTTCATTAACAGCAATAATCCATTTACCCTCGGACTGTCTAAAAGATGCTAACCCATACATGGCTCGCCATATTTCTGTCCTCGGCGTATCTCTCTTAAAAATAATAGCATGAACCCGATGTAATGATGTCAGTGGCTCATGGGCCTTTACACTGACAACAGTTTTTATACCTAGAGTATCTCGCAGATATGAAGTGTTCCTGGACTCATAAGAAAAGCGACGGATGACACTAGACTCGCTTGGTGCAACTTGACTAACCCATGAAGTGATAACGGCATTTTTTTTTCGCGTAATAGCTGTAACATCCATAAAACCATTGTATTCCTGAAGGTTTACATATCCATGTGACTCGCCGAAAGGTGCTTCAGGTTCTAAATATTCTGTATCAATAAAACCTTCTATAACTACTTCAGCATCAGCTGGCACCATGATATCAACTGTTAGAGCCTTAACGAGTTGAAGAGGTTTTCCAATTAAAGCTCCAGCAACTTCTAACTCGTCTATACCCTCAGGAACCTTTTGGACTGAGGCATATGATATTACGGGCGCGCAACCTATTACAACTGCGCAAGGCATCTTCTCTCCACGCTCTTTCCATGAAAGCCAATTGATGTAACCACCAGTCCTTAGTTCAGTTGAAGTGTTTATACCTAATCGATCCGGAGCTTTTATTTGGCCCCGATAGTTTCCCATGTTCTGAATACCAGTGTTGGGGTCTGTCGTAATATAATGAGATGATGATGTGTAAGGTGCATTGTCCCAACCAGGTGTTGAGATAGGTATTGGAAGATCATCGAGACCTTTACCATTGTTCAGATCAGCACCCTGATAAATAAGCTCATGACATGCGGCATCTTTACTATTAATTATTTCTGGTGAAAGAGGGTTTTCTATTGCTGTCGACCATTTTGCGTTTGTTTCTTCGAGTTTGCAGCCAATCCCAATTTCGTAAATAGCAGGGCTCCCGGCAAGGCCACAAACTAAAACTGGGATATCATACTTGCGGCCTTTGCTGTCGACTACATTAGAAAATAACCATGCTTTTCTCTCATTCTCGGCAATTCCTCCTCTGTATTGCCACCGAACCAGCGGATGCATCTCTGTGTCTTTATTAATTTTACGATCGACTTCAATTAGCAGTCCTGCTTTCTTTAAAGCCTTAATATGCTCACGTATTCCATTATACGTTTGTCCATTCTCCTTTGGCATTAAAGCATCGTTCTAACGTCGACGACTGCAACGTTACCCTCTTCTAATTGTTTTACCGCTTCTTTAAATGCTCTTGAAAGATCGCTAGGGTTGCTTATGGGGCCTTCGGCCCACCCCCCATAACTCCTAACCATTGCTGCATAATCTGTTGCGGGTTCAGCCATACGTTGTCCAATCCATGCATTCTCCACAGGTCTACTTCTTTTCTTCGCTATATTTCTTTGATGAAATTCATCATTTCCCCAACTATTATTATTATTTATCGCAATGAGAACGGGTATTTTGTAATGAACCGCCGTCCAGATGGCTCCAGACCCCATTTGAAAGTCACCGTCTCCCATTATAGCTACTGGAAGCTTCCCTTGCTCTCGATATGCTAGAGCTGCTCCAACAGCCGCTGCTGGCCCATAACCGACACCCCCCCCACCGTCAGCACCCAGGTATTGGCCAGATTTCGAAAAATTCCATAAACCTTCTGGAAAACTCCTGTGATTACGAACGGGTAAAACCCAGTTTTTATCTTTAACAGCCTCATATAGTTCAGAGGTAAGACGGCCTGTGCTTATCGGTTCAGCGTCCCAGGTATCATTCCATTTTTCCTTCTGCTCTTGCCTAAGAATCTTATGTCTTTTGCCAATTGAGACTTTTCTATTCTCAATAATTTTAGTGACTTCCGAATTATTAGATAGTTGATTTTCAATCGCAGAAATTAATTGTTTCATTCCATAAGTTGGATCACAATCAATTTGCAAGTCCACGGCTGCCTGGGGCCCTCCAGCATTTGACCATGAGCTGGTAATTAAATTTTCAAGTGTCATTTCAATTATTTTCTGTCCGGGTCGACCTCTCAAGTCTTTGTTATGCGCCCCCGCAGCTGTTGCTGTATCTACACAATCAATCGCTAAAATAACATCGGCTGTTTCCCTTATCTTAAGATCCCCATTTAAATTCTGAGGGTGAAAAGTTGGCATGCATACAACAGCTCTATCTTCAACATAATTTGATCCAGAAATTTCGACAAGTTTAATGAGTATTTCACTTGTTTGGGTTTCACGGCCAAACCTTCCACCTACAATTAATGGGTTTTCAGCAGCTATTAGCATACTAGCCGCCTCTTCAATAGCTTCAATATTAGCTGAAATTGGTGCAGGTGCTTGATAACGATTCGACGATGCATCGGGAATTATTAAATTTTCTGGAAGAGGATCCTCTTGCAGACCAAGGTCTAGAGAAACATAAGTAGGGGCTTGAGGTTTTGATTTTGCTATTTTATTTGCCTGTAACATCGTATCGATAGCTGATTGAAGGGTAACCGGATCCATTGACCATTTCGTGAATGGTTTTACTAAATCACATTGCATGCTCGCAGTGTGTGTCCAATCAATGGGGCGGCGGCGAGACGGATCTTGAGGGCCACTACCACCAAATATAAGAACTGGGACACGATCAACCCAAGCATCAAATACACTCACGGATGAGCACATTAGACCTACCAAATCGTGTATCACACATGCAGCTGTGTTCTCTGATGCCTTGGCATACCCATGAGCCATGGCAACTACGATTGATTCATGATTGCACATGACCATTTCGGGGTTTTGATTGCGACGATGATTTATCAGTGAGTCATGAAGGCCTCGATAGCTAGAACCTGGCAAAACAAAAATATGCTTAAAGCCCATATCTGATATGACATCTGCCATGACATCAGAACCATATTCTGGTTTTAATTTATTAGCAGGTAGATTAATAGGTGTCTCTGGATACTTCATTGATCCATAGTCAGAGCTTTTATTCATTTTGCGATCCCCCAATTTAGATTCTACCTAATCATGAATTATAATTATCACACCTAGTTATTTTTTTATAATCGTGGCCTAAAATATTATTTTATTACATTAGTATCAAACTATTTAAGACTCAAAATAGCATAAGATTAAATGTAAGTTTTTACTTTTAAGCTTTATTGGTTCCGGATATAAGTTGGACATTGGTTTTGGTTAGGAGGGTTATTCAAGTGCAGAAGAAAGTTAGTGACATACAAACTAATGGCGAATTTATAAAAATTGCTCGCGAGAATTTAGATCAAGAAAATTGGGATTATCTAGTAGGTGGAGGCGAGTCTGAGACAACTCTATTACGCAATAGGCAATCAATTGATTCGCTAGCATTTAGGCCGCGTGTAATGCGGAATGTTGTTAACATTGATACTTCGACGGAGTTGTTGGGCTCAAAACTAAGGATACCAGTGTTTCTAGCGCCAATTGGTTCTTTGCAAAGATTTACCGAAAGAGGAGGAATAACCACTAGCTCCGCAGCACATGATTTCGGCATCCCAGCTTTTATTAGTTCTGTCACCAAACCAGATGTCAGAGAAATTCGAGAAGTTACGGATGGTGATTTATTTTTTCAACTATATGTTCGCGATGATTTGGACTGGATTCTAAGATTTGTTGATTTAGCTTCGGAACTTGGTTGCAAGGGTTTTTGTTTAACCGCTGATACTGCAAATTATGGGCGCCGAGAACGCGATAAAATCAAAGGTTTTGAGCCACGTCGAGCCCGAACTAACACAAAATCAGATGGTTTTGTATATCAAGCAGCCCTGGATTGGGATGTTGTTGATGCAATTCGGAAACATTCATCGATTCCGCTTTTAGTTAAGGGTATTGTTACCGCAGAGGATGCTATTTTAGCTGTCGAACACGGTGTTGAAGTTATTTATATTTCAAATCATGGAGGCAGACAGCTTGATCACGGACGAGGTTCTATTGACATAATACCAGAAATTATTAGTGCTGTTAATGGAAAGGCTCAGGTAATAGTTGATGGAGGGTTTTGCAGGGGCACTGATATAGCAAAAGCTATAGCGCTTGGAGCCCATGCAGTGGGCATCGGTAAAATGTATGGTTTAGCTGCCTCAGCTGGAGGTGGAGAAGCGGTAATTCGGATGCTTGAAATTCTTGAGGAAGAATTCAGGCTAGCACTGGCTTTACTAGGAGTGACTTCCCCTAAAGAACTGTGCCCCGAACATCTTCAGACTGTTCAGCCCGTTAGATTGCCAAGCTTTAGTAGTGCCTTTCCTCACTTTGACATTGAAAAATATAACTACTAGCATTTTATTAGAATAAGTTGAACTCTCTAATACTTCTTAATACCGGAAACCAAGATCCAATTATCGCAAGTGGCCAAAGCACTTTAAGAACTGAATGAAACAAAAGATAACATAATCCCCACATAATCGAACTGATCGTTAAGGTAACTCTCCAACTTTCTTTTGCTTCTAATCGCATATAAGCAATTACAAAGACTAATATAGCGGGCAATAAGCCAATAAGTTGAGCAATGATTATATAACCGATACACCATAGCAAGTATCTTCCTGCGCGGCTATAAATCACCTTCGAAGTAAGATCTCCATAGTCTGCCTGAATATCAAAATGGGTCGTTTCTTCCCCAGTTTGCTGGCCTGGAACGCTTAGGATTTTCTCTTTATGTTCGTGATCAGATTTAAAAAAGCATGAGCTGATATGAAAGAAGCTTATTATTATTCCAAATACGCCGAGTAGCATTGGAATTAATTTGGCATCCATTTCCCACTCTCCGGAAGTAATTAACGCATACGTAAAAATCAGTCCGAATATTAGTGTAAATGAAAAATCCGGGTTTAATAAGTAATCTTTGTTGAAACTAACCTTGCTTTTTTTATTTTGAGATTTTCCCCGTTTACGAAATTTTTGGATCACCGGTAATATTACTGAAATAAACGTAATTATAAGTATTATCATTACAACGGGGCGACTTAGCCACTCAAATTCCCATCGACTATATGAAATGTATAGATATCTTTCGATCAAAGCGCCTAGAACAAATCCGAGAACAAGCGGGGGTCTTGGCCATCTCAAACGCTTCATCAACCAACCGAGCATCCCGAAACCAATTAATACGTAAAGGTCCGCCCAATCTTTGTGTCCTTGGAACGCGCCTAAAAATACAACAGCAAGAACAACAGGGACCAAAATACCCGGTCTTATAACAGCTATCTTTGCAAGCTTATTTGCGAAAATGAAACATAACCCTGCGCCAAAAATATTTGCAAATGCCACAGACCAGACCATGGTGTATGTAAGGTCTAAATTTTCCGATAACATTTTGGGACCGGGAACTATACCGTGGATTAAAAAGGCGCCAAGCAATAAGGCCATTGAGGCAGATCCGGGAACACCAAACGCTATTGTCGGCACTAGAGCTCCGCCCTCTTTAGCATTATTAGAGCTTTCTGACGCTATTACACCTCTAATATCTCCTTTGCCGAATGTTTTCTGCGCATCTTTTTCTGTCCGCGCTGCGTGCCCGTAAGCCACCCAATCGACAACTGATGCCCCAATGCCAGGAATAGATCCTAAAACTGATCCAATGACGCCACACCTCAGCACCAAGAACCAATTTTTGAATACATCTTTTACGCCCTCAATTTGACCTTTTTTACCAAAATTCTTTGTATCTCCTGAGACTGTTTTTCGGGTAATCATTAAATCTGCTAATTCAGGAATAGCAAAAATACCCAGTGCAAAAGGAACTAGGGGGAGCCCATCCCATAGATATTGAGTATCAAATGCCCATCTAATTGTTCCGGTTTGTTGGTCATCGCCTATAGTTGAAATTAGTATTCCTAGCGCTGCTGCTAAAAGGCCTTTTGCTACAGAAGAACCAGATAGAACTGCTACTAATGAAAGCCCAAATAGACAAATTGCAAACATTTCTGGTTGGGAAAATGATAACATAAAAGGGCGTAAAACAGGAACACTGACGGCTAATAAAAGTGCTCCAAATAAACCACCTAAAACAGATGCGGTGAACGCAGCCCCAAACGCTCTACTAGCTTCACCTTTTCGGGCTAATGGATATCCGTCTAATATTGTCGCTGCTGATCCAGATGTGCCAGGAACACCGAACAAAACTGCCGGTATAGTATCAGAAGTTACAGTTACTGATCCTAAACCGAGCATCATTGCAATGGCCGCATATGGATCCATCGCGTAAGTGAATGGTAAAAGTAATGAAAGACCAACCAGACCGCCTAAACCGGGAATTACGCCTATCACCAGGCCCATGAGTACGCCAGATATTAAAAAAATAATTCTTGACGGATCAGAAATAATATCTAGGGCTTGCAAAGCCATAGTGAGCATTGACTCAATTCCTACACCCGATTCCATTATAAATTCCCCATTATTATTCTTTTTTTATAAGCTCTTATTTTTTAATATTTTTATAATATAAAGTTTCTAATCAGTCTTTTGTCAATCATTCTGTGTTCTGTATTTAGTTTCCCATCATGCCTTCAGATGTATTTATCGTAGCGTGCATATTCTGTGCAAATTGGGTAGCTTGTTCGATTGACATCGACATAGCATTTGCAGTGTACTCTTTTACGCCGAGTATTGCGGGCATTGGAGTTTTATCTAGAGTTTTGCAAAGGATATTAAGATGGTGATCAAGTTTTCCGTCCGGTACTACCTTGCTTACAAGGCCATAAGCTAATGCAGTTATGGCATCTATATCTTCATTCGAGTAGGTTAAGTATAATATGCCTTTCATTCCAACCCTGTCTATTAGCGAGGACATGGCCATAGTTGGCATGATGTTGTGTCCCGTCTCAGGAAGAGCAAATGACGCACTTTCCTCAGAAATAGTAATATCGCAAACTGACGCCATTGCGCACCCAAAGCCAAGCGCTCTTCCCTGAATTAAACTAATCGTCGGAATTTTGGACTGCCTAAAAGCACTATAAAAATCAAATATTACTTTACTCCGACGTCTTGAATCTAGGGCATCATTTGGTCGGCCAGGCTCCTTGCCGGTTGGATCACGTCCAAGGCAGAAATCATTGCCGTTACTTCGAACTACAATATATTTAGATTTTTTATTTGCTCTCTGAATTAACTTTGTGAATTCAATAGCCATTGGATCGCTCATTAGGCCCCCGCAATCAGCCCGGTCGATTGTAATATAGGTTCCATTACCGATTAACTCTGTGACTAAGTAATTTGACATTATGGTCTCTCTTTAATTAATAATTATGGATAATACGCCAAATTTTTTCTGGTGTTGCTGGCATATCAATGTGATCAATTTCAAAGTCATCGAGTGCATCAACAATAGCGTTTATGATAGCAGCTGGGGCTGCTGTTGTCCCTCCTTCCCCTCCACCTTTTACACCTAGAAAATTATTTGGTGCTGGGACTTCATTAAATTCTAACTCAAACGAGGGAGTATCATTTGCTCTTGGCATGGCGTAGTCCATAAATGAACCGGAAAGGAGTTGGGAATTATTTTTATCATAGAGACACTCCTCCATAAGTGCTTGTCCCAGTCCTTGCACTATTCCTCCGTGTGTTTGACCATCAACAACCATTGGGTTCACAACAGTCCCCACATCATCAACGCCGATATATTTTGTGACTTTAGCAACGCCGGTCTCTCTATCAACTATAACTTCACAAGCATGACAACCATTTGGATATGCGGGTAAAAAAGTCGAAATTTCTGCTGTTGCTTCGAGAGGACCTAAAAATTTGTTTGCTGCGAATTCAGTCTCTGCTAGTTTTGCGACCTCAAATAAATGAAGTTTTTTGTTTGTACCTTTATTCAAATAATAACCATCAACATAACTTATGTTGTTCGATGGCGTCCCAAACTTGATCTCAGAAATCTTAAGGCCCTTTTCAATAATTTCATCTGCAGTTTGTCGGAATAGGTGCCCAGCGAGACGAAGAGAGCGGCAAGAATGACTTCCGGATCCGTCCTTAACGAAATTAGTATCACCTGTTTTTAATATAATTGTAGATATATCAACGCCCAGCCAGTCGGAAATTACTTGTGCGAACGTTGTTTCATGGCTCTGACCGGAAGACTGAGTTCCAATAATAATTTCTACTGATCCAGAACCTTTAATTCGCATTTCAGCGCGTTCTTGAGGGTATCCTGTTGCAGTTTCAATATAATTTGCTATTCCTATTCCAGCAAAATAGCCTTTTTCTCTCCATTTTTTCCGCCTACTTGGGAATTCAAACCAGTCAATTGACTTTAATGCCATTTCCATACTTTTTGGAAAGTTACCGCTATCATATGTAACACTAAAATTATTCGTATAAGGAATTGAAGATTCTTGAATAATATTTTTGCGCCTCAATTCAATTCGATCAATTCCGATTTTTTTTGCCGCTATATCAATCATTCTCTCAATTACGAACATGGCTTCCGGTCTACCGGCACCCCGATAGGAAACTACAGCGTTTGTATTTGTTAATACAGCCTTTGAAACTGCATATCCTATGGGAATATTGTATACACCATTATAAACCGTGGGACCTCTCGCTAGGGGCACATATGAAATTGTATGCGTTCCAATATTTGCAAGGTTTTCAGTTCTAAGGGCTAAAAAATTACCACTATTGTCTATCGCTAATTCAGCTTTTGTCAGTAAGTCGCGTCCAGAGTAATCGCTTAAAAAGGCCTCGGACCGATCACATACCCATTTAACTGGGCGACCAGTTTTTTTTGCAGCCCAAAGGCAAAGTGCAAATTCTGGATAGGTATGATTTCGAGTACCATATCCCCCGCCAACATCATTTGAAACCACTCTAATCTTGTTTTTACTTATTCCAAATGTTGTGGCTAATTCATTTTGAAACCTGTTTGCACCCTGACTGCCCGCTTCAAGATAGTAAACTTTTTTATGTGCCTCATAATTTGCTAATGCTGCTCGTGGTTCCATTGGTACGCCGGTGACCCTTTGATTGTAAGTTTCCAGCTTTATGATGTGGGCTGCGTTATCGAACGCTTCTTTACACACATTAATATTACCTTTTTCATCGTCGACAGTAATATTTTGGATAGCTTCATTCCAAATTACCGGAGCATTCTGTTTCATTGCTTTGGCAACATCACTCACGCTTTTAAGCACATCATATTTGATATCTATATTTTCTGCAGCCTCAATGGCTTGTAAGTGGGTGTTTGCTATTACAATTGCTATAATTTCTCCCGAACGACGAACGCGATCAATTGCTAAAGGAAAAAGCGGAGAAAAAAATAACTCAGATCCATCCTGATTTGATAATGCAACGTCGGCTGGATTTCCCCATGCCGGCATTGGGTTTAGTCCATCATCCAGCCAATCCTTTCCAACTAATATCTCTATAACACCGGGCATTTTTTTTGCGGCATCAATCGAAATTATTTTAAATTCTGCATGAGCATGAACTGATCTTAACATTGCCGCATATGATTGATCTTCCAGAGATGTGTCATCAGTGTAATTGCCAAATCCGGATAAAAGCCTTAAATCTTCTCGCCTTATAATATCTTTACCAATTTGAGGGTTTTGTTTTCGGTTGATGAATTCCAAATTCATATTCAAAACTCTTATTTCTTTATGTCGCGAATTGAAGAATTTGGTTTCACATCATTACGTTTCAATTTTTCACTAATTTTTCCATTTTCTTTATATAATCCATCGGTTGCACGTTTAGCGGTCTCAGTCCAATCATCACTCCAATCTCCTAATGAGTAGCCGTGCCAAGGAGATTCTGGTGTAAGATTAGGAAGTCCTAACTCATCCCAAATGACTTTAGCTTTTTCCATATAGATTTTTGTAGGTAATGCTATTGGAGGCATCGGGTTTTTTAATGTTGCATCGATTAACATTGTTGAATCTTCGCCCCCAGGTACTCTTTGATCTTTTGGACCATAGGGAACGCGATGTTTTAAAATTTTTATATCAATCGCTGGGTTTGCCCGATAGGCCATTGCCCAGAATATCGCATCACTATTTTCTGGATTAATGTCTTTATCAATTGCGATAACGTATTTACCTATTGCAGATGCCAATGAACTGGCTCCATATAGAGCCCTCCATATTTCCGTAGCTGGCACATTTTGTTCAAACTGTATAAATAGTACTTTTCTGAGATTGGTGAGTGGTTCATGCAAATAGACTTTCTTAATTCCCTTGATACCAAGCGTTTTACTTAAATGCGTTAAATAGATTGGCTCGTATGCAACCCGTTTAATAACACTGGATTCGGAGGGTGTAAGTTGTGAAATGATCGACGTGAATATAGCATCTTTCCGATGAGTTATTGCTGTAACAGTCATTGAAGTATTAAAATCTTCTAGTGCTACATGTCCGTGGCTTTCTGCAAAAGGGGCCTCTGGCTCTAGGAAATCTGTATCAATAAATCCTTCTATTATAATTTCGGCTTCTGCTGGAACCATTATATCTACAGTTTTGCATTTGACTTGCCTTATCGCAGTTCCAGCCATGCCCCCAGCAACAGCCATTTCTTCGACACCTATCGGTAATTTTTGAGCCCCCATATAAGCAACCGATGGAGGACAGCCAACAACAATAGCACAAGGCATTTTCTGGCCAAGTTTCTTATACATCTCCCAATGTATATGTCCCTCAGCTCCGCCAGGCCGCGCAACCATCCGAATGGCAAGACGATTAGATGCTTTCAGTCCTGCTCTGTAAGTGCCCATATTCTGGGTTCCTGTCTCTGGATTGCGCGTCGTAACATTTGTCGCAGTTAGATAAGGAGCACAATCATAACCAGGTGTTGAGATTGGAACTGGCAAACCATCCAAACCACCACCTTCTCCCAACAAATCCTCACCCGTAATAAATACTTCTTGGCATTTTGCATTTTTGATTGTAACGGGATTAATTGGATTGTTTATCGCATTTTCCCAAGTTTCCCCTATCTTAGTTACAGGAACTCCCATTCCAATTGAATAAATTTCTTCATTGGTAGCTAGAACTCCTACAACCACCGGCATATTATAGGTTCTACCAAGGCTATCGGTAACGTTTGTAAATTTGAATGCTTTCCTGTTTTTTTCTTCAATGCCCCCTCGAAATTGCCATCTAACTAAGGGGTGGAGTTCTGTGTCTTTGTTGATCGGGCGATCAATTACAGTTAATAGACCAGCTTTTTGAATATTTTTAATATGTTGGTGGAGGTCTGGATAGTGACCATAATTATCGTTAGGAGATTTGGGCATTATTTAAAATCTCTATAATAATCTATATTTCTAATTTGAGTCTAATACTTGATAATAAGTACCTGCAATATTTTTACAGGTACTTATTATTTCAACCGAAGTGTAATAGATTATTTATTCTATTTCTTTTTTTTCTTCTTTTTCTTACAATCGCGTTTACAGTTTTTTTCATAGCCTTTCATTATATTCCCAGCCATTTGAACCAACTTTTTGTCGGTGGACAGAACTGTCGCCGTAATTTTATCTAACGCCTCTCCAGAAATGGGGTCAATATTTGCATTACGCTTTTTCGCTTCTGCAAGAAACTTTGGATCTTTCATAGTTTTGTTGAAAGCTATCCGAAGTGCCTGTATTCGATCTTTTGGAACACCGGGCGCAGAAATCAAAGTACGGCCAACAGCTCCTCCCGCGAAGACAAACTTAAAGATGGCTTGAGCTTCTTTGTCATCTGTTAAATCTTGTGGTAACGGAACGTTAGGCAAATCTTTTTCGCGCTCAAGTCCAAATTGAACCAGTGGAATAATGGTTCCACTTGTTATCTTATCCCAAGCTCTTATTTTCCAACTTATCCATGCGCTTGACTGAGCATCTACGTCACCTCGTTCTTGCGCTAGAGTTTGGGGCGCTGAACCAGCGTATCCACAAACCTGCTTAAATTTTAAACCCAATAATTCTTTTGTAGCTTTTACATTCATGTAGGTTTGATTATTTCTTCCGGAGCACGACGCTATTACTTGAGTAGTTTTAACTTGTTCGATTTTCTTTACTGGATGGTTCTTGTTAATCATGAGTACGGGATTAACGGGCGTTAAGCGGCCTATGTAATGCATTTTCCCCGCGTCATATTTTGCTTTTTTAGGAAACATAAGCTGCCCCACAGCTAAAGAATCAGCTAAGAACCCAAGCATTGTTCCATCTTTTGGCGCTGCATTATAAAGATGGCTAGCTGCGCGCGCACCACCTCCACCCTGAAGGTGTTTTGTTAAAATATTGGGTTTGCCAGGAACATACTGGGCCATGTGACGGGCTAGCATTCTGGCATAAGCTCCGTAAGATCCACCCACAGAAAAACCAACTATAAAAGTTATATCTTTTCCTTTATAAAAATTAGCAACATCGTTCGCTTTTGCTGAATTCATGCTAAAAGTGGATGTTGCTATTAAAGCCGATGAAGCAACCGCGACTATTCCAAAAAATTTATTAAATTTCATTAATCTTTACTCCCAGTTAGAGCCCTCGTTAGGACAAATCTTTTTTATTTATGTCTAATTGAAACCCTGATTAAATAGTGGGAAATCAAGATTTCTTGATAGGTTACTCAAAGCTAATGCATTTGGTCAACGAAAAAGATTTTAGATTTTAGAAAAAAACTAGAATTATGAGTTGATTTGCAAGTGTTGGGTAAATGCCTTTTTAAAACTGTGTAAGAAGTGCTATAAAATCGAAATAGTTCGGACTTTGATTATTAAACTTGAGTGAATATATAAGATAAATATTTTAATGGGGTTACGTAAATGGCTGATGATAGTATTGAGAATAAAAATGTATATTCCTGCAAAGACTTGCAGCAACATATCATTGCGCTTGAAGAAGCTGGATTGCTCCATCGAATTGACGAAGAAGTAAATAAAGATACAGAGCTTCATGCATTAGTGCGGTGGCAGTTTCGTGGCGGTATTGCCGAGAAAGATAGGAAAGCCTTTTACTTTAGTAATGTTGTCGATTCAAAAGGGCGTCATTTTGATATGCCTGTCGTGGTTGGCGCATTAGCAGCAAACAGTGATATATATAGAATAGGCATGGATGTACCGTTGGAAGATATTGGACTTGCGTGGCAGAAAGCTATTGCCAATCCAATTCCTCCGTGTGAGGTTACAAATGCTGCTTGCCAAGAACTGATACTTGAAGGGCATGATATTGACGGCGAAGGAAAGGGCTTGGATGCCTTGCCTGTACCCATTTCAACCCCGGGATTTGATAGTGCACCATATCTCACGGCTGCAAATTTTATAACGAAAGATCCTGATAACGGCATTCAAAATATGGGAACTTATAGGGGTGGTTTGAAATCGCCGACCCGCATGGTTGTGCGCATGTCTACCCGTAATAGTGGGGCTGGTGGATACCCCCATTGGGAGAAATATAAAGAGAGAGGTCAAAAGATGCCGTGTGCAGTGGTTCTGGGTTGCCCCCCGAAGATTGCTTATCTTGGACCTCAAAAAATGCCCCGTGATATAGATGAATTAACCGTTGCTGGAGCGTTAGCTGGCGAGCCAATTCGAGTGGTACGTTGCAAAACTATAGACTTAATGGTTCCTGCTGATGCAGAAATCATCATTGAAGGATTAATTGATACTGAGTATCTCGAGCCCGAGGCACCATTCGGTGAATCTCATGGTCATATTGCTCTCGAGGATTATAATATGATTTTTGAAGTAACAGCCATTACACGGAAGAAGAATGCTGTCTTAGCTTCAATTATATCTCAAGTTACACCAAGTGAATCCAGCGTTATTAAGAAAGCCGCGTATGAGCCGATGTATCTTGGGCATTTGCAAAAGACGCTCGGCATAAAAGGTGTAAAGAAAGTTAGTTTGCATGAGCCTTTAACAAATATTCGTAGGATAATTTTTATTGTATTTGAGTCAAATACGCCTCGAACTGAAATCTTTCGGGCGATGCAAGGCGCGGCAATGTTACGAGCTGATACTGGAAAGTTTGTCATTGCAATAAGTGATGATATCAATCCTGAAAATGCAGATGCAGTTTTTTGGTCTTTAGCGTACCGTTCTAACCCCATAGAAGATGTTGAGATTTTAGCTCATCGAGACCGAGGTCATGGGCCAAAGAGTAAAACAAAAACTGAGGACTCAACGATGTTAATTGATGCAACTTTAAAAGGCGAGATGCCTCCGTTAGCATTGCCAAAACAGCAATATATGGAAGATGCTAAGGTTTTATGGGAGAAACTTGGCTTGCCTTCCCTTAAACCAGAGACGCCATGGCATGGTTACTCAATGGGCGATTGGTCAGAAGATTGGGATAAAATTGCGAAGCGTGCTGCAGAGGGCGATTATTTAATTAACGGATTACGTTCGGCGCAGATGAAACAAAAAAATATTAAACCTAATACTCCAGTTCGTAGTGTTAAAAATGATTAAGAACATTCCAGATGGTTTAATTGGTCGACCAGTTTCTAGGAAGGAAGATACACGTCTTTTGACAGGTAAAGGTCGTTTTACAGATGACTTTAACCTCGAAAATCAAGCATATGCTGTTATTGTACGGTCACCATATCCCCATGCGGTAATTAAATCTATTGAGATAGAAATAGCACAGAAGATGGTGGGTGTTTTAGGTGTTTATACTGGCGAAGATTGCGTGCTAGATGGATTGTCAGAAATACCTCATAGTCCCTTACCCAAAACTGATAATGATCTAAAACTTCGAGCCCGTGACAATAAAGAAGTTTTTATTGGTCCCCATATGCTACTTCCTTGCGATAAGGTTAGACATGTGGGTGAGGCTATCGCGATCGTTATAGCTGATAACAGGAATCAGGCTTTAGACGCAGCGGAGACAATTCAGATTGATTTTGAGGTATTGCAATTCAATCTTGACGGTTTAAAGGCGGCCAATGGCGAAGCCTCACCTGTTTGGGATGAGTTGCACTCTAATACATGTATTGATGCAACGTTTGGTGATGTTGCAGAGACTGAAAGAATTATCGCTACTGCCAAGCACGTTGTTAACGCGGAATTTTATATTGACCGAGTAACTGGTGTGCCAATTGAACCTCGCGCAGCTATCGGATCTTTTGATAAAGAAACTGAGAGATATACGATCTATGCTGGCAGTGGAGGAGCTGTTAGGCAGAAACATGAATTAGCTTACGTACTAGGAGTTTTACCCGAGAAAGTAAGGATTTTATCATATGATGTAGGTGGTAATTTTGGGACCCGAAATCGAGTGTATGTGGAGTTTGGTTTGGTAGCTTGGGCAGCAAAGAAAATTGGCAGGCCTGTCAAGTATATATCTGATCGGAGCGAAGCATTTGTAAGTGATTACCAAGGACGGGATCTTTATTCTAAAGTGCAACTAGCCCTTGATGAAAATGGTTCTTTTTTGGCTATGCGCGCAGATAACATAAGTAATGTAGGGGCAAGGGCTGTTTCTTTTTCACCATTGGGAAAGGGTTCAGCATTAATATCGGGATCCTATCGTATTCCGGTAGCGTGTATTAGAGCTCGTGCCGTATTTACAAATACTATTCCAACACAAGCCTATCGGAGTTCGGGACGTCCCGAAGTGACATATGTGATTGAACAATTAATAGAAAGAGCTGCTGATCAAGTTGGAATAAATGTTCAAAAGTTGAAAAAAATTAATTTAATAACTCAGCAAGAAATGCCGTACACTAATCCGATCGGACTAACTTATGATAGCGGGGATTACCATGAAAGCGTCAGGTTAGCAAAACAAATAGCCGATTGGGATGCGAGAGATGAACGACGAGAGATATCAAAGCAAAAAGGGAAACTTAGAGGTATAGGTTTCGCAAACTATGTAGAATCATCGATTGGTTCCCCAGTTGAGCAGGCCGAAGTATATATTAAGCCTGATGGAATAGTTGAGCTGGTTATAGGAACACAGCCATCGGGGCAAGGACATGAAACAAGTTTTGCTCAAGTTGCAGCTGATTGGCTTGGTTTATCGTTAGATCAGATAAAAATAATCATAGGTGATACGGATATAGTTAAAATCGGTGGCGGGTCTCATTCAGGCAGATCAATGCGTATGGCTGGCACTGTTATTGTAAAAGCGTGTGATGAAGTAATTGAAAAGGGCCAAAAGTTAGCGAGTCAATTTTTAGAGGCTTCTATAGCTGATATTGAATTTTCTAGTGGGGAGTTTTTAGTAAAGGGCACGGATAGTAAAATTAGCCTATTTGAAATAGCCAGTAACCTAAAAAAATCCAAAAATGGAGAATTCCAATCTAGTGATCTAGATGTTGTAAAAAGTAATGAGATGCATACACCAGTGGTTCCAAATGGATGCCATATTTGTGAAGTTGAATTAGACCCAGAGACTGGAGAAATTGAAATCGTCAACTATGTCGCGGTGGATGATGTGGGTAGGGCAATCAATCCAATGATAGTTCATGGGCAAACACACGGTGCAATAGTTCAGGGATTGGGACAAGCAATGCTGGAACGTTGTGCCAATGATCTAAAGAATGGACAAATTATATCTGGATCTTTAATGGACTACGGCATTCCAAGGGCAGGAGATGTTCCGCATTTTAACGTCGAGTTAAATGAAATATCCTCGCCAACAAACCCTCTAGGAATTAAGGCGGGCGGCGAAGGTGGCACTACATCGGCTCCGGCTGTTTACATGAGCGCGGTTATTGACGCACTTAAGGTGTATGATATCAGAGCATTAACAATGCCGGTTACACCTCATGTTATTTGGCAAGCTATACAAAATACTAAAAAGTTTAATTCTTAAAAGTGGGATCTAACCTTTCAGCAAGTCGCATGATGGCTGGCCATGTACGATCACCGAACGGTTTGTTTTTCCTCCTTTCCCACATTTGATTAGCTGTTAATATAGCTATATCTTTAGGAATTTCCCTGTGTTTTCCCCCCGTTGATAGTACTCTAATGTGAACATCACAGGCCTTAATTAGCCTCTGCATTAATGTAAAGGCTTCTCCTATTGTTCGCCCCACCGTCAAAAGTCCATGATTTGCAAGAATAAGGGCAAAATTATTTTTAATATCTTGCACAATTTTCTCACCTTCATTTTTAGTATCGGGCATTCCTTGAAATCCATGTAAGCCAACTTTGCCGTATAGAGCGCAAGCATTCTGATCAAAGAACTTTAACCCTTCTGTCATGGCTGAAACAATTACTCCAGAGGCTGGGTGGATATGAAAGACACATTGTAAATCTTTCCGTTCTTTATGAATTTCAGTATGAAAACTTTGTCCAGATTTAGCTAAACTTAGAGCTGAGTCTGATAAAATGTTATAGTGTATATCTGCTTTAATAAGGCTCGATGCAGTAATTTCATCCCATCCCAATCCAACAGGATTCATAACAAATGTATCTGGCTCACTAGGAATACGGGCAGAAATATGATTATTAATTGTTTCATTCCAACCGTAATAATATGCTACTCTGAATGATGCTGCTAGATGTATGCGAATTAGCCATTCATCGTCGCTAACCTTGCCATATAGAGACGGTATATTGAGCATAAATATAAACCTCTTGGTTAAAGAATTATAATTTTAAAAGTTTACTTCAATACATAGTTTCTAAAATTAATTATAAGGATGCCAGATGCTCCGACGCATTAAAATAGGGCAAATTATCTTGTGAAGAACAGCCAATCATTGATACTCGTTCCGCAATTTTAATTGCTTTTTGGTATTTTCTCTCGCATTCAGCTTTGTCATGATTTTCAAAAACCTCACCACAAAGGGAAATCCCATAGTTCGCCTTTAATGCGCCTATCTTTTTACCAGAAAACATTCCATCTGCGATATATGATAAATTGAAATCATCTTGTTTAATAATCTGAATTTTATTTTCAACTAAATAACCCCTTATGTGAGCCTCAGTTGCAAGAGCTATATCCCAATACTCTGACTCTGATTGTGTTGCATCAGCCGATACTTTCTGGAATGCCAAACAAAATACAAGGAAAACCTGTTCTTTTGGCTCCGCAGTTTTCCATGCCGTTTGTCCTAGACTATTCCATATTGAGAGATTCATCTCGCTATAAATTGTCGGGATTCGCTCGAAAAATAAATTATGTAGTTTATTCTCGTTCAATGAAGTATCTAATTTTTGCTCCTTATAGATATCTATTGCGGCATATGTATTACAAATAGGACAGGCATCATTTTCGTACATTTCTTTTTTGTACATAAGTGAACATCGTGTTCCGTTTGGCAGCTCATTTTTGCAGAGTAAATAAATTTCATTATCAGTTTCATCATCCTGTTGTTGACCAATCCAGTTAAATCGATTCATAAATTGCATATATGATTTTCGATGGCTCCATAAACTCCACTCCAATTTTTCCACTGGTCCAAAGGTGCTCCAGTTGGAGCTGACATCAATGACAATGCATCTATCTTTTCCGGGGGCTGAGCGAAGTCCTCTTCCCACCGATTGACCCCATAGAACTTTTGATAGTGTGGGTCTTAAATGAACGATAATATTACAGTGAGGGTTATCCCACCCTTCGGCAAGGACACCCACAGACACCATGGCTTCTATATTCCCTTCCTCGTGCTGTGCTAGCAACTTCATTCGTTCCTTTATTGGTGTCGCAGCAGTAACGATTGCTGCGTTAATGCCGGCGTTTTGAATTATTTCCAATGTTGCTTCGGCAACGCTTATATCTGCGCAAAACCAAGCCGAAATTGGATTGGAAGATAGTTTTGATCTTTCTTCTTTATAACTCCATATGGCATAGTCAATCATTGAAGATTTTATTATCGCAGGAGCAAGGGCAGTCACAGGAAAATCACCAGAACTGATATCTATCTTATCAAGATCAAGGTCATGAACAAAATGACTTCGATAAACTGGTTTAACCAAAACTCCCTCCTTGATTAAATCCTCGATATTTGCGCAATCTATAATTGTGTCAAAAGCTAAATTCAGTTGATCTCTTTGATCGCCTGTTCTCCGCTCTGGTGATGCTGTAAGGCCCAGAAATTGAGCTGTTTTTTTTCCTTGAGTGTTAAAAGCGTCAATAATTTTTTTATATCCCCTGCCATTAGGCGAAACTCTATGAGCTTCATCGACAATTATTAAGTCGGCTTTTGGGATAGCATCAGACAAAACATTTTTAGCGCGCATGTTTGTTGATAGTAAAACATCGTAATCTTCAAAAGCGGGTCCAGTATCTGATACTGTAAGTTTTCGGACAATGTGTTTTTCTTTAAGTGCTTTTTCTAATTGTTCGAGCAATACCAATCTATGGCATAAAACAATAATTTTTTTATTTTTATAAAAACGCTCGATTAGCTCGCTCGCTAGTACAGTTTTGCCCGCTCCGGTTGGAGCTTTTAGTATAAACTTATTATGTTGTTTTATTATTGACGGATAGCGATCAATAATCTCTTGTTGCCAATTTCTTAGATTCATTAGTTTCCCATTCTATTGGTGCTTAGTCTTATAATCTTCAACATTAACCGTATTTTTAACATATATTCTAATCAGAAAAAAAAGGGTCTATACGTTTACTGAATAAATCTCAAGTTTTAGATTACGGTATATAAAGTCAATTCTTTGTAGTAGGATTAATTAGTATTTCATTTGAATCCTGAATATTTGTGAATTTCACTAAGTCTTTTTCTATCTTTATCCTTTTGTTTGCAAATAATCGAATTGCAAATGGGTAAAGTTTATGCTCCGTATCTAATACCCGTTTTGCTAAGGTTTTTGAAGTGTCATGTTGATGCACTGGAACTGCTGCTTGTAAAATAATTGGTCCCTCGTCCATCTCCGAACTGACAAAGTGAATTGTGCAGCCAGAAAATTTAACGCCGCACTCTATTGCTCTTTGGTGAGTGTTAAGGCCCTTGAATGCAGGTAACAGAGAAGGGTGTATATTTATTAGCCTTTCTTTCCATGAGCAAACAAACGTATTGGTAAGGATGCGCATAAAACCAGCTAAACAAACAAGTTCGACATTAGCCTCTATGAGCGCTCTATTAATATTCTTTTCAAACTCTGAGCGGTGTTTAAAATTTTCATGCTCAATAACCTTGGTTTTAATATTAGATTTCTTAGCTCTGACCAATCCATAGGCATCAGTTTTATTGGAGATTACAATCGCCAGTTCTGCGGGGAAATTTGAGTCCTCACAAGCATTTATAATAGATTGTAAATTGCTTCCATTCCCAGAAATTAGAACTCCGATTCTTAGTTTAATATTTTTAGTCAAGACGTTAAAACTTCTCTTCTACTCAATCATGAATAACAACCGACTCATTGTTATCTCTTTGCACAACTTCCCCTATCGGGATGACACTTTCTCCATTTTCGATCAGTATTTGTTGAATATCCGAAGCATGGTCTGGAGAAGTAATTAGTACCATGCCTATTCCGCAATTAAAGGTCCGCATAAGCTCTTTTTTAGCTATATTTCCTGTTGAAGCTAACCATTGAAAAATTTCAGGTATTTCCCAAGCTTTTGAATAGAGGTCTACTCCTAATCCGTCACTCAGAATACGGGGGATATTATCTAGGAGGCCACCACCAGTAATATGAGCTAATGCCTTCACTTTCCCAGTTTCTATCGCTTTTAAACAGCTTTTTACGTAAATTTTTGTTGGTTTGAGCAAGGCTTCCCCTATCGTTGGAGAGTCGTCGAATGGCGATATCTGTTCGATTTTCATTTGTTTGATCTCTAAAATCTTATGCACAAGTGAGAAGCCATTTGAATGCAAACCATCAGATAATAGACCGAAAACAACATCATTTTTATTTAAATCATTAGATGGAAGAATATTCTTTCGCTCTACTGCTCCGACGCAAAAGCCAGCAAGATCGTATACTCCAGGCTCGTATAATCCTGGCATCTCTGCTGTTTCTCCACCCAGCAAACAAACATTAGCTTGCAAACAAGCTTTAGAAATACCTTTGATAACCTCGGTAGCCTCTATGTTATTAAGCTTTCCAGTTGCAAAATAATCAAGAAAAAATAGAGGTTCGCCTCCTTGAACAATAATATCATTAACGCACATCGCTACTAGGTCAATGCCAATGCTGTCATGTCGCCCCATTTCTTGCGCTATTTTCAGTTTTGTTCCTACACCATCAGTTGCAGATATCAAAATTGGATCTACAAAACCTGCAGCTTTGAGATCAAAGAGACCACCAAAACCGCCTATTTTTCCGAGCGTGCCGGAGCGATGAGTCGATGCCGCTATCGGTTTAATTTGATTTACTAATGCATCACCCGCATTGATATCAACGCCTGATAATTTATATGTAAGACCGACATTATCTGTGTCATCATTTATACTATTTTTTGGAATTTTTTTCCCCTTTCTGATCAAAATACTTTCGCCTTTGGAGTGACGTGGTAGATTACCGAATAATAACAACCAATAAAATACTTCATCTTAGGCTGAATGCAATGACATCAATTTCTGACTTTGAGGTTAGTAAGTTCTCGATTTTAAATTTGATTATAAATTCGGAAAAATACTGGAAGAAACTCGTTTCAAAAAATATTATATTTTTTACTACTTATCTGATTCTAAATAGTTTTTTTCTAATATCTAATTATAACGAATCTTATGCTCAAGACAGACTATCCTTGATAGATCCATTTATTGTTTCTGGAATAAAAGTTGATGTTACTGATAAAACTGCTGATTTAGCGCGTAAAAAAGCCCTACGAATTGGTGAGGCTCAAGCTTTTTTAACTTTATTAAAAAGGCTAACTATGCGAATCGACCATACCAGGCTTCCAGTATTAAATGAAGATGAAATCTCTGGTTATCTGCAAGAATTTAATATTTTGACTGAAAAAAACTCTAAAACCCGTTACATTGCTGATCTATTATTTAAGTTTAAAGCTAATGATATTAGACTGTTACTTAGAGATAGCGAGGTAGCATTTGCCGAGACCATTGGTAAACCTATTCTAGTCTTGCCTGTTTATAATGTAGCGGGAGCAGTTGCCCTCTGGGATAATCCAAACCCATGGAGAGTAGCATGGAGGAGACTAATAGAGAATGACGATGTTTATACTCAAGGTTTGATATCAATAATATTAGCAAAGGGCGACTTGGGTGATTTAGCAACAATAAGCGCTGAAGTAGCTGTAAAGGGTGATAAAGAGAGCTTGATGGATATCGCTAAAAAATATGGAGTTAAAACAACTTTAGTGGCAATAAGTAGTATAAGCTTTACCCCAGAGGGCAATCGTTCCTTTGATGTAAATATTATCAAATATGGCCAAAAAAGATCACAAAAATTACTATCACATCATGACGTTCCAAAGAATAATAAAAAAATTAGCGAAATAATGTATGCCTCTGTTAAAAAAGTGTACGTAGAACTCAATGAGACTTGGAAACAAAAAAATTTATTGCAATTCGATAAAACTGGTGTTGTAGGGGTCAGTTTATCCATAAAAAATTTAGAGGACTGGGTAACAGCAAGGCGACGTATTTCTCGTGTTCCCGTTGTTGAAAAATTAGAAGTGGTTTTGTTTTCTAAGCATTTAATAAGATTAAAAATACAATTTATAGGTCACATATCAAAATTAAAGTCTGCATTAATGCTTGAGGATATTAAACTTATCGAAAAAGAGGGAGATTGGTATATAAGTTCCATAAAAAAAGATAGTGAAATTGCAATAGAATAATAAAGTTAAAATAATGAAAAACCATGTAAAATTGAATATTCCTAATCTAATAAGTTTAAGCCGCTTATTGAGTGTTCCGTTCGCCGTTTGGTTGATCATCAATGACGGATTATTAATATGTTTTTGGGTACTTGTTTATGCGGGCGTCAGCGATGCGGTTGATGGCTTTATCGCAAAGCGCTATGACCTTAGGTCCAAACTTGGGGGATATTTGGATCCAATAGCTGATAAAGCTCTATTAATTTCAGTTTTTATTTCTTTAGGCTACTCGGGATACTTATATTCATGGCTTATTCTGATAGTGGTCTTTAGAGATATTTTAATTTTGCTAGGAGCACTTATTTATCATCTAATGTATCAGGATTTAGTTATTGAGCCATTGGTTATCAGTAAAATTAATACAACGGTACAGTTTATTTTACTGGCAGTAATTATTGGGTTTAATGGATTTAATTTGGAGGAATCTTTTTTTATTGACGTTTTGATTTATATAACAGCGTTTACAACTCTTTCCTCAGGAGCTGCTTACGTTTATACTTGGGGTGGCAAAGCGGCGAGAAAAGAATTGGGAGAGTAATATTGTCTTTGAAAAATAATCAAAAAATTCTTGTTTGGTTTATTTTATTAGGTCTACTTCTCGTTTTTTTTAGTTTAGCAAGTAATATCTTGTTACCGTTCATTATTGGAATTGCAATAGCTTATTTTTTAGATCCCCTGGCCGATAAATTAGAAGAATTGGGACTGAGTAGAGTATTGTCAACAATATTAATCACCCTGATGTTCTTTTGTCTAGTTATCGGAATATTGCTAATTTTTGTTCCCGTACTCAATGGACAAATAAAAGACCTTTTCAGCAAGCTGCCAATAATTTTTGCGAACCTCGAATTTTGGTTGAAACCAATTAAGGTTCAGTTTTCAGAATATTTTGATACAAATAAAATGAATGGGATCTCTGAGTCAACACAATCTTTGGGTAGGGTCGTTGTAAAGTGGTTGGGTACCCTCTTAGGCAATATTCTTACGGGTAGTATGGCAATGTTTAATGCATTATCTGTGATTTTAATAACACCCGTTGTGTGTTTCTATCTTCTGAAAGATTGGGACAAGATTGTATCAAAAGTTGATGGCCTGCTGCCATTAGAAACTGCTCCAGCGATTAGGATATTGTTCAAAAATATTGACTTAACCATTTCTGGATTTGTTCGAGGGCAAGTTACAGTTTGCATCATTTTATCAATAATTTATGCTTTAGGTTTAACCTTTATTGGGCTCGATTTTGGATTGGTTATTGGTTTGCTCTCTGGTTTACTGTCTTTCATTCCGTACATTGGGTTTTTATGCGGATTAGTTGTAGCTTTGACAGTCGCATTTAGCCAATTTGATTTAATTTATAATATTTTTCTTGTCATTTTTGTTTTTGGTCTTGGACAAATTATTGAATCTGTATTTCTTACACCTAAATTGATCGGAGATAAAATAGGTTTGCACCCGGTTTGGATAATTTTTTCTTTAATGTTTGGCGGTTCTATATATGGCTTCTTAGGTATTTTACTCGCTATACCTGTGGCTGCTACTGTAGGCGTTTTACTGAGATTTTCAGTAACAAAGTATTTAGAGAGCTCTATTTACTCTGGTCATTCAAAAAATAAGGACGAATCTTGAGTTTGCCCAATCAATTGCCGTTCGAATTTGACCATCGACCTTCCTTTGACGGAAATGATTATTTGGTCACGAATACGAACAAGGAAGCGGTTTTATGGTTGGATAAATGGTCAAGTTGGTATTCTTCTTGTTGCATAATATATGGCCCATCTGGTTGCGGTAAATCGCATTTGGGTAATGTTTTTATGTCAATGAGCAATGCTGTTTCTGCCAACTTAGATCACCGTTGTTTGGAAGAATGCGATAATTCTATTAATATTAATCATAATATTGTTGTTGACGATATAGATGAAAAATTAAAAACATTAGCCGATGAAAAAAACTTTCTTCATATTTATAATAATCTTACTTTGAGGGGGGGTAAGATTTTATTGCTTGCATGCAAAGCTCCAGTCCATTGGGGATTAAAGTTGGCGGATTTACGCTCGCGTATAAAGGCTTCGCCTGCGATTGGAATAGGTGTGCCTGATGATGAGTTAATATGCGCTATTCTGATCAAATTATTTTCTGATCGCCAAATAAGAATAGATTTACGGGTGGTAGAGTATATTGTGAGAAGAATAGAGCGATCTTTCAGCTCTGCGCAGAAATTTGTCGAAAAAGCAGATCATGCAGCGCTAGCTCAAAATAAGAAGATCAGTTTAGGTATAGCGCGTGAGGTATTAAATGATATGGGCCTTTAATCTTTGACAATTATCTTCTCTGCGGTGCTGTGGGGTTATGGATGACCTTAAGGCCATCCCATATGGCAAAGTATGAACTTCTAAATTTATGAATAAAGTCAGGGGTTGGATTGACAGTTCCAGGGGTTTTTATCACTGAGATTATTTTCGAACGCGGATATTTTTCTAAAAAATCTTTAATTCCACCATCGCCTGTTTCAATTATTGGTTTTTTAAGTCTCCCTAAAAAATGGAATTGACCGTGATATTTTCCATAGTAGGCTACTGTATAGCCTTCGCTCTGTGAATTTGAAATAAACTCGGCCACAGGTTTCATATCGTAGCCATAAGTTAAAATAGGCTTTAAAGTGAACAAGACTAAAATTATGATAAAATTATTAGAAAGTGCGGTTGTTAAGAGTCTATTTTGCATGATTTTAGGCGGAAGAATAATTACCAACAATCCAAATAAGACTAAGAGTATTCCCCAATAACCATTAATTTTAATAATCCATTCCGTATATTTGTTACTAGTTTCAATAGCTTGAGATAGTAAAACCATAAGCCCGATTACCAAAGCCATTAGTCCGGTAGGAACGGCGTCAAACCTATGATTGACAAGATCCTTGTCCCTCAAAGAAATTAATAAGGCTGATACTCCGATGGATAACATAGGAAAAATTGGCAAGAGATAGTGGGGCTGCTTACCACTAAATGCCGATAAAATTAGAATAGTACTTGTTACCATTATCATTATTAAACGGCTGGAACGCGGAATGTGTGAACAGTTTCTTATTTGGCGTATTCTATGCCATAAATTTTTTAAAATGGTTGGCCAAACAATCCATGGAAAAAGCAATAATGGGATTATGGCCGCGTACCACCAGAATGGTTGTTTGTGAGCAAATGAATTTACAATGCGACCGGCGGATTGACCCCAAAATATTGCGTTACTATATTCTTTTCCTCCTGCAATACTGGCTGGAATTGCCCATAGTAGGGCTATGACAATCCCAGCCAATGTACTAATTATCAGCCAAATATACCAATTCATAATTCTCTTAGGATTATCAATTTTGAGCCAATAAGGTGCAAAAATAGCAGCTGGTAAAAGATAAATCAAAATTACAGGGCCTTTGCTAAGAATGCCGAGCCCGATAGAAATTGCAAATATTCCCCACCCTGGAATTATTCGTTCTTTTCCAGAATCAATAAGAGCGTTGATGCCCAATAAGGTCCAAAAAACGACGAGTAAATCGAACATTGTGACTGTTGAGTATATTGCCCAGTAGCTTGTCCCAATTATCAAAAAGGGTGCTATCAGATAAGCTTGAGTTTTTGGATAAAGGCGTTTCGTGATTATAGTGGTCAATATTATGCAACCGATGCCAAATATTGGTGCTATAATTCTCGGTGACCACTCATTTAGACCAAAGATTGTCCAACTAAAATTTATAATCCAGAATAGTAGAGGGGGTTTGTGGCTATAGGTGGCCCCATTCAAGTGAGGAACCAAAAAATCGCTTCTGAGCCACATTTCCCACGCTACAGCTAAATAGCGGGTCTCATCTATTGGTAGAAGTGGTTTCAGTGACAATCCAAATAATAAAGTCAATATTGAGACTGTAATCCAGATCCAGGACCTTAAACGAGAATAATCTAACATTACTTAACTAACTAAATTTGTTAACCAAAAATAAGAGTGGTGAAGCCTACATAATTAATTCTCAAT